>SL_3KL_010_SEDDRAFT_10004928_pt1 | contig 12010 bp, 10 predicted proteins | sample SodLakKL_010_SED_2_FD_10381 | JGI IMG/M metagenome (IMG submission 10381)
CTGATCCTGGCCTACTCCGGCGGCGCGATCGCCTTCTCGGCCTGGATCTTCAAGGGTTACCTCGAGTCGGTCAGCCCAGCGCTGGAGGAGGCCGCCATGGTCGACGGCGCGACGCGCTGGGGAGCCTTCTACCGCATCATCCTGCCGGTCTCGGTGCCGATGCTGCTGTTCATCTTCCTGTTGCAGTTCATCGGCACCTACAGCGAGTTCATCCTGGCCAACACGCTCCTGCAGGGGCAGGAGAACTGGACGGTGGGCATCGGTCTGCGCAACTTCACCACTGGCCGCTTCGACACCCAGTGGGGTGCGCTGGCCGCCAGTGCCGTCATCGGCAGCCTGCCGATCCTGATCATCTTCTACGCCTTCCAGGACGCCCTCACCGGTCAGTACGCGGCCGGTGGCGTAAAGGGCTAGCGTCGACACCGCTGCCGCCGAGGCGGCTGGGCGTTCGCGAGGGCGCGCGCACCACCGGCGCGCCCTCGCGCGTGTCCGCGGACGCGCGCCAGCGGCGCGTCTGGTAGCCTGCGGCGATGCGACGCTTCGACGTCTTGGCCTACGGCACCCACCTGGTGTTCGACGGCACCCGCGCCGATCCCACGCGGCTGGCCGATCACGCGCTCCTTCAGCGGGTCGTGAGCGGCCTGGCGGCGCAGCTCGGCGCCGAGGCTCCCAGCCAGCCGGTGCTGGTCGAGGAGGTCGACGGCGCCTCGGCGGGCGTGACGCTAGCGGAGGCGGCGGTGAGCCTGCACGCCTTCCCGGGCCTCGGCACGCTCTGCCTGGACGTGTTCAGCGTGCGTCGGCAGCGCGCCGAGGCGTTCTACCGCCCCGTGGAGGAGGCCTTCGCGGTGGGTCGCTCCACCTCGCGGCGCGCGGCCCGCGCCCGCGCGCCTGGTCCTCACGACCCCGATGGCTTGGCCCGGCGGCTGCGTGGTGAGCGCGCCTACGCCGAGGCCCGCTTCACCGATTTGCGCGCCTTCTCGGCCGACTGAGGCTGGTGCGCGCCCCGAGCACGTGGGAGGTCAGCATGCCCGACATCGTCCTCGCCCTCGACCAAGGCACCACCAGCTCGCGCGCCATCGCCTTCGACGCCCAGGGGCGCGTGCGCGGTGTGGCCCAGAAGGAGTTCCACCAGTCCTACCCGAGGCCGGGCTGGGTCGAGCACGATCCGAGCGAGATCTGGTCGAGCCAGTCGGGGGTGGTGTCCGAGGCCTTGGCGGCAGCCAACACCGGCGCGGACGACGTGCACGCCATCGGCATCACCAATCAGCGCGAGACGGTGGTGCTGTGGGACCGTGCCACGCTGCAGCCGGTGGCGCCCGCGATCGTCTGGCAGGACCGCCGAACCGCCGGTGAGGTCGAGCGTCTCGCCGCGCAGGAAGGCGCCGAGGCGCTGGTGCGTGAGCGCAGCGGGCTGGTGATGGACGCCTACTTCTCGGCCAGCAAGCTGGCCTGGTTGCTCGATCACGTCGAGGGCGCCCGCGCGCGCGCCGACAAGGGCGAGCTCGCCTTCGGCACCGTCGACAGCTGGCTGGTGGCGCGCCTGACGCGCGGCGAAGTCCACGTCACCGACGTGAGCAACGCCAGCCGCACGGCGCTCTTCAACCTGCGCACGCTCGATTGGGACGACGACCTGCTGGCCTTGTGGAACGTCCCACGCGCCGTGCTGCCCCAAGTGCGCGGCTCGTCCGAGATCTACGGGCACGTGGCCAGCGGTCTCCCCTGCGCCGGCGCGCCCATCGCCGGCATCGCCGGCGACCAGCAAGCCGCCACCTTCGGGCAGGCCTGCTTCGCGCCTGGTCAGGCGAAGAACACCTACGGCACCGGCTGCTTCCTGGTGCTGAACACCGGTGACGAGCCGGTGCCGTCCGAGCACCGCCTGCTCACCACCGTGGCCTGGCGCCGCCCGGGTGAGCTGCGCTACGCGCTCGAGGGCTCGATCTTCGTCGCCGGCGCGGTGGTGCAGTGGCTGCGCGACGGCCTCGGGGTCATCCGTCGTTCCGAGGACGTCGAGGCGCTCGCCACCTCGGTCGACGACACGGGCGGCGTGTACCTCGTGCCCGCCTTCGCCGGCCTGGGCGCGCCGCACTGGGATCCGTACGCCCGCGGCACGATCGTCGGCATGACGCGCGGCACCAGCGCCGCGCACATCGCCCGGGCAGCGCTCGAGGCGATCGCCTACCAGGCGCTCGACGTCATCCAGGCCATGGAGGGCGACGCGGGGCGGCCGCTGGCCGAGCTGCGCGTCGACGGCGGCGCCTCGCGCAACGACCACCTGATGCAGTTCCAGGCCGACATGCTGGGCGTGAGCGTGGTCCGGCCCGAGATCACGGAGACCACCGCGCTCGGCGCCGCCTACCTGGCGGGGCTCGCGACCGGGCTCTGGAGCGGCCCCGACGAGGTGGCCGCGCAGTGGCGCGAGGAGCGGCGCTTCGAACCGCGCATGGAGGACGACGAGCGCGAGGCGCGGCTGAGCGACTGGCGCCGGGCGCTGGAGTGCGCGAAGGGCTGGGAAGCACGGTGAGCGCTGCGCTGCCGGGACGACGTGATGCGCATCGCGCGGCGCTCAGTAGCGGCGAGCGCTTCGATCTGCTGATCGTCGGCGGCGGCGCCACCGGCGCCGGCGTGGCGCTCGACGCCGTCAGCCGCGGCCTCAGCGTCGCGCTCATCGAGCGCGACGACCTGGCGACGGGCACCAGCAGCCGCAGCACCAAGCTGATCCACGGCGGCGTGCGCTACCTCGAGAAGGCCGTGAAGGGGCTCGACCGGGGCCAGTTCGCGCTGGTGCGCGACGCCCTGCACGAGCGCGCCGTGCTGATCCGAAACGCCCCGCACCTGTGCCACGCGCTGCCGCTCGTGACGCCCCTGTACCGCTGGTTGCAGGTGCCCTACATCATGGCCGGACTCAAGCTCTACGACCTGCTGGCGGGCCGCACCAACCTGGGCTCCAGCCGCTTCCTGAGCGCGAGCGCAGCGAAGCAGCGCTTCCCGCAGCTGAAGACCGACGGCCTGCGCGGCGGGGTGATGTATTACGACGGCCAGTTCGACGATGCCCGCATGAACGTCGCCATCGCGATGAGCGCGGTCGAGCGTGGCGCCGTGGTGGTCACGCATGCCGAGGTGACGGCCCTGCACCGCGAGGCTGGGAGGCTGACCGGCGCGAGCGTCCACGACCGCGTCGACGGCAGCGACGTCGACGTCCGCGCTCGGGCGGTCGTGAACGCCGCGGGCCCCTACGGCGACGCGGTCCGGCGCCTCTCCGACCCCGAGGCTGCGCCCATGCTGAACGCCTCCACCGGCGTGCACATCGTGCTCGATGGGCGCTTCGCACCACCCGACACCGGGCTCCTGATCCCCGAGACCGAAGACGGTCGGGTGCTGTTCCTGCTGCCGTGGCTGGGCTCGACGCTCGTCGGCACCACCGACGAGCCAGCGCCGGTGGTGGACGACCCCCAGGCGACCGAGGCCGAGATCGAGTACATCCTGCGGCACCTGGGGCGGTACTTCGACGTGCCCGTCGGCCGCGACGACGTCAAAGCGGCCTGGTCGGGCCTGCGCCCGCTGGTCTCCGACCCGAAGGCAGCCGACACCGCCAAGCTCTCACGCGACCACGTGATCCACGTCGACGACGCCGGCCTGGTCACCATCGCGGGCGGCAAGTGGACCACCTACCGCCGGATGGCCGCCGACACCGTCAACGCGGCCGTCGCGGCTGGCGACCTGCGCGACGTCGGCCGCTCCGCCACCGTCGACCTGAAGCTCGTGGGCGCAGATCGTTTCGACCCGGGCGGCGCGGCCGCGCTCGAGGCGCGTGGCTTCGCTGCGGACGTGGCGCGGCACCTGCACCACGCCTACGGCGACCGTGCAGGTCTGGTAGCCGACCTGGCCGAAGGCGGACTGGGAGCGCGGCTGACCGAAGGCCATCCCAACCTCGAGGCCGAAGTCGTGTTCGCGAAGCAGCACGAGCTCGCCGTGACGGCGCGCGACGTGCTGCATCACCGCACCCGCTTGGCCTTCCTGGACGAGGCCGCCGCCGAGGCCGCGCGGGCGCGGGTCGAGGCCCTTCTGCGTGACGCAACCGGGTGACCACAGCGCAGCGAAGCGCTGCTCGTGATCCAACGCGCGACCCACCCACGAGAGGCCATGCGTCCGGCGGCACAGCACAGGGCCGGGCCGCCGGACCACCGGCGTCGAGGCCGCGACGATGCACCGTGTACTCAGGAGAGAGGCTGCGTCTCGGTCGTCTCCATGAAACGGATGGTCTGTTCCAGGTCCACGATGCCAGCATCGGAACCGAGGCCGGTGATGACCTGGGCCGAGGCCGCGGTCGCCAATCGGCCCGCTCGTTCCAGGTCCCACCCGAGCGACAGGCCGACGATGAACCCGGCGCAGTAGGCGTCGCCGCAGCCGGTGGAGTCGACCACCGGCACCTTGTGCGCGGGTAAGCGAATCTCCTGCTCGCCACGCACCGCGATGCTGCTGCCCTCGGCACCCATCTTGAACACGGTGGTGCCGACTCCGCGGTCGTGGAAGAAGCGGATGACGTCCTGCCTGTCGTCGAGCTTGCAGATCATCCGTGCCTCGTCGATCCCGGGCATGAAGTAGTCGACGTACGGGAGGCAGGGTTCGATGACCTCGAGCAGGTCAGGGCGGTCGATGGCGAGCATGTCCAGCGTCGTCACGACCCCGTGCGCCTTGGCGTACTCGAGCACCTTCCTACTCGGCTCACCATCGAGCTTCGGCATCAGGTAGGTGCCCCCCAGATGGAGGAAGTCTGCGGCCCTGATGGCCTCGAAATCGACGTCCTCCAACCCCAGCTCACCGTTGGCGCCGAGCACGTGCAACGCCGGTCGCTCGCCGTTGGGACGGATGGGCAGCATCGTGGCGGACGTCTGCACACCCTGCTTGCGGCGAAGGTACTGGGTGTCGATGCCGTAACGGCGCATGGTGTCGGTGACGAAGTTGCCGAGCTCGTCATCGCCGATCGCGCCCATCGCGATGACGCCAGCTCCCAACTTGGCGAGGTCGACGGCGGTACCGGCTGCCGTGCCGGCCACGGTCAAGCGGATCTCGTCGATCAGGTCGATGTCCTGTCCATCGGGGATGCGTTCGACGTGCCGTCCCAGGATGTCGAGGATGTGGACGCCGAGGCTCACGACGCTACTCACGGGGGCTCCTCCTCTCGCGCTGCCGGTACGGCGCGCTTCGCTGCCGGCCGTCAGGCCGTCCGCGGCTGACGCGCCGCGGCGATGCGAGGTCGTGGACGACGGTACCACCTTGTCACGCGTCATCCGCCTTCGGTCGGAAAATCACCTCGAGCTTGCCGCCATCGGTATCGAAGAGCGTCACGTCGTCAGGGTCGCACGTCACGTGGACGTCCTCGCCGATGCGGTAGCTGCTGCCCGCCGGGACCTTGGCCTTCACGGTTCGTCCGTCGACCTCGAGGGCCAGGAGCTGCTGCCCGCCGGTGACGATGGCGGCGTGCTTGATCCTGGCGGGCACGCTGTTCTCGCTTGCGGTTCCCGCGATCGCAAGGCTCTCGGGGCGTACGCCGACGATGACGTCGGTCTCGCCGTCAAGGCCGTGCAGATGCGTATCTCGGGCGAAAAGCGGGCGTCCGAGCGTCAGTTCGCCAGCACGCTTCTCGACGCGGTGAGAGACGAAGTTCATGCCCGGGTTACCAAGGAACCAGCCCCCGAAGCGGTGGGCCGGGTGGTTGTACACCTCGCGTGGTGAGCCGCGCTGCACGATCTCGCCTTCGTTCATCAGCAGGATCTCGTCCGCCAGGGTCATGGCCTCCGTTTGGTCGTGGGTCACGTAGACGATGGTCTGGTGCAACTCCCTGGTCAAGCGCCGCAGCGCGTACTTCAGCTGTGACTTCGTGGTCGCGTCGATGTTCGTGACCGGTTCGTCCATCAAGATGATGTGGGGCTGGCGTGCGATGGCACGAGCGACCGCGACCTTCTGCTTGAGGGCGTGCGTCAAGCGCCCGACGTCGGTATCGGCCACGTCACGAAGATCGAGGATGGCAAGGGCATCGTCCACCCGCCGCGACCGGTCAGCCGCCGAGAGCGTGCGCAAGGAGCGCAGCGGCAGCATGATGTTCTGCCGCGCGGTCAGGCCTTGATAGACGACCGGGTACTGGAAGACCATCCCTATGTCGCGTGCGCTGGGCGACAAGGAGGTGACGGGCTTCCCATCGAAGAGCACGTCGCCACTGGTGGGCGTCTCGAGCCCGGCGATCATGCGCATCAAGGTGGTCTTCCCGCACCCCGACGGACCGAGCAGGCACGTCACACGCGCACTGTCAAAGCGCAACGAGGCGTCCCTCACAGCGACCAGGCTGCCGAACTCCTTGCGTATCTTGCGAACCTCGAGCTCAGCCACGGCGCCCGTCCCCCCCACTCGCGACGCACTGGAGGTGCTCGTCGTCGAACACGATGATGCTCTCTGGCGCGACCTGGGCGATCAGGTCGCGCTCGTCCAGGTCGACCCCGCGTTCGTGCCTCAAGACGGTGATCAGACGGTGCTCGCCAGCATCCAGGTGCACCACGAGCTCGCCGCCGAGGTCCTCGGCCAGGACCACCTCCACCGGAATGTGCACGTTCCGGTCTCTGAGCACGTCACCGAGCACGAGGTGCTCCGCTCGAACTCCCGCCTTGACGCCGCGGGAGGCGCCGAAGTCGCTCGCCTCACCGTCGCTCAACGTGACAGGCACCTCGAACAGCTCGGTCCGGCAGGTGACGCGGCCGCTGTTCGTCTCGAGGGTGCCGGCGAGCACGTTCGTACGCGGGAAGCCCAGCAACTGCATGCTGTGGAGGTGTCGAGGCGCGCGGTACACGGCTTCCACCGGTCCGGCCTCGACGATGCGACCGTCGTTCAGCAGGTGAACGTGATCGGCGAGGATGAGGCTCTCGAGCGGATCGGAGGTGGTGTACACGAAGGTGGCGCCGAGCGCCTCACGCATGACCCGCAGGTCGTCGAAGAGCTGCTCGCGCAGCTTGAAGTCCAAGCCCGTCAGGGGATCGTCAAGCACGAAGAGCGTGGTGTCCTTCACGAGACCGCGGGCGATGGCGACGCGCTGTTTCTCGCCGCCGCTGAGCTGATCGGGCCGTTTGTCGAGGAGCGCTTCGATGCGAAGCATCTCCGCGATCCGCCTCACCGCACCCTCTGCGTCGCGCCTGCGCGAGCCAGCGAGGGTGAGGGGGTAGGCGATGTTGTCGAAGACCCGGTAGTGGGGGTAGAGGGCGAACGATTGGGGCACGTAGCCGATGTTGCGCTCACCCGGGGAGAGGTCGCCGACGTCACGGCCATCGATCAGGATCGCGCCTGCGTCGGCCGGCTCCAAACCGGTCATGAGCCGTAGTAGGAGGGACTTGCCGCAGCCGGGTGGGCCAAGCACCACGTTGAAGCGGTCGGACTCCAAGGTGGTGCTCAGCGCACGCAAGACCTCGTCTCGCCCGTAGCGTTTGCTAAGTCTTCTGAACTCTACGCTTGGCATGGCGCTACCGACCGAAACCTATGAGCGTCGGCCCGAGCAGGACCGCGAGAACCACGATGCCTCCGACGATCAGGTACGTCACGACGAGGTTCCGAAGGGTGTGCAAGAAACCGGCGGCGGGATCGGTGTTGCCGATCCCGATCTGGGTGACGGTGAGCAGCATCAACGCGATCAGCCCGTAACGGTAGACGTCGTGGCTGAGCTGCTGCGCCACCAGCACGAAACACAGGCCCAGCAGCACGATGAGGATGCTTTGCGCGCGCGCGGCGAAAGCGGGGCGTCGCGTCATACCTCACCTCTCACGGTCCCGAACGTCATGCCCACGAGCAGGAAGCGCTGGAACAAGAACACGACGATGACGGGCGGCAAGACGTAGATACCGGTCAGGGCCGAGATGAAGGGCCAGTCGACACCGCCGTCGGCGTAGAGACCCGTCGAGAGCAGGACCGGGATCATAGACGTGGTCCGGCCGCCTAGCATGAAGCTGAACAGGAAGTCGTTCCACACGAAGATCAGGTTGAAGATGAAGGACGCCACCAGTCCTGGCTTGACCTGCGGCAGGATCACCTTGAACACGACGTGGAAGCGGGAGCCGCCGTTGACGAGCGCCGTCTCGTCGTAGCGTTCGGACACGCCGTCGATGAAGCCCTTCAGGATCCAGACGGAGAAGGGGATGCTGAACATGGCGTAGAACAGCGTCATGCCAAGCCAGTCCTCTCGCCAACCGACGAGGTTGTACATCATGTAGATCGGGATGACGACCGCCGCCGCCGGTACCATGCGCACGCTGAGCAGCAGGAACATCAGGAAGTCCGTGCCGCGCGGCTTGAAGCGCGAGAAGCTGTACGAGGCGAGGAACGCGACCGCGATCGCGATGAGCACGGCGGCCACCGACATGGTCACGCTGGCAGTCATGTAGGGCGCGAACGTCTCGCGAGCGAAGAGGTCGCGGAAGTTGTCGAGCGTGGGCGTGAACGCCAGCTGCGGCGGCACGGCCAGGATGTCACGGCGGCTCTTGAAGGCGTTCAGCACCACCCAGAAGATGGGCAGGAAGAAGATGATTGCCACCAGCCAGAGGCCGAGGTGGTAGGCGGACTGCTGCAAGCGGCGGGAGCCGTTCACGCGCTCGCCTCCCTTTCCTGTTGGCGCCTGCGGAGGTTGAGCACGAAGAGGAAGATCGACGTGAAGGCGATGGCCATGAGCAGCAGGATGAAGGCGAGAGCGGAGGACCAACCGAGGTTGAACGCCTCGAACGCACGACGCCACAGCGTCAGAGCCACGAGTTCGGTGGTGGTACCGGGACCGCCGCCGGTCATGTTGAACACGAGGTCCATCGTCTTGAACGACTCGATGGTCCGGAGCAAGATCCCGATCATGAGGATGAACTTGGCGTGTGGCAGCACGACCGTCACTAGTCGCCGCCACCACGGCAGGCGGTCGACCTCTGCCGCTTCGAGCTCGGCCTTCGGAACCGAGCCCAGCGCTGCGAGCGTGATCAACACCATGAACGGGGTCCACATCCAGACGTCGACGAACACGACCGCAGCGAAGGCGAGGCTGCGGTCGCTGAGGAAGGAGAACGTGCCCAAACCCGCCCAACGAGTGACGTAATTGATGATGCCGATCGACGGTTCGTACATGAGCCTGAAGAAGATACCCGCGGCCAGGGGGGTCATCAGCATCGGCGTGAAGAGGAGCGTCAGCGCGAGGCGTCGTCCCGGCAGACGTACCGATCCCCAGAACAAGATCCCGATGGCGATACCCAACACTGTCTCGATACCGACCGTGACGACAACCCAGCTGAGTGTCCGACCGAAGCTCTCCCAGAGCCGGAAGCTGTAGACGATGTCTTCGTAGTTGCCCAACCCGATGTACCTGGGCGGCATCCCTGTGACCATCGAGTAGTTGTAGAAGCTCACCCCGATCAGGGTGAGGACCGGGATGATGTTCCAGACGAAGAAGAATATGAGGGCTGGCGCGATGAGCAGCAGCGCGAACACGCGTGGCCGCTCGATGAACCTGCGCACGCGCACGGCGAGCGAGCGACGTGGAGCGTCTGGGCCAGTACTCTTCGTCGCGCCCTCAGCAGCGTTTGGATCGGTCGGAGGTGGTGTGGGCATGGTGCGTCTCATCTACCTTGGCTGGGCCATTGCTTCGATCGTGCTCCGGTCGTGCCGAGCGTGCAGTCCTCCGTTGGTGGACCGCACGCTCGGCGCTTCAACTCGTGCCTTCGCTCGCTACCAAGCTACCTCAGACGGACCTGGCGGCACTCGGCCGGTGGCCGAATCTCGCTGGCGCCGGAGTCGAAGAGGATCTTCTGCTGCTCGCAGGCGATCCACTCGAGGGTGTTCATGGCGTCGTCGATCTCGCCGGACGCGAAGGCGTGCCAGGCTTCCTGCTGGGTGGACAGCAGCTGCGCGTAGGTGGGCTCGCGGTAGAAGTCGCGCGCGTTGTCGTCCTGGAGCATGAACTTGAAGGCGCGGTTCCACGGCTTCATGTCTTCGTAATCGGGGTGGTTGAGGGTAGCCGCATCGGAGGGGCTGCCACCACGGCGGGCGTACTCCATCTGCGTCTCGGGCAGGTACCACCAGCGCATGAAGTCGATCGCGACCCGCATCTGCTCGGGGGTGTTGAAGGCGTTGATGACCCACGGCTGACCGCCGACGTTGTAGAGCCGGTTGAAGCTGCCGTCGTCCTGGATCAGACCAGGAGGAGGCACGACCATCACGTCGAACTCCTCTGGCAGGTCCTCGGGGATCATCGCCGGGCCCACGGCGGCCCACTGCTGGGCGCTGAAGACCTGGCCGGCCGTGAAGAGGTCGATGATCTCGGCGATGCCGAAGTTGATCGCCCCGGGCGGCATGTACTGCTGCCAGGCACGGTTTATCTCCATGGCGCGCGCGTTGACCTCGCTGTTGAGGATGCCGTAGACCCTGTTCTCGTCCTCGAAGTCGCCGATGTCTCCACCGAGCGAGAACATGAACGGGTACATCCACATGCTGAGAAAGTCGTACTCGCGCGAGTACTGGAACGCGTGCCCGTACAGGCCCTCGTCGGGCCGGGTGAAGAAGGCGGCGATGTCTTCGAACTCGCCGTATGACATCTCCAGGAAGTCCTCGTAGTCGTACGGGAGCTCGCGGCCGTACTCCTCGAGGAAGGCGGCGCGTTCGGCCTCGTCGTGCAGCATGTCGCGGCGCACGAACATCACGACCACGTCACCAGCTTGGGGGAAGCCCCAGCGGATGCCGCTGTACATCGGGTACTCCTGGTAACCGACACCGACGATCTCGGAGTACCACTCGATGTCGAGCTCCGGGTGCTCCTCGATGATCTCGTCGACGTTGACGATCCAGCCGGGCTCGGAGAGCGCCCCGAGCCACTGGCTGTCGCTGATGATGATGTTGTACTCGTTCGAGCGAGTCGCGAGCGACGCGGCAGCGCGCTGGAAGAGCGCGGCGAAGGGTGCGGCGTCGAAGGTGAAGGTAACGTCGTAGCCGTATTCCTCGAGCGCGAACGGCTTGAAGAGGTCGTTGGCCATCTCAGCACCCAAGCTGCTGGGCACCCAGCCTCCGATGCCGAGGATGGTCATATCGATCGATTCGCCCTCGAGCGGATGGGCCTCTTGTGCCACCGAGGTGGAGAGGGCCATGACCGCTCCGAGCAGCAGGCACAGCGCGAGCCGGCTGCTGAGCCGCGACCAAGTCCAAAGTGATGTGCGGGTACTCATACGTTCTCCTTCACGAGGACTGTCATGCATCAGATCCGCGTTTCCGAGGTGCGCGCAGGCCCAGCCGGACTACCTGTCAGTACCGTCGCCGAGACGCTGCCAGCCGGAATCATCGTTCATGATGCACGAGGCGTGACGGGGCCGAACGCCTGCGGTTGGACTGCCCGGACACTCCGAGCGGTTCACCCCACACGACGCCGGGACGTGCCATCTCGTGCTCTCTCACCTCCTCTCCACGGCTCCTGTGCCAGATGACGGTCGGTCGCAGGCGGCGTTCATGCCTCACGGTGCAGCGACCGCTGTTCGCCATCGAGACACCGACCCGTGCGCAGCACTTGTCAGCGCTGGATGTCATTCGATAAGGAGTATAGCCTGGCCGTGCACCGCCTTCAACACCTACGGCGCTCGCCGATACAACGGGGTAGCGCCATCAGACGGTGCGCCAAGAGCTGACCGATCGTGCGTCGATGCAGACAGCTGACGTTAGCGCTATGCCATCAGCACCGCACAAACGATAGCCGATCCGTCTCTGCACGGAACGCGTGGCGCGGCTCGTGACTGCCCCAGTCGCATCCGTGAGTACACGAACGACGGCCGTGCGAGTACAACGCGTTCAGGAGTCCCAGGCTTGGTCGTCAGCAGCGACAAGACGCACGCAGGGCGCCGCGCGAGCCGTAAAATGGTCTACCCGCGCCGGGATGGCGGAATCGGTAGACGCAGCAGACTTAAAATCTGCCGCCCTCAGGGGCATGCGGGTTCGAGCCCCGCTCCCGGCACCACCTGCG
>SL_3KL_010_SEDDRAFT_10004929_pt1 | contig 12007 bp, 13 predicted proteins | sample SodLakKL_010_SED_2_FD_10381 | JGI IMG/M metagenome (IMG submission 10381)
AGCTGTCGAACCGGCTTTCAAGTCCATTTCCCACGGCGCACCTCACAAGTCAGTTGAAGGTAACACCATAATACACTGATTTATAACACAGTAGTACTAGATTCTTATCCGGCTTAGCGGTCGCTTGACCAGGCAATACAAACCACTGAGTTTCCATTCGAAACGAGCCATGCAATCCTGGTCGTCGATGGCTACTCTGGGTAGAGCGAACAGATGGTTGCGGTGAAAACTGTGGAGATGTCCGAGGCGTGTAGTCACCGCAGATTCGAAGCCCAGTTCTCTGGCTACCTCGAATTCCCGCTTGTCGGCTTGTTGCTTGTCCCCGAATGGATAGGCCAGATGAGTGACCGGACGCTTGGTCCAGGACTGCAGAAGTTCACGTGAATGGCCGACCTCGCGACGCAGAAGTATGTTTGAAAGTCGACTCAGTACCGGGTGATTGTGCGTGTGTGCTCCAATTGTGATCAGGGGCTCTGCAGCCAGCCTGCTCAGGTGTTGACGATGGAGTACGAGATCAGAGTACTTGAACTTGACACGGGCCTTGCAGTGCAGCTGATTCATGAACTCGTTCTGTTCATTCAGATCCATGTTCTTCAGCATTCTGTTCAGGAAGATATAAGACTCCTGTTTCTCAAGGTGACCTGCCATCACGAACCTGTAATTCTGATTGCGCCACATGAAGTTGAGCTCAACGTTCGTAGCAATGCATTGTTCAAGTTCGTACCACCACAGGCTCGCATCCTGACTGATCAGTCCGGTTGTGACATATACGGTTGCAGGAATGCCGTGTGCTTTCAGGATGGGCAGGGCGATGGTCAGATTGTCCAGGTAACCATCATCGAAAGTGACCACCACGCTGCGGTGGGGGAGCCGACCGGACTTGAGGTAGTCGATGGCCTGGGGCAATGAAAGGCAATTGCAGTGGCGCGACAGGTAGGCCATTTGCTCATTGAAGGCGCCCGCACTTACGATCAGGCTCCTGTTGGGCTGAAATGCTGGTTGCGTCGTGTCCCTGGGGGCTTCGTCCGGTGCTATCCGGTGATACATCAGGCACGTTCCATGTCCTGCAAATAGGTTGGCCAATGGACGCAAGGTGGATGAGCGTGCCATTGCTCCCCGCCAGGTGCCGCCAGATTCGGCACGCTTTCCATCGTCGAGCCCGGGGCTCGAGTCCGGATGTGTCAGGGGGCGGGCTAGCCTTTCGGCCGGACTGTTCATGCCCATTTTGTCCGCGTCTTGTTCGCAACCTGTGTTGGCAGATAGCTGCGAATCAACGTACGTCCGGCCCGGGCTGACCAGCCTTTTCTGAGCGACCGTCGCAGGGCGTCACGCGCCTGCTCGGTTTTACCGTCTTCCAGCAAGCGATAGCCATAACTGAACAGGTAATCGGACAAGTGGGCGTCAATTCGTTTCCTGTTATTCCGGGCAAATTCCGGATGTGATTCAAGGAACCGTTGCAGGGTTTGCAGATCGGTGCGTGCATCAAGCGCATAATCCTCACGACTCAAACTATCAGAGCGAACTGTACGCTCGAGTAGTGGTTCCGGCGTACAACCTATTGGATAGCTGGCTACGATTCGAAGAAACAGATCATTATCTTCCCCGACTTTCAGCGATTCATTGAAACAGCCTACATCATCAAGCACGAACCTCGGGATCATCACACTGGAAGTAATCAAAAAGAAATCACAGATGTACTCCAGTAGTACATCACCCTGGTCGACACGGGATCGACGCGACCAGTCTTTCAGTCTCATCCCGTTCTGATCAACAAATGTACAACCGCAGTGAACCAGGCCGACATTCGGTGTGGCTTCCAGGACAGCGACCTGCTTTGAAATCTTGTCAGGCAGCCAACGATCATCTGCATCAAGAAATGCGATCAAATCTCCATTGCTCAACAAGATGGCCAGATTTCTTGCGGAGGAGACGCCCTGATTCGGTTGGCTGCAAACCTTCAGATCATGCAGCTTGTGCGCATATTTCTCCGCAATACGCAGTGACTCATCAGTTGAACCATCATCAACCAGCAAGACTTCGATCCGGTCAGTCGGGTAGCTCTGGTTCTTGATTGAATCCAGGGCTCTTTCAAGGAAGCAGGCGGCATTGAATACCGGCAGAATCACGCTGACCATGGGCATGGAGGCTTTTCGTTCAGGCCTGTTCATGTCAGTGCACTCCAGGAAACAGGTCTGTTACCTGCTGTCTGGTTCTGGCAGACCCCGAGGCCGTGTCATATTGCTTTCCAGTGTGGGCAGTTTGCGATGCAAGCTGCCGCTTATGTTCCCAGGCCAGTGCTGAAGTTATGATCAATTCGAGCTTGTCCCGGCTGGGTGTCCATCCCAATCGTTGCCGAATGAGCTGATTATCGGCAATGATGGTGGCCATGTCACCCGGCCTACGCGGCGACAGATTGACATTGAGAGGGGTGTCGATCAAGTTGCTCAGTGTATCGATGACCTCACGAACACTGTACCCATGCCCATAGCCGCAGTTTGCGGTAAGTGATTCGTTTCCCGCGCGTAAATAGTCAATTGCGTGGAGGTGAGCGGTAGCCAGGTCCTCAACATGTATGTAGTCACGCACGCAGGTACCGTCGGCCGTTGGATAGTCAGTCCCGAAAATATCCAGGATTTTTCGTCTTCCAACGGCATGTTCACAGGCGACCTTGATCAGGTGTGTGGCCTCGGGGGTATCCTGGCCGATTCTGCCATGACTGTCACATCCGGCGACATTGAAATAGCGCAGAATGACATGACGCATGGGCGAAGCTGCCGCGAGATCCCGCAGCATCCACTCGGTCATCAGCTTCGAGCGGCCATAGGGATTGATTGGTACTGCCGGGGTCTGTTCATCCGCCACCCCGCCTGGCGGATCGCCGTAGACTGCAGCGGTCGAGGAGAAAATGAACTGGCCCACGCCGGCTTTCGCACTGGCTGCCATCAGGGTGCGAGCCCCTGAGGTATTGCATTCGTAGTACTCCAGTGGTTTCGCGACCGACTCGGGGACGACGATCCGGCCGGCAAAATGCAGAACCGTCTCAATCTGGTATTCGCGAAACAGCATGTTCAGGAGACGCTCATTTCCAATATCTCCGACAACCAGGCGCCCATAAAGCACTGCTTTGGAATTGCCCGTGCTCAGATTATCCAGCACGACGATCCGCTCGCCGCGGGCGCCGAGCTGGGCAACGACATGAGAACCGATGTAGCCGGCTCCGCCCGTGACCAGGACAGTGGGTACTTTCTTCATGAAACGTCCCCTTGATCTGCGTGCCAGCGCCTGCTGCCGGTCAGTGCCCGACATCCCTCGAGGAGGGATCGGATCAGGCGACGCTGAACGACGGGCTCTGCAGGTGTCAGACGCAGGGCCCGCCACTGATGGAGGATGGCGGCGCCATACTGGGCGTCATCGAGAAGTTCGAGACCGAGGTCGCTGAGCAGCATCGCTTCCATGCGCGGAACCAGCATGAATCCACGACTGGTCTGGCCCAATTTGACAATGAGCTGCTGCCGGGCCCGGGCCATCCGATTCCGGTCAGCGCTCATGCTCGCCTGGTGGACGCGATAGCGGGCGGTGACCCGGTCAAGGTATCGAATACGGAATCGTGCTGCGATTCGCAGCCAGAGATCCCGGTCCTCACAGCCCAGTCCTGTGAAAAGGGGATCAAAGCCGCCGACTGTCTCGATCGCGCTTCGGCTGAAAACAGCGGTTGGACAGGAGACATGCTCATGACGCAGTGCAAGTGCATCGAATGCATCGGATTGAGTCGACCAGTTTCGATTCGGAATTCCCAGCGTTCGACCACCCGCATCGACGCGCTCGATGTTCGCATGAACCAGTCCGAGGTCCGGGTCGCGATCGAACAGCGCCATCAGCATTTCCAGGTGGTCGGGTTGCCAGGCATCGTCTGCGTCGAGCAGTGCGTAATATTGCCCCTGTGCATGATTCATGGCGACATTGCGTGCCGTTGGCAGGCCCGCATTGTTCTGACTGATTACCGTGATGCGACCAGACGCCCGCTGTGCCCGGTCATGAGCAACTTGAAGACTGGAATCGCTCGAGCCGTCATCTACCACGATGATTTCCAACGATTCAAAAGTCTGCCCAAGGGCACTGTCCAGCGCTTCGCCGAGCCAGACTTCTCCGTTGTAGACCGGTGTGATGACCGAGACCAGTGGTACGCGGCTCCATGGTCCTTTCATGACTGAATGCTGGTTCATCGACTGCCCCGCCGAAACAGCACGACCTCGACAGTCTGGAGCAATAGCTGCAGATCGAAAAGCAGACTCTGGTTCTTGATGTAGTACAGGTCATAGCGCAGCTTTTCGATGGCATCAGCCACCGAGGCTCCGTAGGGATAACGCAACTGGGCCCACCCGGTCAGACCTGGAGTGATGCTGTGACGCAATCCGTAGTAGGGGATGTCGTTCTGAAGCATGGCCACAATCTCCGGCCTTTCCGGACGTGGACCGACCATGCTCATGTTGCCCTTGAAAACATTGTACAACTGGGGCAACTCATCAAGCCGTAGCTTGCGGATTATATGACCGACCCGGGTGATGCGATCATCATCCGTACTGGCCCAGCGAGCGACGCCATCCTGCTCTGCATCCGTGCGCATGCTTCGGAACTTGACCAGGGAAAAGACCTTGTCTCCTTCGCCTACCCGGTCCTGGAAGTAGAGTACAGGTCCGCGACCACCGGATTCCAGCCAGATAGCAACAGCAACGAGGATCATTGCCGGCCAGGTCAGCATCAGGATTCCGGTTGCGGCTGCCAGATCGAAGACGCGTCGGTTGAAGCGGCGCATGACCGAGCGATTGAAGTCGGAGGTAAAGACGAACCAGGAGGGCAGCAATCCCTCCAGCATGACCCGGCCCATCTCCCGTTCATAGAAGGTATTCAGTCGCAATACATTGATACCAGCCAGCCGGCAGGTCATCAATTCATCCATGGACAGGCAGTTGCGGAGATCATCGGAGGCAACCACGATATCGTCAATGTGGTTTTCGAAGACGGTGTCGACCAGGGAGCCAGTGATGGTCATCCGTCGGGCCGGATCAAAATGCAGAGCATCCGGGTTGGTTCCCCGCATGCTGTTAGCGAAGCCGACAATCCTGACCGATCGCAGATTGTCTTCCAAGTGGGCATCCTGCAACAGCGCGGCTGCCTTGTGGCCGGCACCGAGAAAGAGAGCCCGCCGTCTGAGGCGTCCGCCATTGGTCAACCTGGAAAACACAAGGCGCGACAAGATCATGAAGCCGAATGCGTAAAGCAGTGCCAGGGCGAGGACGCCCCGGCCGACTTCCATGCCGGGCAGCAGGAAAAACAGCACCATCAAGGCAAGTGCGCCACCGCTCATTGCCAATACCAGGCGGGTCAATGTGCCCACCACGACACCCTTGATTTCCCGCCCATGGCGCTGATACATGCCCAGAGCCATCATGCTGGTCCATATCACCCCGGCAAACAGGATGCTCGTCAGCGACAATAGCGCCAGGGCCTCTGTGCCCATCGCCGGATTGAAAAGAAAACGTGTCTGAACCGCCAACCAGGGCGCAAGCATGAGAAGAGTCAGTTCAACCACTGCCAACAGTGCAAACCAGCGCAGGCTTTGCTGCCGAAACAGTCTGCCGACCAACCCAAGTTGCATTTGGCGGCGAGTCGCGAGTCTGGGTGCTTCACTGGCAGGGAAGGCTGCTGGCAGCTCATCGCGAAAGCCAGTTGGCATCGAGACCGATTCTTGGATTCTCAACATGTTTGCCTCTCCGCCAGGAGGTGAATGAAAACCAATGTGGACTGCCATCATCGGTCTCTTTGAGCGAGGCTTCTGTGCGATGCCTAACGTAGCTCAACGTGCAATTAACAATGTGCGCTAACGTACAGATAGATTGGTGAAAGCTGGAGTAGAGTGACCGTCCAATTTGGGGACATGACACTGCATACAGGGCAGGAAAACATGGTCAAGCTGGGTGGGTCCGTGGGGCTGGGCATTCTGAAGGTCATTGCATCTAGACCGCCACGGCAGGTTCTAGCAGCACCTCCTGAAGGCGACTCGAAATTGAGCGCCCATTTCAGCGAGGGCTTGACGAGCAGGCTTGCCGGCAAGACGATTATTGATTTCGGTTGTGGGGATGGTCAGCAAGCCGTTGCCATGGCCCGAGCGGCCCCTGATTGCCGGGTGATTGGCTTCGATATTCAGAAAAAGCACCTGGATCGCTCACGGCAACGGGCTGTGCTGGCGGGTGTGGAAGATCAGTGTCTCTTCACCACGCATACGGACGAATTGGCGGACATCATTGTCAGCTTTGATGCGTTCGAACATTTTTCGGACCCGCTCAATATACTGCGGATCATGAGCAATTTGCTTAAACCCCAGGGAGAAATCCTGATTTCATTCGGGCCGACCTGGCTACATCCTTATGGTGGGCACATGTTTTCGGTTTTTCCCTGGGCTCACTTGCTTTTTTCGGAGCAGGCGCTTCTTCGTTGGCGGGCCCAGTTTCGTTCCGATGGTGCGAAACGTTTCGAAGATGTCGATGGCGGTCTGAACCAGATTCGTATAGGCGAATTCGAGCGCTTGGTCGAGGCCAGCCCACTGAAAATCGATTGGCTGGAGACAGTACCGATTCGTGGTTTGACCATTCTGAAAACACGTTACCTGCGCGAAATTGGATCCAGCCTGGTGCGATGTCGGTTGGTGTTGAAACAGGATCTACCATTCTTGGATCCTGAAAGGATGCTGGAAGCATGAGAGTCCTGGATTGCAATGCATGCCGTACGGATATCCTCCCTGCTGCCGGGGAGACTGCCACAGTCTGGAAACCCGAGCGAAATCGGGTTCTCAGGGCATTATGTCCCTCGGATCAGAACAAGGTGTTTCCGAGCCTGAAAGTCATTGAACTGCGGAAAGGCGAATTCCTTTATGAAAATGGTCCGGAATCGCATTTCATGTATTTTCCGATCGACGCAGTCCTGACACTACGCCACATACTCCTGGATGGTCACGGGTGTGATCTTGCCAGAGTGGGTTGGGAAGGGATGATCGGCCTTGTACTTTTCCGGGAGACGATTTCTACGCCATATTGCATACAAGTTCAGTTTGGCGGTCATGCGCTTCGTCTTAAGTCGGGGCTCATGCTGACGGTAGCAGAGAAGAGCATGCCTTTCCGATCGTTACTGCTTTCCTGTTTTCATGCAGTCATGATGCAGATTGCCCAGTCCGTGGCGTGCAATCGGCATCATACGATACAGCAGCAATTTTGTCGCTATATGCTCGACGCACTCGACCATGGAACGGGGGACGTAGTGAAGTCTACTCATGATCAGATAGCCAGCAGTCTCGGTGTGCGTCGAGAAGGTGTAACAGAGGCCGCCATCAGGCTGCAGAAACAGCGGCTGATTCAGTATCATCGTGGCCATATAAAGGTAATCGACCGGGGTGGCATGGAATCGCGGAGCTGTGAATGCTATGAGGTCGTCAAAAGGCAGATTCGGGAGCTGCTGCCCAGATGATTGACTGGTGGCGCCACAGGGGGCACCACCGTAATTTGTATCTGCCAGTATCTACATGCGCGGAGGATGGCGGTTATCCTGCTTTCCATAATAGGAAGCAATGCTGCTTGCCCATTGCTGATCGGTCATGTCCGGCCAGTCATCCTTGTCGAAACCCGGGCCATCATTGATCCATTCGGCCTGGGCGTCGAGCAGGAAGCGCTTTTTCTCAGGATCCAGTTCAAGCTCTTTCCATGGTATGGCGAACAAGCGATCGCCCATGCCGAGAAAGCCACCGCAGCTCATCACCGCATACTGAACCTGCCCGCTGCCGGTGTCAATCATGAGGTCCTTGATGTGGCCTAGATTTTCACCTTTCAGATTACATACTTCATCACCCGTCAGAGAGCTGGATGAAAGCATGAGGCTGCTGACAACGGAGGATGGTTGAGTAACAGTTCGGGTATCCATTTGGCTGGGAGGGGGGCGGTTCATGACGTCGCTCGCTTGACCTTTGCCTGGGTGCCACCGATACCCTTCTGCACCTTGCCTGCGTGCTTTTTGACCTTCCCCTTGTTTTCCATTTTCTTGTCACCCAAGACCTTTCCAGTCACTTCCCTGGTCTTGCCGGAAACTTCCTTGATGCTGCCTTTGCTTTGATTCTTGTTCATGTCAGTCTCTCCAGTGGTGAATTGTAATCAGGCATCTGATCATCGCCCATGAAGATCATGTCCATCGGTGCGTTTGATCACATTGCGGATTCTCTTACTGAATCCGGCTGAATTGGAGTGCAGCATTTCGGGCTGAAAGAAAGAGTAGTGTGTTCTACTGTCATTCTTGGCGTGATACATGGCCGCATCGGCTTTGCACAAGAGCGTGTCGGCATCTACACCGTGTCGTGGATAAAGACTGATTCCAATGCTCAGGTCCAAATCGATGTTCTGGTCAAAAATGAATGCCCGACGAACCAATGCCAGCACTTTCCCTGCCACCTTGGCGGCATCTTCCGGATCGCCGATCTCGTTCAACAATATGACGAATTCATCGCCACCGTAGCGGGAGACGGTGTCCGTCTCTCGGACGCAGGCCCGCAACTTCCGTGCGACTACCCTCAAGAGTCTGTCCCCCGCCTTGTGTCCCATAGAGTCATTCAATGTCTTGAAGTTATCAAGGTCGATGAACAACAGCGCGAGCTGGCCGTCATGGCGGCGTGCAAGTTTGAGTGCCTGCTCGCAGCGTTCCATCAGTGTCACTCGATTGGACAGTCCGGTTAGCATGTCATGCTTGGCCAGGTACGACATTCTGTTGGTGGTAGCCTGCGAAAACCTGCGATCGCGGAATATCACCACTGCGCCGGCCGGTTGGTCCGATGCATTCAGGATGGGCGCAGCAGAGTCCTCGATTTCGAGTTCACTGCCGTCAGCACGCAGCAGGGAGGCGTTCGAGGCCAGTTGTACGGTGCCGGCTTCATTCATGGCGCGCTGGGCAGGATTCTCGACCGGCTCCCGGGTGGTCGTGTCGATCACATTGAAAACCTTGCTGAATGGCAAGCCCTGTGCTTTCTCACGAGACCAGCCGGTCAGTTGTTCGGCAACTACATTCATGTAGCTGATGCGCCCTTCCACATCGGTGCTGATGACTGCATCTCCAATGCAGTCGAGTGTAATTCGGGCACGGTCGCACTCACTGGAAAGTCTTTCGATGGCGGCGGCTACCTTCTTTTCACCTGCCTTGATTGCGCTGATGTCATCGATGGTGTGAATGCGCACATGACCCGGCTGCTCCGGTGTCAGACTGGTGATTTTGTGTCGCGTCCAGAGTAGCTGGTTTTTTCGGTTGACCATGCGTGCTTCGAATACCGAAGCCTCAGAAGGGTTCCTGTCATCCGGACTGATGGCTTCAATTACCTTGCGGTCCTGTGGATGGATGACATCAAGCCAGTGTGTTCCACCGTACATTTCTGCTTCAGTCATGCCGTACATCTCTCGACAGGCTGGGTTGGCATAGATGATCTGGCCGTCCTGGCAGGTGATCAAGATCCCCGAAGGCAGTACATCAAGCCACTTCTTTGCGGCGACTGAAAGCAGCCCGGAATCCACGCGGGCCGGATTGCTTCGGTCTGCCGAGGAACACAGGCTTCCGCCTTCATTCTCCCAGCTATCCAGCAACCGGGGTTCCCGATCGTGCTTCAAGCTATTGATCTTTGGGTCAGGCATGTTGAGACCTTGTTCCACACTACGCCAGTGCGAAGCGATCGAAATCGACGGTGATGATGTGGTGGAACTGCATGGGGCATGAATACCAATGACAGGGTTGTCCATCATGTTATGAATGACGGTTCCCGTAGTCAGTGCGATGCCCCACATTTGCCGTCAGGGGCCATAAGATTCAACAGGAAGCTGAACTGATTGGAAGTCGGTTTGTGTTGGATAGCGTACGGAATCGGCACATCCGGAGGGTTAGGCTTTCCTTGACCCTTCACTTGGAGAGAATCCGATGAGCCTTGGAACGATTCTACTGATCGTGCTGGTGCTGGTTCTGGTCGGCATCATTCCTGCCTGGCCGCACAGTCGTAGTTGGGGTTATGGTCCCAGCGGGATCGTGGGCGCCATATTTGTGGTGCTGCTGATTCTCTTCCTGATGGGAAGAATCTGACCTGCCACGAGACCTACTGTCGAACCCAGTTCAACCCGCCCGGAAATTCAGGAGGTCATTGAGAAGGCGAGCGGTCGGCATGGGATAACCGTCATTCCTGGAAAGTAGTCAATGGCGGGACAACGAGCACTTCGGCAAATTCCTGTCGTTCGTACTTCGGGTGACGTGGCCCGCGCCTGCAATACGGGGAGTGCTTACAGACCGGGGCACCAAAGGCGCGAGCCACCGCGTCTGCCCAGTGGTCATCGGCCCAACTTGGATGATTGTAAAAGTGGCCGATTGCATGCGCCATCTCGTGTGCCATGACATAGTAGTAACGACCGTGCAGCCAGGGTTTCGGCCAGTTGCCGGAGTAGATGCGGTCGTGATTGATGCTGATGTACGGTCCATCACCTTCCGGACACGAGCGGTAGGGACAGGTAATACCCCAGTGCCGCGATGTCATTTCACGCAAACCCTGGCCATTGCACAGCTTGCGCCAGGAGCCGTCTTCGCGCCAGGGTGCGAGCCAGGCCCGTGCATGCTCCGGTCCGAAGTGATCGAGGGTGTACTGGTGGACTGAATTGACCGACGCCCAGCACCGCTGTCGGTGCACGTCGCCGGGAAACAACTTGGCCGCCTGCTCCAGGTTCTGCTCCAGGTACGGACGGGCGGGGTAGTCGTAATCGGCATGGGCTGATGGGAGCAACCAGATCAAGGCTACCAGCAGGCTGCCGAACCGAAAACTCGAGTTCCTGATCACTTTTCTCCTGACCTGAGAAAAACCATCCCGAGCCAAACGCCTGAACGAATCCTGCGTCAGATTCGTTCTCGGTGTCAAGTATTTCTTGAGCTATTTTTTCGGGCTATATCCGGATTTCGCAAACGGCTGCTGTCATGAAAGCCTTTGATTCGACTCACGGTGTAGAAGACTTTCTCTTGTGCACAACGCCGGCGGCGTATGCACAGGAATCGGGTGCAGGTGGGTGGGGGTCAACGGGTGGTATCCGGGCGCTCACGACCTTCAGCGGGTGATCGGTCGAGTCGCTCTCATCGAGCTCAGCGGCCTTTGCGCCGATACGATTGGCGTGGTGCCGCATCCGGTCTCAGTGGCTTCGATCTGGCCATTGGCGGCACGGAAGGCCAGGGCGAAATCGTTGCCGGGTTCCGCCACCCGCTGAAGGCCCTGAGCGCCCGGATACCACCCGCTGCGTAAGGTGTGAGAAGCGTGAAGGTCTAATGGTGGCACCAGGCGTATTTTCCTTTCAGCCTTCTCCCTGCCGTCAGGTGGTGAGCGGTCTTGCCCGGGGCCGGGTTCGAGGTGATGGACGTCGGCACGACATTTCCGTACTTCACGCGTCCCCAAGCCCAATTGAACCGCAATGCCCATCCATGTGTACGGCGACACGCGATGGCAACCGAACGCCACCAGAACTGCAGGGCCAACGAGGCGATTCACCTCGGTTCCGGCCCCGGGCAAGGCCGCTCGCCACCTCGCCACCCATTCCCCACCCAAAGTCACACCGTGCCCTGGTCAACTATTGTTGCGAGATCCGGATAGACCCTTTTTTCGGAAACGAGCGTTGGTTCACGGTCGCCGGCTGTTTTTGTCTAGCTCTGCCCGCTCAGGGCATTCTACAGAGTCCCAGCCTTATTGGTATACCAGTCCCGTTGCAGGCTGGCGAGTCGGCGTGCCTGGGCGTTCAGGCGTTGCTCCAGTTCCCGGAAGCGACTTCTGAAGGCACGCTTTCGCCAACGGTCGCGCAGTGCGGCGCTCCCGGCCTGGACGCGCTCGGCCTGGACGGCCTGCCACTGGTTGACCGTTTCAGTGAATTTCTGGCACTCACGTTCGATGGCCCGGGCCCAGGTTTCATCC
>SL_3KL_010_SEDDRAFT_10004930_pt1 | contig 12007 bp, 13 predicted proteins | sample SodLakKL_010_SED_2_FD_10381 | JGI IMG/M metagenome (IMG submission 10381)
AGCTAATTAAATCAATCAGCACATCAGCTAATTAGCACATTGGCTAATTAAATCAATCAGCACATCAGCTAATTAGCACATCAGCTAATTAAATCAACCAGCACATTGACAAAAAACACTATCTTTGCACCCTGAATTCAGCCCCGTTTATTTGTCCGATACGATCTGCGGCGACTTATCAACAAATTCCTGTTGATAAATTTGTCGAAACCGAAAGGAAGTTTTATCTTTGCACCCCCTTACGCGGGGTAATGGGTGCATTAATCAATATGACACAGCAAATTAAGCCAAGCGATGAATACATTAAGCTACAAGACCACTTCGGCGAACAAGCAAACGGTTGAAAAGGAATGGGTAATTGTTGATGCCGGTGACGAGATACTGGGCCGTCTTGCCAGCAAGGTGGCAAAGATACTGAGGGGTAAGCACAAGCCCTATTTTACGCCACATGTTGACTGCGGTGATCATGTGATCGTGATCAATGCAGAAAAGGTCCGGCTTTCCGGCAACAAAATGGACCAGAAAGAGTATGTCCGCCATACCGGATATCCCGGTGGACAGCGCTTTTTTTCAGCAAGCCAGATGATGGCCAGGAAACCCACTTTCATGGTTGAAAAAGCCATCAAAGGGATGCTTCCCAAAAACAAGCTTGGCAGCCAGATGTTCCGCAACCTGCACGTCTACCAGGGTAGCGAGCACCCCCATAAAGGCCAGCAACCCAAAGTAATCAATCTCAATTCAATCAAGTAACGATGGAAGTAATCAACACATCAGGAAGAAGAAAGACCGCCGTTGCACGTGTTTATCTGAAGCCGGGCAATGGGCAGATCATCGTCAACAAAAAGGATTACAAAGAATATTTTCCCACAGGCGTTTTACAATACATTGCTAACCAGCCTTTTGAGATCACCAAGAATGAGGGCAAGTATGATGTCATGGTGAACCTGAATGGGGGAGGCATCAAGGGTCAGGCCGAGGCGATGCGCCTTGCCGTTTCCAAGGCCCTCATCGCGATAGACGCTGAACACAGGCCGCCACTCAAGGCAAAAGGGCTCCTCAGGCGGGATCCCAGAATGGTTGAGAGAAAGAAACCAGGTCAGCCAAAGGCCCGGAAGAAATTCCAGTTCAGCAAACGTTAATCACTTTATATACCATCTTACATCATGGCAAGAACCAATTATAACGAACTGTTAGATGCAGGTGTCCATTTTGGCCACCTGAAGCGGAAGTGGAACCCCAACATGGCGCCGTATATTTTTATGGAACGCAACGGGATCCATATTATCGATCTCAACAAGACCATTGCCAAGGTTGATGAGGCGGCTGCCGCCCTGAAACAAATTGCCAGATCGGGAAAGAAGATCTTGTTTGTTGCCACCAAGAAACAAGCCCAGGATACCGTCAAGGAGCTGGTGAAGCAGATCAACATGCCTTATGTTACCGAGCGCTGGCCGGGAGGCATGCTTACCAACTTCGCCACCATCCGCAAAGCTGTGCGCAAGATGGGTGCCATCGACAAGATGGCCACCGACGGCACCTTCGACAACATGTCGAAAAGGGAGCGGCTGCATGTGATGAGGGAACGTGCCAAGCTGGAAAAGCAGCTGGGCAGCATTTCCGACCTCAACAGGCTGCCTGCCGCCATCTTCGTTGTAGATATCTGTAAGGAACACATCGCGGTGAAAGAGGCCAAGAAACTCAATATCCCAACCTTCGCCATCGTGGATACCAACGCCAACCCGTTGGACGTTGATTTCTCCATTCCTGCCAACGATGACGCATCAAAGTCTATTCACATCATCGTGAAGCTGATGGTGGAAGCTGTCCAGGAAGGACTGGCGGAAAGGAAGCTTGAAAAAGACAAGGCTGCCGAAGAGGAAGAAGAAAGAGAACGTGAGGAAGAAAAGGAAAGGCAGCGCCTGAAGGCGCTTGAGGAAGCAGACGATGAAGAACTCTCGGCCGACGAACTGGAGGAAAAGAAGATGCGCCTGGCGAAAAAAGCCAAATTAAAGGAAGAGGAAAGTGAAAAGGAGCGAAAAGGCATAAAGCCTGGTGCAAAGAAGCAGACAGGAAGAAGGCCCAGGAAGTAGCCTTTCTATGGCGTTCCCTGGTGAATATAATTGTATAATCTAATAAATAATTGACAATGTCAAAGATAACCGCCACCCAGGTAAATGAGTTACGGAAGAAAACAGGTGCCGGCATGATGGACTGCAAAAAGGCACTGGTAGAAGCAGCGGGTGATTTTGAGAAAGCCACCGATATTCTGCGAAAAAAAGGACAAAAGCTTGCCAGCAGCCGCGCCGGACGTGCTGCGAATGAAGGTGTGGTATTGGGTACCACAAATGCTACAAAAAACAAGGCCTTTGCTGTTATGCTCAACTGTGAGACAGACTTCGTGGCCCAAAACCAGGATGTGATAGACTTTGCCGGTGACATTCTTCAACTGGCCGTTGATAAAGAACCCGCGACACTTGAAGAGTTGAAGGCCGCAGACCTGAACGGCCGTACGGTGGAGGAGAACATTACCGACATGATTGGCAAGACCGGCGAAAAGATGGAACTTGGAAGCTACGAGATGGTCACAGGCGAAAAGGCGTTTGCCTACACCCATCCGGGCAACAAGATCGCTGCCATTGCAGCACTTAACAAGTCGGATCTCAGCGATATCGATACCATCGGCAAAGATGTGGTGATGCAGATCGCCGCCATGGCTCCGGTAGCTATTGACAAGGACGATGTGGATCCGGTGATCGTTGAAAAAGAGATAGAGATCGGCAAAGACCAGGCCCGCCAGGAAGGAAAGCCCGAAGAGTTGCTGGAAAAGATCGCCATGGGCAAGCTGAACAAGTTTTTTAAGGAGAGTACCCTGATCAACCAGCAATTCATTAAAGACAGTAAAAAATCGGTTGGGCAGATGCTCCAAGCTGCCGACAAAGGCCTTGGGTTGTTGACTTCAAGCGCCTTTCGTTGACGTAACCAACGTGCCACGCTGCTTGCCGGTCACTACAATATCGTACAGCACACCCTTCTCATTGACGTTGAAAACGATGATGGGAAGGGTGTTTTCTTTGCATAGCGTGAATGCAGTGATATCCATCACCTTCAAATTTTTTTCGATCGCTTCGTCAAAGCTCAGGGTGTTGTATCGCACCGCACCCGAATCTTTTTCAGGGTCAGCGGAATAGATGCCATCCACCCGGGTGCCCTTGAGGATCACATCGGCCTGGACTTCCAGTGCACGCAAGGCCGCTGCCGAATCGGTGGTAAAGAAAGGGTTGCCGGTGCCCCCGGCAATGATCACCACATGGCCATCCCGAAGGAGCCTGACCGCCCGCTTGCGACCCATCTTCTCACAAATGGTATCAAGGGGGATGCCCGACAAAACCGTCGCCTTCAACCCCATGTCCTCCAACACCGACTGCAACGCAATGCTGTTGATGATGGTCGCCAACATCCCCATCTGGTCACCCTGGACCCTGTCAAAACCTTTTTCAGTGCCCTGTAATCCCCTAAAAATATTTCCGCCACCCAACACAATGGCGATCCCGCCACCCAACACAATGGCGACCTCTGTCCCATGATCCCTGAGCGCCTTGATCTCCCGGGCATAACCCTGAAGCGCTCCGGCATCTATGCCCAAAGAGGTGCCTCCTGCCAGCGACTCCCCGCTGAGCTTTAACAATATCCGCTGAAATTTTCCCATGATAAATTGTGGTTGGTGTTATTTTGCAAGTTTACGGTTTTTTTGTCATTCTGACGCCGGTAAAAGGCCATTTTGTCAACGGATGACAGAAGAACGATGGAACGAAGCTTTTGGCTGTTGGCTGTTAGCTATTGGCTATTAAACCTTTAAACCCTTAAACCCTTCAACCTCTTTGACCTTTTGACAAATGATAAACATTAATAAACAAGCGACGACCAGGTGAAAGACCTTGAGATATTTTTCATTCGTCTGTGTGTAATTTTGAATGAAAAAAAATCATGTATATTTGTAGAGATAAACCAAAAAGGCGATCAACATGGAGGAATCGTTGGATTTTATATTCGCGGAAACGGAGGAAAAGATGGGTAAGGCCATCACCCACCTGGAGAATGAGCTGAGCAAGATACGTGCCGGCAAAGCCAGTCCGCAGATGTTGGATAATGTTAAAGTGGACTATTACGGGGTGCTTACACCTTTGTCGCAGATGTCTAACATCAACACGCCTGATCCGCGGAACATTTTGGTACAACCCTGGGATAAGAATATGCTGGAGCCCATTGAGAAAGCCATTCAGGCAGCCAACCTGGGGTTCAATCCGCAAAACGACGGCACCCAGGTGCGCATTGCAGTGCCTCCGCTTACCGAGGAAAGACGAAAGGAGCTGGTAAAAAGGGTGAAGAGCGAAGCGGAAAACACCAAGGTCAGTATACGCAATATTCGCAGGGATGCTTTGGATGCTGCAAAAAATCTTGAAAAAGAGGGTGCCCCTGAAGACCTCGTGAAAGTGCTGGAGCACAACATCCAGGAGCTGACCAATGAACACACCGCCAAGGTCGACAAGATGGTGGAGGGGAAAGAAGAAGATATCATGACGATTTGATGCCGGCTGTCACAAATTTTCCGGTGACGGTGCCCGGATCATGTTTCTCCAGAACCTCCTTTGCTTTAGAAGAGTCTCGGTTTAGCTGGAGTTTCAACTCTGTTAGTGAGTTGAACCGCATCTCGTCACGTATGCGGGCCAGAAAACTTATGGATATCCATTGACCGTATATGTCCTCCTCAAAATCAAAGAGATGGGCTTCGATGGTCACATTCTCCATGTCGAGTGTTGGCCGGATGCCAATATTTATCATGCCCCGGTACCAATTCTGCCTTGAGTTGACAAGTGCCGCATAGACACCCTGGCCGGGAAGCACCTTTAAATGGTCTGCTACCCGGAGGTTTGCTGTTGGGTAGCCGATGGTCCGGCCTATCTTGTTGCCTTCTACAACATGGCCACCCAAAGGAAATGCATAGCCCATGCATTGCAATGCTTCTTCCACCCGGCCTTCCCCTATCAAGTTCACCAGAGCGCCGTGCCCCCCGGTGTCTTTCCCGTGAAACGTCCCATCAACATGACTGGCTGGCAAAGCGGATTCCTGGGTCCCTTTTTGCAACAACTGCCCGAATAACGTATTGTCCCATATGTCTGCCCCCGGGACCAGGACCCCTGTTTTTTTTTGCAGAAGGCCGGGATCGACAGGCCAGCGAGGGACTTCATATGTGCTGCAGGAAGGTGAAACAATCCACGGCATGATATGGTGGTATCCCATGCTGTTGAGCATTTGCAGGCACTCATCCGGCGACAGCAAAGCAGGGGAGGCCTTGGGTGGCAAAGGCCCCTGCCGGTCGACGGTACACAAGATCACCAGCAGGTGCGAACGGTCGCCATCGCAAAGGTCAGCGCCGTAAGTCAACAACTCGCGGTGATGGTCAAGCATCCCGTCAAAAAAAGACATCACACAGGCCCTGAAACCCGGACCTGCCGCCAACTGTTCCCCTGTAACCAATAACCCCTTCCTGTCTGTGTCCATAACATCCCAAATATACATGATTTTTTTTCATTCAAAATTACACACAGACAGCCGAAAAAACGGACCGGCATTGCCGTCATTGGCAGGGGGAACATACAATGAATAGACATTCAAAACGTTGTAAGAAAAAGAAAGTTGTAAAATATGTCGTACATTCGCAATGATAACAACCATCAACAACCCCGGTCCCGGGGCGCCGGAAAGTTTGGGATCCCCCGGGGCGTCAAATTGTGGGATAAACACTGACATTATCATCATGTTATGACGAAGCAAGACAAGCGTTCCGGTAGGGTGGCGCAGGTCATCGGCCCCGTGGTGGATGTGATCTTCGAGGGCCAGAAAGGGCTGCCTGAGATCTATGAGGCACTGGAGGTGTTTAGTGAGCAGGGGCATCGTATCGTCCTTGAATGCCAGCAGCACCTTGGGGAAGACACGGTTAGAAGCATTGCCATGGATGGCACTGATGGCATTTCACGGGGTATGCCGGTGATGCGGACCGGGGGCCCCATAACGATGCCGGCCGGGGAAGAGGTCCGTGGCCGTCTGTTCAATGTGATCGGCGAACCCATAGACGGTCTTGGGCCGGTAAAGACAGAAAAGCGCTACGACATACACAGCGATCCGCCGAAGTATGATGACCTGAAGACCGGCGACGAAATATTGTTTACCGGTATCAAGGTGATTGATCTGCTCACCCCTTATCCCAAGGGCGGCAAGATCGGGCTGTTTGGCGGTGCGGGCGTGGGGAAGACCATCCTGATCATGGAACTGATCAATAATATTGCCAAAAGCTATGAGGGCAAAAGTGTTTTTGCCGGTGTTGGTGAGCGTACACGTGAGGGCAATGACCTTCTTCGGGAGATGATAGAGTCGGGCGTCATCAATTATGGAAAGGCGTTCAGGAAAGGGATGGAAGAAGGGAAGTGGGACCTTTCCCTTGTAGACCCCGAGGCGGTTGCTTCGTCGCATGCCACCCTGGTGTTCGGCCAAATGAACGAACCGCCAGGAGCCCGCGCGCGCGTGGCCTTATCGGGACTGGCCCTGGCAGAATATTTCCGCGACGGGGGAGAAGGGGAGACTGGCAGCGACATCCTCTTCTTTATTGACAATATCTTTCGCTTCACACAAGCCGGCTCAGAAGTGTCGGCACTCCTGGGACGGATGCCGTCGGCCGTAGGCTATCAGCCCACACTGGCCACAGAAATGGGACTCCTCCAGGAAAGGATCACCTCGACAAAAAAGGGGTCCATCACCTCTATACAAGCCATCTATGTGCCTGCAGACGACCTGACCGACCCGGGACCAGCAACCGCTTTCGCACACCTGGACGCCACCACCGTGCTCAGCAGAAAAATATTTGAACTGGGGATCTATCCCTCCGTCGACCCGCTCGACTCCACCTCACGACTCCTATCACCCGATATCGTCGGCGAGGAACACTACAGGGTGGCACAGGAAGTGAAACGGATCCTGCAGCGATACAAAGAACTGCAGGACATCATCGCCATTCTTGGCATCGAAGAACTTTCGGAAGAGGACCAGCTGATTGTAAAACGTGCCCGAAAGGTCCAACGATTCCTCAGCCAGCCGTTTTTCGTTGCAGAACAATTTACCGGCCAGAAAGGGACCTTCGTGCCCGTCGAAGAAACAGTAAAGGGTTTCTCTTTGATACTGAGCGGAGATATGGACCAGTGTCCTGAATCGGCCTTCAACCTGGCCGGCAATATAGAGATGGTGAAAGAAAAGGGCAATGCCATGGCCAGCAACAACCAACAAGTGAAAGATGCTTCTTAAAGTCGTCAATCCTAAGGAGATCATCTATCAGGGAGAAGTGAGCCTGGTGCAGATGCCCGGAGAGATGGGTTCATTTGAGGTGTTGAAGAACCATGCACCCATCGTTGCACTCCTGGAAAGCGGCAGGGTAAAGATCATCGACAGCCGGCGCAACATCATCTTTTTGAATATCACCAGCGGGGTCGTGCACGTGCGAAACAATCATATTATCATCGTCACGGAGCAAGAACAGACATAACGACCCATCATTTTTTTCGTATATTTACAGAAAAAACAAATGTTGAAAAAACGGTGGGTGCTCAAAGATGATGCACATGATGGTATCGTTGAGAAGCTGGCCACCACCCTTAAAATAGACCCTGTACTGGCCCGGTTGCTTGCGCAAAGGGGAATAGACAGTTATGGGGAGGCACGAGACTTTTTTCGGCCGTCAATGGACAACCTGCATGATCCGTTCCTGTTGAAAGATATGGGCGTGGCGGTTGAGCGGATTGAACAGGCAATTGCAAAGGGTGAGCGGATACTGGTTTATGGCGATTATGACGTTGACGGCACAACAGCCGTTGCCCTGGTGTATGACTTCCTGAAAGAATTTCACCACAATATCGATTACTATATCCCCGATCGCTACAAGGAGGGTTACGGCGTTTCACTTAAGAGCATCGATTATGCGAAAGAGACAGGAGTGGGCCTGATCATCTCACTCGACTGCGGCATTAAAGCGCACAAGCAAATCGATTATGCCACGGGGCTCGGCATTGATTTTATCGTGGTCGACCACCACAGACCGGGAAGCATACCCATGTCTGCCAAGGCGGTGATAGACCCCAAACAACATGACTGTCCCTATCCTTTCAAGGAGCTGTCGGGATGTGGCCTGGGGTTTAAGCTGGCACAGGCGTTCTATCAAAAAAGAAACCTGCCTTTCAATGACCTGGAACGTTTTCTTGATTTGGTGGTGGTGAGCATCGCAGCCGATGTGGTGCCCATTGTCGGAGAAAACAGGGTGCTGGCCCATTACGGATTAAAACGCCTGAACCTTCACCCCAGGGCCGGCCTGGAGTCTATTCTTTTTTACAGCAATGTTTTCCGAAAAGCCCACGCAGACAATGTCTCGGCCTTTACCAGGGAAATAGGCATCAGCGACCTGATGTTCCTCATCGGTCCGAAGATCAATGCAGCAGGCAGGATAGAAAACGGGAAAAAAGCGGTTGACCTGCTTGTCTGTAAGAAGATGGGCGACACCCATAACCTCACCATCGATATCAACGACAACAATACCGAACGGCGAAGCCTCGATACCGACATTACCCGGCAAGCCATGGAGCTTATCGCCAATAGCCCTGAACTTCAAAACAGCAAAGCCACCCTGCTTTTTGACCCTTCGTGGCACAAAGGGGTGATTGGCATCGTGGCATCACGCCTCATTGAAACATATTACCGGCCCACCATCATCCTCACCGAATCAAACGGACTGATCACAGGCTCTGCCAGGTCGGTAAAGGACTTTGATGTGTATGATGCCATCGACGCCTGCAGTGAACTGCTGGAGCATTTCGGGGGACATAAATACGCGGCAGGACTTAGCATCAGGCCGGAAAACCTGGATGCGTTCAAACAAAAGTTTCTGCAAGTGGTCGAAGATACCATTGCCGACGATATGCTTATCCCGCAAATCGAAGTGCATGCAGAGATCAGCCTGCCAAGCATTGCAGGCAAGTTTTTCCGCGTCCTTAAACAATTTGCCCCCTTTGGGCCCGGTAACCCCAACCCGGTGTTCGTGTCACGAAACTGTACCACCCAGGGCAATGTTCGCGTTGTCGGCAACAAGCACCTGAAGTTCAAAGCTATCCAGCCTTCAATGGGGCCGGGCGACATGCCAGCCATCGCCTTTCAACAAGGGCACCAGCTAAAGAAAATGCAGGCTGTAAAATATTTCGACCTGGCCTACCAGGTTGAGGAAAATGAATGGAATGGCCAGGTGAACCTGCAACTTAACGTGAAAGACATAACGTTTGGATGAGGGAGAATAACGCTGAGCAATCGGAAGACCGGACAGGACACAAGATGCTTTAACGATGGAAGGGATTAATGGTTTCAGGGCCGGAGAACAAGGTACAGGAATGTTTCATGGTTTAAAAGTTTAAAAATTTGATGGCTCGGAAACTGAAAAGTCGTAAATTAGGGCTGTTGGTCCCGACGGCGTGGGTACCCGGGAAGTGAAAAGTGATCATGATCCAGCCGTGGACCCTCAAACCCAGGGGCCGGGTCGAATGAAGGACAGGCGGGGGCAAGAAGAACCCCTGAATATGTAAAAAATATCCGGGTGATAACAATCATTCATATACTGCAATATACCATTAAGGAGAATAGCTTGTGGGGCCGTAATAAACCACTTTAAAAAGCGGGGCGTAACCGAAAAGCCAAAAGAGTAGGGACACCAAAACCTAATAAAAATGGAACAAGTACACAATCAGGTAATTAAAACGAGTGACTGGGTGATTACGCTGTTAATTACGGCCATTCCGTTGGTCGGACTGATCATGCTTTTTGTTTGGGCATTCGGGAGTAACACACAGGTCTGTAAGGCCAATTGGGCAAAGGCCATGTTGATCTGGATCGCGATCATCATCGGTTTTTATATTCTGATAGCGATAATTTTTGGTGCAGCGTTCTTGTCAAGGTTATGATGTAGCGCCTTCGGTTACTTTCTTCCGAAGTCTGCAGGGATCTCTCCCCAGGCTTCGGTTTCCCATTTCAGGATGGGGGTTTCCCAGGTGTTGTTCGCAAGCCACTCTTCAGCGCGTTGTATCAGCTTGAAGAGCTCATGGTTTTCCGGCGTGGGCCGTACTTTGGTGCGGGCTTTTTTGTTGTGCACCCAGGTCATGGCGGTATGTGAGTCGGTATAGATTGGGCGCCGGATGTTATGCTTCTTGCACCAGGCAAGGGCGTGGACGATGGCGAGGAATTCGCCAATGTTGTTGGACCCGCCGGCAAAAGGACCCATCCTGAAAAAACAGGCACCACTCAAGGTGTCCACTCCCTGGTACTCCATTTGGCCAGTGGTACTGTTGCAGGCAGCATCCACGGAAATGCTGTCCGTAACCGGCCTTCCTATTGCCTTCAGCTGCTCTTCCGACAAGCGGCTTTGATGCTTGTCTTTGCCTATGTAGTCGAGGTGGTTGCCCTCAAAAGCCTCCCACGCCTTTTCTTCCGTCGGGAACGACTTGTAGAGCGCACCATGATAGCCCTCCACGGCCTGACGACAGGCCTCCCAACTGTCGAAAACTCCCGTTTCATTGCCTCGCCAAACAGTATAAAACCTGGGTTTTGCCATCGGTTGATTGTTTCTGCATGCCCTCATATCGCCGCCAAAGGCTTCATCGATGATCCGCCCCGGGCAGGTTTCATCCCCTATTGATGCAACCTTTTTTCATGAACAGGCATGGTGTGTTTATCGTCCTGCTTTCTTTTCCGCATCACTCATCGCACCCCCTCCCTCCCGAACTCACCGCTCCTTCTTCCCAAAAGGGTCCCATCCCTGGGCGGTAAGCTTTATCAGCTGTCCGGAGCTTGTAAACATGTTGGCGCCCTGGCTGGCCTCTGTGACATGTCCGATGGGATGGATGGTTTTCACATCTTTGATCTTGTCATAATCTTTCTGGTTGATGCTGAAAAGCAACTCATAATCTTCCCCACCGCTAAGGGCGCAGGTTGTGGGATCAATATTGAACTCGTGGGCCGTCTGTGCCATGCGCTGGTCGACAGGGATCTTTTCTTCATAGATGGTTGCACCCACACCGGATCGCTTGCATATGTGCAATATTTCCGAAGCAAGTCCGTCGGATACGTCTATCATCGCGGTTGGCTTCACACCGGCCTGGTGCAACAGCTCTATGATGTCCCGCCTCGCTTCTGGCTTCAGCTGACGTTCCAGAATGTATGCGTAGTTGCCCATATCGGGCTGTACGTCGGGGTTGGCCTTGTATGCTTGTTTTTCGCGTTGCAGCACCAGCTGTCCGCAATAAGCCGCTCCCAGGTCGCCACTGACGAAAAGCAGGTCCATGGGACTGGCGCCGCTGCGATAGACCACTTGCTCTTTTTCAGCCTGTCCTGTTGCCGTGATGCTCAGAAAAAGTCCGGAGGGGCTTGTGGTGGTGTCGCCACCGGCCAGATCCACCTTGTACTTCTCACAGGCCAGCATCATGCCTGCATACAGCTCTTCAACGGCCTCCAGAGAATAACGGCGCGAAACGGCGATGCCGGCAAAGACCTGTTTCGGAAGGGCATTCATTGCGTATATGTCAGACAGGTTTACAACGATGGCCTTGTACCCCAGATGCTTCAAAGGCGTATATACTATGTCGAAATGTACACCCTCCACCAGTAAGTCCTTTGTGAGAATGGTCACCAGGGGGCCACTGTCAATCACCGCGGCATCATCACCCACACCCATCAGGGTCTCTGGGTGAAAATGCCGGATGCCCTTGGTTAAATGATCAATGAGGCCAAACTCACCGAGAGAGGCAATGTCCGTCAACGAGGTTTTCTTCTCTTTGTCCCTTGTCATGGTCTGTAATTGGTTTTATATCCGGGGTCCCCGTTTCCCTGAACCCCCTTATCATATAGCCCTTCCCACGCCCCAACAACCCTT
>SL_3KL_010_SEDDRAFT_10004931_pt1 | contig 12006 bp, 9 predicted proteins | sample SodLakKL_010_SED_2_FD_10381 | JGI IMG/M metagenome (IMG submission 10381)
CTTTGATGGATATTTGCTTAATCGCTCTTTTCATCACTTTGATTTAGTTTTACGGTGAACAGGCCTTAATGTAATTGCGAAAGCAGTGCTTCCGCGGTTCAAATCCTGTCTCCCCGACACTTTGATGGATATTTGCTTAATCGCTCTTTTCATCACTTTGATTTAGTTTTACGGTGAACAGGCATTAATGTAATTGCGAAAGCAGTGCTTCCGCGGTTCCACTGAAGGGATCCCTTCGGGAAAATTCTGTCTCCCCGACACTTGTTTTTTGATATATTTGAGTTCTTTGATAGAGTGTTCGGCACAACCAGTTTTGCGCCCGTAGCTCAACTGGATAGAGCAACTGCCTTCTAAGCAGTAGGTTACAGGTTCGAGTCCTGTCGGGCGTACAGAAGGTATTCGAATGGCGACATGGCCGAGTGGTTAGGCAGAGGTCTGCAAAACCTCGTACAGCGGTTCGAATCCGCTTGTCGCCTCTTGCTATTGATAATTGATTATTGATTATTGATTATTTTTGAATTTCAGACCTAAACAAGGTTTACCTTGAAATCATCAGTCATAAATTGTCAATAATAAATCAAAAGCCGCGTTCGTCTAGGGGTCCAGGACGCCGCCCTTTCACGGCGGTAGCACGGGTTCGAATCCCGTACGCGGTACTTGCCCTCGCCAAAGCGAGGGAAATTCGAAGTTCCAATTATCAAATTCCTAAAGCCACATTGGGATTTGGAGTTTTGGAATTTGAATATTGATACATGGAGCCCGTAGCTCAGTCGGTTAGAGCGCCAGGTTGTGGCCCTGGAGGCCGGGGGTTCAAGTCCCCTCGGGCTCCCCATTTTTTATTGATGACTAAAGCCGCGTTCGTCTAGGGGTTTAGGACGCCGCCCTTTCACGGCGGTAACACGGGTTCGAATCCCGTACGCGGTACAGGCCTTCGTCAGGGCGAAGGAAATTTAAAATCCGAATGTTCTAATTTCGAAATGCATATTTCGGGATTGAGTATTCGGATTTTTTGTTTGTGCTTCTCTCAATTTTCTATCTGCCCTTTCACGGCGGTAGCACCGGGTTCCCCCAAAGATCCCCGTGGGAGAATCCCGTACGCGGTACAGGCCTTCGTCAGGGCGAAGGAAATTCAAAATCCGAATGTTCTAATTTCGAAATGCATATTTCGGGATTGAGTATTCGGATTTTTTTTTGAAATCTTCTCAGTAAAACAGCCTGTCGCCCCCTATTATCGGCTATCCGATTACACGATTAACAAATACACCATCCATCGATTTACATTCATGAACTTGCAAATCTAAGATTCTGTTACGAATATTATGATAATCAAACTACAAAGGCTTTATCATGAATTCGACGAAGGAATGTGTATCCTGCCATATTATTTTATTTATGGCTTTTTTTCTGATCTCAGGATGTACCGGCGACAGTTTCTATTATGATGACTATACAGCCGATGGAGAAGAAGAAATCCCGGTTCAGGAGATCATACAGACCGGTGTGGCAAGCTGGTACGGGCCGGGATTTGACGGCAGGTTAACTTCCAGCCGCGACCGCTTCGATCAAAACGCTCTAACTGCAGCACACCGAACTCTGCCATTCAATACTGTGGTTGAAGTGGTGAATACAGAAAATGACAAAACGGTTGAGGTACGTATTAACGACAGAGGACCCTACCACCGCAACCGAATCATTGACCTGTCGAAAGCTGCCGCCGAGGAGATAGGCATGCTCGACAGCGGCACGGCCGAAGTTGAGCTGATACTGGTAGAGCCGGGCGGACCTCTTCCCGAAGATCTCAACCAGCCAACGTTTACCATTCAGTTGGGTGAATACAATCGGGTTGTTTTTGCCGAGCGCTTCGCTGAAAGTATCGGTGAAGGGGTACGTATTGAGCAGCGTTTTACCCGCGACAATAGAATCGCTTACATGATCTTTTACGGATCCTACAACAGCATCAGCGCTGCCCGTGAAGACCTTGCACTGCTTGAAGAGAGAGGTTTCGAGGGATTGATAAGGCAGATTGATTGATCAACTATTTTTCCGCTCCGCTTTTACGTAACTGATCCAGTCGAGCTGCAATTTGATCTTCTTTGATCTGCCTCTGATATATTTCCGGCTCAGCTACTCTTTCCTCGCAGTCTTTAATCGGACAGCGTTCGCAGGTGCGGTTAACCACCGATCTTGTAACCGACTCATCATCCCAAAACCTGACTTTGCGTTTGAAGCGCTGATCCATCAGAAAACCGAGAGTTACGCATGAGTTAACTCCCGGGCTAAGCCTGAGCGGACGAGCGGCGGATATACAGAAATACTCAATATCCGTGTTGTAAAATTTCGACCGCTGCACACCCATATGAACTTCGTTTGATTCGTCATCACCCGCAAAACTATTGAGAAGCCTCAGTGTAATCCAGCGCCTGCAGTAATGTTCATCAAATCCGATTCCGTGTGTGCTGTGCAGCTTGGAGAAGTGCAGCTCTTTAGTTAATCGAAACCTACCGGTTGCTTTGTAATGGTTGAAGCGAAGAAAATAGAACTGGCCCAGGTGCAATTTTTCCGACATTATTTGGGTAATGCGATGAAACAGCATCTCAGGTGTAACCCGGTATTTTGAAATCAGGTCTTCCAGTGCATCAAAACTCCACTCTTCTGATTCAAACCATTTCGCAAGATCATCGGCAATCTCATCCTGATCCATCAATATGGCCCCGGCAAAATAGGAGGCATGGATATGATCCAGAAGCTGATCAAAGTTGGCATCTTTCAGATACGATGAACTGGGTACCCGTTCTTTTAAATTGAGCGCTTCATATCCGAGCTCACGACAAAGTGCAAACAATTTCTGCGGCTCGGTAAGTTTATGGTTTATATACAAACGTCCGGGTTCTTGCGGCAGATAGAGTGACCGAAAATGACTCAGTTCTTGGGCTTTTTCCGGCATCTGATCATGAATTTCATATCCATATTCATCTTCTATCAGAGCTTTTACATTCTCATATGTCAGCCGGCCTCCCTTCAGATTATGGAGGTTTCTGAAATCCGCTGCTTTTTGCTCAATATCCGGGAAGTAGTTGTTATGCATTTCCTGGTATGACCGAAGTGCACCTAACAGCAGATTTTCAACGCTGAGGTCATAGGTTCGTGCAATCTTGATGATAGTATCAATGAGTGCTGCAAATCGGGTTGGCGCATTGGTCATAAACTCTACCAGATCTGATTTGCTGAAGCCGAACAGATCAAAAGGAATTTCATCCATTATACTGGTACTGAGAAGTTCCGATAGCGGCATTAGCTGTTTGTCGAGCTGCAGCGAAACCAATTCATCGTAGGGCTTCCCGAGCGCATCGGCCAGCGACATAATTTTATCTGCTTTCGGATACTTTTTCCCCTTCTCAATTTCATTGATATAGGAAATAGAAATTCCGCTTCGCTCAGACAATTCCTTCAGTGACAAACCGAGCTGCTGTCGCAGCCAGCTTATCTTCAATCCAAGCACGAGATTAAGATTTTCTTTATTAATACTCATTAATATTTCTTTGATTTTTATTTTTTGAAGACAATACAAAATAGATAAAAATACCTCCTAATAAAACTAAAACGCACTTTTTGTCTGTGAATATTACCTCATACAGCGAAATTATTTAATTAGCGTAATTTCGCTTGCATCTTATTTTATGCTAAAATAAATTGGTATCAGATTCTTAAACAGTACGCTTAAAAAAGGGAACCACTGATTATGTATGAGGAAAAAGAACACACAATAATAATGCCGGCTAATACAATAGATGTCGGCCATCAAGTAGAGTTTAGCACCAATGCATGGACGGATCGCAGCCGACAAATATTTACCGACCCTGTGCTTAAACTGATCTCGGATCTTCATCAGCAGAAAAATGCTGAGCGACTACAGCTTCTCGAAAATCGCAACATCCGTCAGTTGGCTTTTGATACAGGTCAGCTTCCCGATTATGAATCCCGCGACAGCCATGCCGTTACCGGTAACTGGCGAGTAGCCAAAATGCCTGATGATCTGTTACGCCGCAGAGTTGAAATTACCGGACCGGTTAACTCAGCCAAGATGGTTATAAATATGCTCAGCCGTAACGATATGGGCGACCGTGCCGATATGGCCATGCTCGATTTTGAAGACTCCATGAAACCTGATTGGGTAAATGTCATCGACGGATATCATAACGTAATCGGTGCGGCAGATAACAGTCTGAGATTTGAACAGGGAGATAAAGTATATGAAATCGATCCGGACGATAAAGCCGGAGTGATGGTGCGTGTCCGGGGATTGCACCTTGCCGAAAACAATATTTTTGTAAACGGAGAACCTGCATCAGCTTCTATAGTGGATTTAGCAGTCACATTTTATCACACTGCTAAACTATTTACTGAGCAGGGTAAAACTCCAAAATACTATATCCCAAAATGTGAGCACTATACCGAAGCCCGCTGGTGGAACGGTCTTTTCAACCTGGTGCAGCAGTTATGTGGTTATCCGTCTGGCACTCTGCGTGCAACGTTTTTGATAGAAACACTGACGGCTGCCTTTCAGATCGAAGAGATCTTATACGAAATTCGTGAACATGCCGCCGGGTTGAATACCGGCCGCTGGGATAAAATATTCAGCGATATTAAGGTTTTGAAAGCCCATCCGGATCGCATTATGGCCGACCGTGCAACCATCACCATGCAGAAATACTGGATGGAAAACTATGCCAAACGTATTGTGAAGATTTGCCATAAGAGAGGTGCATTTGCAATGGGCGGGATGTCGGCATTCACACCCGGGAAAACCGATGATCTAAGGATGAAGCAAACTCAAAAAGTAGCAGAAGATAAAGCATGGGAGTCAGCCTTGGGGCATGATGGGTGCTGGGTGTCACATCCTTACTTCATTGGCGTGGCTCTGAAGCAATTTACCCGGGGAAACCAACTCGATCTTATACCGGACTATGAAGCCTATCCCGATTTGATTCCGTCATCCGAAGGCCCTAAAACACTTGACGGACTTCGCACCAATGTTCGTGTTGGAATCGGTTATATGAACGGATGGCTTCAGGGTATCGGCTGCGTGGCATGGGACAATTTAATGGAAGACCTGGCAACCCTTGAGATATCGAGAGCACAAACCTGGCAGTGGAAGCATCACCAAATTACCCTTCAGGAAGGCCATAGGGTAACGGATGAGCTTATTACCGAAATATTTGATGAGGAGCTTGAGAAGATCAAACAGGAGGCTGCCGGACTGATCAAAGATCAGAAGAAGCTCAAAAAAGTAATTGAAGGTTTTGAGCAGGCAGCCGAAGAGGCCAAAGATATCTTTCTGCAGGATGAGCTGGCTGATTTTTTATCAATGGGTTCTGACCCCGCATAACTACAACAACTTGCAGTAATCAACCAATAACTATCGTATAACACGTATTAAATATTAGCATTATGAAAATTATCAGAGACCTAATGTATGAATGGGAGAATAATCCCAGATGGGACGGGATTGAGCGAAGATATAAGCCGGAAGACGTATTAAAGCTTTCAGGATCAGTTGGAGTAAAACATACACTTGCTGAAAAAGGTGCAATCCGACTATGGAAAAGCCTGCATGAAGAACCATATGTAAATGCTCTTGGCGCATTAACTGGAAATCAGGCACTGCAACAGGTAAAGGCAGGGTTAAAAGCTATATACCTGAGCGGCTGGCAGGTAGCCGCCGATGCCAACCTCGCCGGACAGATGTATCCCGATCAAAGTCTTTATCCTGTAAATTCGGTTCCGGACGTAGTGAAGAGAATCAATCAGGCACTGCTTCGGGCAGATCAGATTTATCACAGCGAAGGCAGCGGTGATTTTGACTGGATGGTTCCGATCGTGGCCGATGCCGAAGCCGGGTTCGGTGGCGCATTGAACGCATTCGAGTTGATGAAGGCCATGATCGAGGCCGGAGCAGGTGGCGTTCATTTTGAAGATCAGCTTGCGTCAGAAAAGAAATGCGGTCACCTGGGCGGGAAGGTGCTTGTACCTACCTCACAGTTTGTAAAAACACTGAATGCCGCCCGGCTTGCTGCGGATGTTTCCGATGTTGAAACGGTTATTATTGCACGTACAGATGCCAATTCAGCACTTTTAATGACCAGTGATGCCGATGAATATGACCACAGATTTATAACCGGCGGCCGTACCGCAGATGGATATTTCAATATCACGGGAGGACTTGAAATGGCCATTCAGCGCGGGCTGGCTTATGCACCGTATGCCGATTTGGTCTGGTGTGAAACATCTACGCCGGATATTGGAGAAGCCCGGGAATTTGCCCAGGCGATTCATGAACAATACCCAAATAAAATGCTGGCTTATAACTGCTCACCGTCTTTCAACTGGAAAAAGCATCTCTCTGACGAGGGTATCAGTAGTTTCCAAAGAGAGCTTGGTGAATTGGGTTACAAGTTCCAGTTCATTACGCTGGCAGGTTTCCATGCTTTAAACCACAGCATGTTTAGCCTGGCCCACGATTATCGTCATTATGGTATGACTGCCTACGCCAAACTTCAGGAGGCCGAATTTGCCAACGAAACACTGGGTTACACTGCTACCCGTCATCAGCGGGAGGTGGGAACCGGATATTTCGATATGGTTAATAACTGTTTGGCTGGAGGTAAATCCGAAACGGCGGCAATGGCCGGTTCAACCGAGGTTGAGCAATTCTAAAAACCCGGTCGTATACGTAACTGTTCAATCTTGAGAAGTATCCGGGCAGGAAATGCCCGGATACAATTTACCTTTCAAAATGGCTTTTACACATGTCACTGAGTCTAATCCTCACAACTATTGATTCGCGGCTTCTGTAGATAAAACATACCTGAATCAGCCATTATCAAATTTTAATACACTATTTTTGTAACACTTTGCATGGTGAAAGTTCTTTTAATACGGAATTAAAGATGAATTCCGGGTTCACAATCTGACAAATTTCCCATACCTCAATCAACAACACCATGGATACAGCTGTAGTAGCACCCGACAAAATAAGAAAACACACTGCCCCTCCTACCGATAAAAAAAGCAGTTTTACCGACCTTTTTTATGATGACATTGCAATTGATTTGGGTACGGCGAACACGCTCATATCTACCAAGAAAAACGGGATTGTTTTGAATGAGCCCTCGATTGTAGCTTTTTCCATGCAGGGTGAAGCGATCTGCATCGGTCATGAAGCCTGGAGGATGCATGAGAAAACCCACAGCAACATACGTACGGTACGGCCGCTGCGTGATGGAGTTATTGCTGACTTTAACGCTACAGAACACCTTATCCGTGGACTGATCAAAAGTGTTAAGAAGCGCTGGTATTCATCAACCCGGCAAATGGTTATTTGCGTGCCAAGCGGCATCACTGAGGTAGAGAGGAAAGCCGTTCGGGATAGTGCTGAACATGCCGGAGCCAAAGAAGTTTATCTGGTTGAAGAACCGATGGCCGCAGCCATTGGCGTAGGTCTGGATGTTCATGCTCCTACCGGCCATATGATTGTGGATATCGGCGGAGGAACAACCGAGATAGCTGTCCTTGCACTGTCAGGAACGGTTCATTCCCAGTCTTTCAGGCTCGCGGGTGATAAAATCACAGAAGATATTATCAGTCACTTCCGACGCAATCACAACCTTTTGATAGGTGAAAGGACTGCAGAAAAAATTAAATGTGAAATTGGGTCTGCCGCTCCGCTTGACGAAGAACTCACAATGGTGATTAAAGGCCGTGATCTGGTGAACGGTATTCCTAAAAACCTGCAGATTACCTCTGTAGATGTGAGGGAAGCGATTGGACAGTCCATTAACTTGATTGTAGAGGCTATTGTAAAATCTCTCGAAAAAACTCCCCCCGAACTGGCCGCCGATATCCTGGACCATGGAATTATACTTGCCGGCGGAGGCGCACTGCTAAAGAACCTCGACAAGCGTATTATGGAGATGACCGATCTGCCCGTGCATATTGCTGAAGAACCGCTTTCTGCTGTGGTACGTGGAACCGGAGCAGTACTCGACAACCTGGAGTATTACCGGTCAGTTGTGCACTGAATTTAATGGAATAGAGTTCAGAGAAAATATTCAAAGCTCTGAACTCTTTTAATTCCCCCGCGTTTGAGTCATTAGTGCAACAAAGTGGTGTTTACGTGTAAGCTGTATTGGTGAAATGAAAAACTAATTTTTTAGTGGGTTAATTATTGAGGGGCGTATAACGGTTTTCATACTCTCATTATATAACTTCCGCAGATCCATACCTTTTGGAAAGAATTGGCGGATCACCTCACTTCAGTTTATAAACGTTTATTTATTCTAAAATTATAATTTCACTTGCCGGCATAGTAATCGTAAAATGTCTTTTCCCCTTTTTGGGTTAATATGAAATGGCAGGACATTTGAAGTTATATTGATTATCTGTGAGTTGTTTTAGCATAAAGTCAGCCACATCAGCTCTTGAGATTTTGAGTCTGAGTTGTTTTTCTGAGGATGGAAAACCGTGTTTGTATTTCACAGTTCGTTCGCCGTCGGTAAAGGCACCGGGACGCACAATAGTCCATATTAATGAACTGTTTCGAACATATTCCTCCTGCATTTGGTGATCTGCATAGGCTTTTTTTAAGAAAAAGCCGAACATGATGTATTTCCAGAAAAAATCAAAGTTCTGGAAGCAATGTATGCTGCCAAGTTGGTTATGATAGATGCTGGCTATACATAACTGACGATCCATGTCCAATTGATGAAATCTGTGAATATTGAATGAATTAACAATGCCTTTGTTTTGCTTAGTTCTTTTCCTTCAACTATCTACTCTAATTCCATTTATACATCATCCGGAACCACAACTCCAAGAGTCGCGTACTTTTCATGAGTTCTCTTTTAAACCTATCAAAAGCTTAGAATCCGACAGTATATATCAGCCCGGCATTATCCGGGCAGTGGATGAGTTTTACTATGTATTAGATTACAGCCCTTATTCACGCGTATTAAAACTGAATAAGATTACCGGTGAGATTATAACAGTTTACGGCAAACAATGGGGTAGAGGACCCGGTGATACCGAAAATCTCACAGATTTCGCCGTTTCTAAAAATGGAAATGTTTGGGCGGCAGATCCATCTAATGCAAGATTAACTATTTTCAACCAAGATGGCGATCCCAAAACAATCATCCTGCATAAAGATCTACCATATAAATTATCTGGAGATCTTTATGTGAATTATGTGGCTTTGTCAAACCTTGGAAGCACAAAAACATTCCTTATTGATGAAGATGAAAATATTTTATGGGAAAGTGATGAATTAACTGAGAATCCGTTGATCTGGAATAATATCGTATTGGGGTTCCTGCTGCTACTTGATAATCATGAAGTCATAAAAATTGGGAATTATGCGGGATATATTATCAGGTATAATGAAAAGGGATCAGCAGTCTACAATCGCCGAACAATAGCTCATAAACATGACCCAATTGGTGATCCAGTTAGAGGAGCTGATGAACTTATCTATAATGTCGATAGGAGAAAAATGGATCATGCCGTTGCCAACGGGTATATCTTTGATGATAAACTGGTTTTATTTGTTCAGCATATGGGTGATGATCGGTTTCAGTCTCTTGATGTTTATGACCTTATTGAAGGAACCTACCTGTACAGTTACCGCTTGCCAGAATCCTTCCGAGATCTGGATATAACTCAAGAAGGTAGAATTGTGGGAATTAAGCCAGAGGGTAAGATATTGGTTTGGGAAACTCCCGGTTTTTAGACAGAACCTGAATTGGCATGTTGAATAGGTAGGTTTCTCAATCATTCTCTGAAATATATATTCCTCTGAACAACCATCAGAATGAGTTTTACATACAGAATATGGGTGATCCGCCATTTCTTTCCAGGGGCACACATCTGCTGAAGGTAGCTGATCAGTGCTTTAAACCGTCGAGCATTACCTCAATAATCAACCCATTCGAAAATTTGATTTCCTTTCACCTTTTCATATAACACGAAATCACCACACTGTTGCACTGATGACTTGAACGCGGCATTCAATTTTTGCTGCCCCATAAATATTCTCCCGTTATTAACAAACACAGGTCATATAGCCCACTTTTAATTCTGTTCGGTGGCATCCCACACCGGTTTGTTCAAAAATCGGGAAAGCGTTTCGGCATCATTTTTTACGCCCCTCATGCTGCCGTGGTCGATTACATTCAGCCGGTCGCCGTTGTTCAGAACCAGGTTTAGCTCGTAGCTTTTGTATGATCCGTTATTGCTGCTGATATGCTCTTCAAGTATCTGGATGGCGTGTATTTCACCCAGCCTGGCAAACTCACCCCCCGAAGATCGGTCGTACATGTTAACCGGCTTCTTGTATCCCTTCCAATATAAGCCGGCCCATTTGTCAAATTTTCGAGGCGTGGCCTTGAAGTAGTAGAGCCCCGCTCCCACACCCACAAATAACAGGCTGAACAGAATCACCATCACCCTGCCCCAAAATGGATCGGTGTCGGGGTCACTAACCCCTACAAAAAGCTCGAGAAAAATAAAGGTAGTACCCACCGCCACAAAAAGGCCACAAAACAGTTTGGCTCCGGTACTTGGCACGAATAACAGCTTGTGCTGATCTATCTCTTTCAGACTGTGTGTTTTGAAATTCGCACCTCCCCTTTTCAGCGGAGTCCAGGAGGTTTGCTCTGCTATGGGATCATTAAATACAGATGGATCAAATCTTCTGCTCTCCGCAAATTTCTCTGCGAATTTTTTCAGTTTTTCAAACATGGATTCCGTGGTTTGGCCGGTTAACGGAAATCAACTTCTCTTGAGACGGAATCTAAGCGGGTAGAGACTAAATAACTACAGGGAATTTTAAGATTAGTTGCTCATTCTTTGTTCATAATCATTAGCAATACTGAGAGATCCGCAATGTCTTTCAGAGACATTGCGGATCTGATCTTCGTTAGGGCTTATGTCAGACATCCAATTCAAAACTCAGCACACTTAAAGTCTTTAAAGACTACAAAACCGACTGGCATTTGGTGTAAGATCCAGGGCAATAAAGAGATCAGCAATCTTTTACGGAGATTACAGTTACCGGTCGGATAAAGGCAACTGATGAGCGTTTTGAACCATCAAACGGTACCATAAAAATCGAACCATTCGAAAATTCGATTACCTTTCAGCAATACTTAAAACCACAATAAAGAACGCTTATACACAAGCTACTTGAATACTGCATTCAGTTTTTTTCCTGCCTCACAAACTATTCTCAAGCTGTTATCCAAAAGATAGTAAACAGCACACTTTACAGCTATTCTGTAGCATCCCACACCGGTTTATTCAAAAATCGGGAAAGCGTTTGAGCATCATCCTTTACGGCCCTCATGTTGCCATGGTCAATTACATTCAGCCTGTCACCGTTGTTCAGAACCAGATTCAATTCGTAGCTTGCATACGATCCGTTATTGTTGCTGATATGCTCTTCAATTATCTGAATGGCGTGTATTTCACCGAGCCTTGCAAATTGCCCGCCCGTAGATCGGTCGTACATATTTATCGGCTTCTTGTACCCTCTCCAGTATAAGCCGGACCATTTGTCAAATTTACGGGGCACTGCTTTAAAGTAGTACGAACCCACTCCCACACCCACAAATACCAGGCTGAACACAATCACCATTCCCCTGCTCCATAAGAAAGTGGCCTCGGGATCGCTGAACCCCACAAAAAACTCAAATAAAAGGAAGACCAGGCCAAACAGTACAAAAATGCCGCAAAAGAGCTTAGCTCCGATGGTTGGCACAAACAACAATTTATGGTGATCTTTCTGTACCAGCTTATGTGTTTTGAAATTGGAACCTCCCTTCTTCAGCGGAGACCACGAGGTTCGAATTGCAATAGGGTCATTGAACACAGCTGGATCAAATGTTCTGCTCTCTGAAAACTTCTCTACAAATCCTTTTAGTTTTTCAAACATGGATTCCGTGGTTTGGCCGG
>SL_3KL_010_SEDDRAFT_10004932_pt1 | contig 12004 bp, 10 predicted proteins | sample SodLakKL_010_SED_2_FD_10381 | JGI IMG/M metagenome (IMG submission 10381)
TCCGTCGGCCGCACGCGCGGGCGGTTTGCGAGCGGGCGCTTCTTGCCTTCGGCAAACCGCACCCGCTCTCCAACCTGCGCTGGGCCGACCTACAAATACAGATGCCGCGCTTTTGTAGGTCGGGGCTACGTCCCCGACGGATGAGAATTCAACAATCGACACCGTTTCTACGTGTATCGAACTCCAATTCAACCCCGTCGCAACGCCGGCAATTCCGTACCCTCCGGAACGAATTCCAACGCCACCCCATTGTTGCACCACCGTTGCCCGGTCGGCTGCGGACCGTCGTCGAACACATGCCCCTGGTGGCCGCCGCAGCGGGCGCAATGGTATTCGGTGCGTGGGAGGATGAGCCGGAAATCGCGCTTGGTGCCGATATGGTCGGGGTCGATGGGCTGCCAGAAACTGGGCCAGCCGGTTCCGGAGTCATATTTGTGCTCGCTGGAAAACAACGGCAGAAAACACCCGGCGCACACATAGGTGCCATCCCCGTATTCGCCATCCAGCGGGCTGGAGAAGGCGCGTTCGGTCCCTTCCCGCCGCAGGATGCGGTACTGCTCCGGCGTCAAAATTTCCCGCCAGCGGCTTTCGCTGAGTTCCAGCGGTTCGAAGCCGGCCGGACCTCCGGCATTGGCCGCCTCGCCACCGCAGCCTTTCAGCCACAATGCGGGCAGGGCCAGGCCCAGCCCGGCCAGAAGTCGGCGACGCAATTGGTTGGGGGATCCTGTGTTCAAATCGGCCTCCACAAACGTAGGTCGGGGCTACGTCCCCGACGGACCATTTCGGATTTGCCCCCACCGATTGATGCGAGGGCCTTGACCAGAAGCGTACATCGACACGCATTGGGATTTTGTCGATGTTGGATGCATGGACCGTCGGGGACACGCGCGGGCGATCTACAGACCATGTCTGAAAAACAATACCTCACTGACACCGGCATAAGTTTTGCTTCAAGTTACAGATCCTGGCCGGGTTATCATGGATGGGTTTTGTCGCCCATTCAGGCTCATGAACGAATTGCTGACAGACCTGCGCTCGATGCTGAAATCGCTTGATGCGAGCTGCCAGGCGCGTGCGCGCGAGCTGCACGCGGCCGGTGCGGTCACGGACTGTCGCACCGGTCGGCTGGATCAGATGCTGGTGATTTCGGGCCTGGTGGCCGATGGCGAGGACAAGCCGTTCAGCGTGTATGCCACCATCGAGGATGACGAGCTGTCCGGTGACTGCAATTGTTCGGCCGGGGGCGATTGTGAGCATGTGGGGGCGGTCCTGCTGGCGGCAGCCGGCGGGGAGCGCATTCGAACGCCTGCACGCACGGCGACGGCCGGCCCGGGCGTATCTCCTCAGCAGATGGTGTATCTACTGAGGCTGTCCGAGGACGGCACGGATCTCAATGTCTGTCCGGCGCGCGCCTCGCAGGCTGGGGGCAGCCGGGTGGTGACGCCTTATGCGCTGTCGCGTCTGGCCGAATCCCGCCAGCCCGACTATATCGGCGATGAGGACCTGGCCATCTTGCATGACCTGTCCGATCGCATGGCTTCGCTGGAGGATCTGGTCTGGTATCCGCTGGGCCCGAACGCGCGCGGCCTGGTGCAGGCCATGATCGAAACCGGTCGCTGTTTCTGGAACGACATCAACGGCGCCAAGCTGTCCATGGCCGAACCATTGCCGGCGCGGGTGGAGTGGGAAATGCTGCCCAGCGGGCACCAGCGCCTGGTCATGGTCGCCGAAGATGATTCGAACACCCTCAATCTGCCCTTGTTGCCGCCGTGGCGGGTCAACCCGAAAACCGGTCGTTGCCGCATGCTGACCAGCAAGGCCGATGATGCCCTGCTGAGCGAATTGATGGCCCGCGGGCCGGTGGCGCCCGATGAAGTGGACGAGGTGATCGCTCGCCTCAATGAGAACGCGCCGGCCCTGGCCCGCCCGCGAGAGCTTGCGCTGGAGCCGGCCGGTGCGGTGCGGCCCGTCCCGCGACTCGAGCTTCGCAATGTCGAGGTCGGCAGTGGGCAGGGCTTTGAGACCGTACCGGCGGCGCGCCTGAGTTTTCTCTACGGCGACATCGAGATGGAGTGGGACGAGGAGTATCACTCGCGCCTGGTCGATGAGCACACCGTGGTGATGGTCAAGCGCGATACCGCTTTCGAGGATGCCTGCACGAGTCAGCTGGAATCACATCGGCTGTGCCCGCTGCACAGCGGTGGTGGGCGGGATTATCGTCCCGGCGAGGGCGGGTTGTGGGTGACCCGCAATCGCCGCCAGACCCGCTCGGCCTGGATCGATTTTCAGCAGGCTTTGAAGGATTTGCTGAAGCGGGGTTGGCGGGTCGACTACAGCGATGACTTCTGCCTGCACCTGGTCGAGCCCGAGGACTGGTACGGTGATCTGAGTGCGTGCGCTGGTGGCATGGATCAGTTCGAGCTCGACCTGGGGGTTGTCTGGAACGGTTCGCGCCATTCCCTGCTCAGGTCGCTGCTGGACTGGCTGGAACAAACCCCGGAGCCGATGCTGCGCCTGTTGCTGGAAGACAATTTCCCGCACACCGATATCGCCATGGCGCTGGATGAGCGGCGCGTGGTGCTGATGCCGGCCTCGCGCCTGGCTGCCGCCCTGCGTGCCCTGGCCGACCTGTTCGATGAAATTCCCGGTCTGAAGAATGATCGCCTCAGACTGCCGCGCGGGCGCCTGGCCGAATTGTCCGAGGCCGGGTCGGCCTGGCGAATCGGCGGTGATCCGGAACTGGTCGAGTTGACCGAGCGCCTGGCCGGTTTCGAGCGCATCGAGCCGCTGGAACCGCCCGAGGACATGCAGGCCGAGTTGCGCGCGTATCAGAAGTTCGGGCTGGGCTGGTTGCAGTTTCTGCGTGAGTTCGGTTTCGGCGGCATCCTGGCCGATGACATGGGGCTGGGCAAGACCATCCAGACCCTGGCCCATGTGCTGGCCGAAAAGCGCGCCGGCCGACTGGACCGACCCTGCCTGGTGGTGGCCCCGACCAGCCTGATGTTCAACTGGCGCGCCGAGGCCAGACGTTTCGCGCCGGATTTGAAGGTCCTGTTGCTGCACGGCCCGCAGCGCAAGGGGCTGTTTCAGTGGATCGACAAGAGCGATCTGGTGTTGACCACTTATCCCTTGTTGCCGCGCGATATCGACGCGCTGTCGGCGCACCGTTTTCATCTGCTGATACTTGACGAGGCCCAGGCGATCAAGAACCCGCGCACCCGGGTCGGGCGTATCGTGCGCGATCTCAAGGCCAGGCATCGACTGTGCCTGACCGGCACGCCGCTGGAGAACCACCTGGGCGAATTGTGGAGCCTGTTTGATTTCCTGATGCCCGGCATGCTGGGCTCGCAGGCGCGCTTCCGCCGCCAGTTCCAGGGGCCGGTCGAGCGTGAGGACGATGCCGAGCGCAAGGCCATCCTGGCCCGGCGCATCCGGCCGTTTTTCCTGCGCCGGACCAAGGCCGAGGTCGCGCCTGAGCTGCCGGAGAAGACCGAGATCGTGCGCGCCGTGGCGTTCGAGAGCGAGCAGTTGCGCCTTTACGAACGAGTCCGGGTGGCCCTGCATGACAAGATCCGGCGGGCCTTACAGCAACAGGGCATCGAGCGCAGTCGTATCGTGGTGCTCGATGCGTTGCTCAGGCTTCGCCAGATCTGCTGTGACCCGCGCCTTTTGAAAAACGTCGAGGGCGCGGCGGATGCCGGTTCGGCCAAGCTCGAGTTGCTGATGGATCTGCTGCCGGATCTGATCGAGGAGGGCCGGCGGGTGCTGGTGTTTTCCCAGTTTGTCGGCATGCTCGACCTGATCGAGCAAGAGGTAAAAAAACACGGCATCGACTTCACCCGACTGGATGGCAAGACCCGCGACCGGCAGAAGGTAGTTGAGCGTTTTCAGTCCGGTTGCGTGCCGCTGTTTCTGATCAGCTTGAAGGCCGGGGGCGTGGGCCTGAACCTGACCGCGGCCGATACCGTGATTCATTATGATCCATGGTGGAACCCGGCGGTCGAGGACCAGGCCACCGACCGCGCCCACCGCATCGGCCAGGACCAGAAGGTGTTTGTTTACAAGCTGCTGACCGAAAACACCATCGAGGAAAAAGTCTTCGAAATGCAGCAGTCCAAGCGCGGACTGGTCGAGGCCATGCTCGGTGGCGGGGGCGCGGCCGCGCTCAGCCCCGAAGACCTCGACGCCCTGTTCGAGCCGCTGGCCTGATGAAGGCTTCCCGCATCCAGGCCCTGGTCGATGATTTGCTGGCCCGCGACCAGTGCTATCGGCCGATTGAACTGCTGGTCGCCAGCAAACGGCTGGACCCGGCCGGTCGGCAGCGCTGGGAGGCCGGTGAAGTCGCGTTTCTGGAAGATTTGCTGGCCGGCAATCCGGCGCGCAGTAGCGACATGTTGCGCCAGGCGGCACAGTGGGCGCGCAAGCTGGGGCTGGATGGCCAGGTCGAGGCATCGTCCGGCAGTCAGGGACGCCTGTTTCGAAACCCCAATGATGATCACCTGGCGCGCACGGTGTTCCATCGCCGCCAGGTCAGTCCACAGGCCGACCTGTTTCTGGACAGCGGATTTGCCGCCGCGCGCGGACGACTGGCGCGCAGCCTTATGGAAGGTGACCGGGCCGGGGCCGAAACCCACCTGGCCGAAATGGCCCGGGCCGAGCCGACCAACGCCTTGCAGGCCGATGCCGAACAACTGACCGGTGCGCTGAGCTGGCTGGAGGGGTCGCCGGGAGATGCAAAGGCCTGGTATCAGCGGCTGTCCGAAGATCTGCAGCCGCGCGCACGGCGCTTTCTGGGTCCGAACCAGGCCGGGCCGTACCTCGATCGGTTCCGGTCTCACCTGGCCGCCCATCTGGATGGCTCGGTCTTTGACCCCGACCATCCCGCACTTCATCCTGCCTCGCTGGCGGCCGAGTCAGGGGACTGGGGCACGGTGCTGGAGGCAGTCAGAGCCGTGGACCGGGCCTTTGAATACGCCCACCTGATGGAACTGAGCGCCACTGCCGGGTTGAAATCGGATCAGCGCGAGATCGGCCTGAACGCCCTGTGCCAACTTTGCTGGCGCCATCCGCGTGCGGCCGAGACGTGGCTGGAGCGCAGCGACGATGCCGAAATTGCCGAGCGCATCACCCGATTTTGGGACCTTGACGAGCTCTTGGCCATCGAGCTGTTCCCGGCCTGGTTGATTTCAATTGGCTTTCCCCTGCCGGAGGTGGACTCCGAAACCGTTCCCGACATGCCTGAGGCGCAGGCGCTGGCCATGGCCCGGCATCTTCGCCGGCAGCCGGGTGATGCCGAAACGCGGAGATGGTTCAAGGAGAATGTTTCCGATCTGTTCGAGGTTTGGCTGCGGCGTTGAGGGATGCGCATGTTGAAACCGCGTTCACATTTGAAACGCCGTCCGTCGGCCACGTAGGGCCGACCTACAAAACCACGGCAGTGCCTGTCGAATTCGTGTCGATGTTTGAATTCTCGTCCGTCGGGGACGTAGCCCCGACCTACAAAAGCAATGATCCACGTATTTCGTAGGTCGGCCCAGCGCAGGTTGGAGAGCGGGTGCGGTTTGCCGAAGGCAAGAAGCGCCCGCTCGCAAACCGCCCGCGCGTGCGGCCGACGGACAACGTTGGTGCAACCCCCACCAATTCATTGGCGTGTCCAAGATTGACCCCTGCACCGAGCTCCAGAACAACCTGGAATTTCCCCCTGACGATGCATTGGTGCGTCTGGGTAAAATGCCGCCATGAACGAATTGATTGATTTCCTGAGTCGGCTGATCTACCCGCTGGGCACGGCGACAACATTGCTTGGAATCGGGCTGCTGGCGCAATTGCTGCGCTGGCGACGGGTCGGGGTGGTGCTGGTGGTGACCGGTTTCGTCTGGCTGTGGGTCTTTTCAACGCCGGTGGTGTCGAACTGGTTGCAATGGACGCTGGAACGCGAATACCGGGACTTGCCGGCGGAGATGGTGCGCGATGCCGATGCCATCGTGGTGCTGGGCGGGGCACTTTCCCATCGCGCGTTTCGCTCCTACCCGGACCTGAGCGGTTCGGCGGACCGCTACTGGCACGGAGCCCGGTTGTTTCATGCCGGGCGAGGCGAGCTGCTGATCCTGTCCGGCGGGCGCATGCCGTGGCGCGGTCCCGGCTTGACTGAAGCCGAGTCCGGGGCAATGTTTTTGCGCGATCTTGGTGTGCCGGATGAGGCGATGTTGCTCGACAAGGCCGCCCTGACGACACGCGAAAACGCCGTCAATATCGCCGCCATGCTGGCCGAGGAGGGCATCGAGGATTTCCTGCTGGTCACCTCGGCCACTCACATGCGCCGATCAATGGGCACGTTTCGGGTGATGGGTTTGCATCCGGTGCCGGTGGCCACCGATTTTCAGGCCACTCCGAATCGGCGGCTTCGTCCGGCTCATTTTGTTCCCGGCAGCCAGGCGCTGGCCGGCAGCACTCGGGCGGTGCATGAGTATGTGGGGATGGGGGTTTATCGGGTTAGGGGGTGGTTTTGATGAGAGCGGTAAAAGGTGAAAGGTGAAAGGGTTAATGGGCTAAGGGGCTAAGGGGTTAAGGGGCTAAGGTAAGAAAGGCTCAAGGTTCAAGGCACAAGGTTGAAGGAAAGGGAATTGAGGGGGCGGGGTTATGGGGAGGGTGGGTGATTGGGGGTGTCGTGTATACTGTGTATATACATTTTGCGATGGGTGTAAGGTTGTGGTTGTCAGGCGAGCGGTGGATCAGAAGTTTGAGGGCCGGATTCAGGCTTGGGGTAATAGCATGGGGTTGCGCATTACCCGGCCGGTCGGTGAGTTGGCGGGGCTGGATAAAGGAGATGCGGTCACGCTCGAGGTGACTGAGGAGGGTTTGCTGATTCGTAGAAAGTCGCCTGAGCCTCGTGCCTGGACTGAGGAAGAATTGCTGGCCGGCTTGTCACCTCACCAGGCGCATGCCGATGAGCTGCCTGAATTGTTGCCGCCGGAGCAGGCGGACTGATGGTTGGCCGTTATGTTCCGGATCGCGCCGAGATTGTGTGGCTGGATTTCGAGCCGACGCGGGGTCGTGAGATTGGAAAGTACAGGCCGGCATTTGTGTTATCGAGCGCATCTTACAACAAGCTGACTGGACTGTTGATTTGCTGTCCGGTTAGCACCAGCATCCGCGGCGGGCCGACCGAAGTTCCGGTGCAATCACTGGATGAGCCCAGTGTGGTCGTCACCAACCTGATTCATACGCTGGACTGGCGAGAGCGCAAGGCCAAGAAGGCTGCAGGTGCTGACTCAAAGCTCCAGGCCGAGGTGCTCAATCGGGTCTTGCCATTGATTGGGGCATGAATGAAGCTTGTTCTTTTCCAGATGTTTTGCATACCGGCCGGCGCCGGTGATTGATCAATGCGAGTTTGAGCACAGGATGGATCGGAACTGGATGTGGGCCTGGCGTTGGCTGGCCGGGTTGGCCTTGCTGGCGGTGTTGATCGGGTCGCTGGCGCCGGGGCATGTGACGGTGGTGCCGTTCGATCTTCCGGATCAGAAGCATTTTCTCGCCTACGCGGTGTTGGGATTTCTGTTTGTCATGGCGTTTCAGGCCAACTGGTGGCAGGCATTGCTGGTGGTGCTGGGGCTGGCGTTGATCGGCTTTGGGGTGGATGGCGCAGGATGTGATTCCGAAGCGGTATTTTCGGTGGGTGGATGTTTGGGCGAATGCTCAGGGGGCGAGCGTGGGAGGGGTGGTTGGGTGGTTTGTTTGTTGGTTGGGGAGGGGTGAAGCGGCTAAGGGGTGAAGGGTTCGGGGAAAGGTTCAAGGTTCAAGGCGCAAGAAATTCCAGATAGTTCCGTCTCCCGACCTCCGACTTCCGACCTCCGACCTCCGTCCCCTACGGACAACGTCAAAACTTCCCCACTGGGCGGAAGTCGGTTTCAGATTTCGGGGGTGGGTGGGTTTTCCCAGTATTCTCGCCACAGCGCATACCCGACACACATGTTGATAACCAGCTTGGCCTGTTTGGACGGGTTGGTTTCCTTGAGCGCCTGTTCGATGAATTCGGACTTGACGTAGTGCTGCCAGGCGCGGTTGCGGTTGAATAGCAGGTCGTGGATGTTGTCGCGGTGCTGATTGAAGCCGGCATCGTAAAAGCTGCCTAATAGGCCGGTACGCGGCTTCAGACGCAACCGCTCGGGCATTCTGCCCTTCATCGCTTCACGCATCACCCATTTCGGGTACCCGTACCTGTGGCTCAAGGATGCGGGCATTTGCAGCATAAGGCGGATGAGGGCTTCACTCTTGAAGGGATCCCGCCGTTCGATGCCAAAGCGATTGGCGAAATCATTTTCATGAGCCAGGCCAAAAGCCATGTTCGCCCCCAGCAACTCCCTGGCTCTGGCCGGCAGATGATAATCCGTCGCCTCCGGTGGCCAATCCGGATCATCATTAGAGTCGAGATATTTCAGTGTGTTATCGGTCAACCAGGGCGATGACTGGGGCGTGGTACGAATTTTTCGGATCAATTGACCCAGTGGGGCTCTGAATGCCGGATCACGCCACAGCCTGGTCAGCCCGGTATGGCGTACGATGCGCCCGATGGTCGAGAAAAGCTCGCGGTAGTCACCTCGCTGCCAGGGATCGCTGAGCAGGTACTCGCGCGGCCAATAGATGCGGTCACCGACATGGCCGTTGAGTATGACTTCAGCCCCGGCGGCTGCCGCCAGCCGGTAGCAACTGAGAACCAGTTCCCGAAAGCTGTTGTAGACCGGCAGCTCCGGGCTGATCATTTCAGGTGAAAGGTTTCTGAAAGGCAGCATCTCGTCCCCTGAAAAGCTTTTCAGTTCGCAGCCGAGATATTCTGCCAGGCGCCGGATGGGTCTGGATTCGTCGGCTTCGGGATAGGCCTTCAGGAACCAGCTGGTCGGAACCAGGGAGCGGTTAAGCTGATTCAAGCGATCACTGGCCATCACGGTCATCGGGCCCGAATCCAGTCCACCGGACAGCATGCTGGCTACGGGACCACGTGCCCCCAGGCTGGTGGCAACCGAATACTCCAGCGTCTCACTGAAGCGTTGCATCCAGTCATGTGTCGAAAGGCGGCCTATCGGTTCGCCAAAGTCAAAAGGCGACCTTTCCAGGGAAATTACACCGTCTTTCCAAGTGAGTGTTTCGCCCGGGCGCAACTCGTTGACCCCTTCAAACACCGTGACTCCAGGTTCTGGGACCTTGTTGGTCCCCAGGAGCCTGGCGATGAAGTGCCGGTTTTCCTGAGCCGGCCCCGCCTGATTCTCCGGCAGCAACTCGCTGGCTCGGGTGCTCAATGCAAGGCGCTGGTTCCGCATGGACCAGCAAATCCGCCTTCCACCAAGACGGTCGCGCAAGGCGATCACACGTGGACTGCCGTGATCTATGATTACGATCACGAAATTCCCGTCAAGCGCTTGCAGCGCCCCAACGCCGTAACGGCGGTATTGCCGCGCCATGAAATGAAGCGGATCAGTAGTGCCGGAATGGTCAATGTAGCCATCCAGACCGACCTGCAGTGTATGTTCTGAGGGTTGCTCGGCGGGAATTGTGGCCGCGATCGCTGGCGCCGTTGCACATAACTGCCCGTAACGGTAATTACGCGGACTGCTTTGCTCGGTCGAAAGTGGAAGGGTGGTGCGACCGAAAAGGGCTGGCGCGCATCCTTCCAGATAAATCAGTGACACTCGAGCGGCATCAGATCAGGGTTGATTGCCAACCGGTCAGGCCGGATAGTCAGTAATCGTATTCGTAGCCATAATCGCTATTGGAGTAGGTGCTTCCACCGAGTGGATTCTCGGCACCCGGCGCGCCGGAATCTTCCGCTCCCGGTGTGCCCCCCAGGGTGATGACGCTCAGGCCGTGGCAGCTGAACCTGGGGCACTCATAGGCCATTCGATGGACACTCACTTCACTGGAATTTACCGACCCACCCCTTGCTTTTCCTGATTTTTCAATCAATTGACGATTCCCCGGATTGATGCGTGTTCGAAGCGTTCGGATTGGCATTTCGTGCCAGTTTGACTCTGGCGAATGTGCAAACTGGCGCAAGTGTAGCACTGCTAAGGCGTTCCATGCAGCCGTGATCAGCTCAACACAACGTATTGGCGATCTTTTGACTGGACTGCAATTGGACCTGAAAAACGTGACAATTGTCAAGTAATTGGTTAGAATTTGCATTCCGCAAACTTCGGTGCACTAGCCACTGACGCATCGCCCGGACCCGGTTTGGCCGGACGGAACGATGCACGACCGCGAGCGATGTCAACGCTTTGCGGCATTTTGACATCGAATCACAAGGGGTTCTAAAATATGAAATCGATTTACCAGGCACACTGCGGCGCCGAAGTCATTCCTTCATCTCAACCGCGAAAAAGCCGGCTATTGGCCCTGCTGGGTGGTCTGGTCCTGCTGGTCGGTTCTACCGTGGCGGTGGCACAGTCGCCGACTGTGGATGGTAGCTTTTATTGTAGTGGTGATAGTCAGTATTACACGCTATTCAATACGTCCTACTTGGGCAGCCCCTTGTACATTAGTATGGTGGATCAAACCCTTTACGTCGCGCTGGTAACCAGAAGTACTCATGTCAATGATAACGTTGTTGGTGAGGGAAACAATAACCCATACTTGGAGAGTGCGGGATGGACTGGTACGCACTCAGTCCAACGCATCACTGACAGTGAGTTTGCGGAATTCGAGTTGACTATTGGTGACCAGACCTGGACCTGGAAGCAGGGCTATGCGGGACAGATTAATCAAAGCGGTAATACTTTCAGTGGCCCTCAAACCAATAATGACAACTCTGGTGGTCGGACCTGGATTTCAGGAGTGAATGTCGCTGGTGGTGTCGGCGATACTGATTTGCCCCCTGGCCTGACCATGGCCAGCTCTCTGGCATGGAATATGAACACCTACGCCGCCAGTCTGCCGGTCAACGGTGGTAGCGGTCCGCTATGGAATATGAATGTTGATGGGAATCATCCTCGCAGTTGGAAGTCCCCCTTCCTTGCCAGCGCGCCCAATGATGTTACCGCCGTGGACGGCTATCCATCGCCTTGGGACAGTGGTCAGGCCACCTGCAGCACACAATTTAACTGGGAATGGGCCAAGGTCTACGAGTTTTCCGTGGATCTAAGTGGATTTGGCGAAGACCCAATTTTTGTTCTCAGTGGTAACTCCCACCATTCGCCGTTGAAACAAGACCATGCCCCCGAATGTCCAGAGGATGATGACTGCTTCCCGGACCCGGAGGATTTCACGCTGTCAGATTACGGTGATCTGCCGGAACCCTACCCCACGTTGCGTTCTGATGAACTGGATGAGACCTCTCCGGAGACCATTGCGGCAACGGGTGGCGCTCGCCACACCATTTTGGTAACAAATTCATATCTGGGTGCGAATGAGCCCGATCCGGACGGGAATGGACAACCGCATCCGGCCGCACTCGGCGATGACCTGACCGGAATCAATGACGAAGACGGCATCCGCATCATGACTCCTCAATGGGTTGCGGGTGAAACCGCCACCTTTGAGGTCACAATTGGCCGGGAAGGCTATTTGAGTGGGTTTATTGATTTTAATGGTGACGGCACCCTGACCCAGGCCAATGCGGTTTCGATCACCGGGCCGGCTTCGGTCAACACCGGGCCGCTGGGTGACAGGCTGTTCCCGCAGGCGGGAGTTTACGAAGTGGAAATCGATCTACCGGCCGATACCGGTGATCTGCTGGCCACCCGCTGGCGCATTACCAATGAGGCCGGTCAGGGTGGTAACAGCATAATCGGGCGCGCAGAATCTGGTGAGGTTGAGGATCACATGTTCCAGCGGATGGATGGCATTGGCGCCATTGCGGAGTGTGGGACGGGCGCAAACAACAACCCGGTAAAACTGGCAGCCCAGATCAACGGTGTTAGTGAAGTGGAGTTCTTCTACTGGCAGAATGGAGTCAGTACCCAGTGGGTCAGTGCTGAGGCCTGGGATGAAACGACCAACCCGGTAACTGTTGCCA
>SL_3KL_010_SEDDRAFT_10004933_pt1 | contig 12003 bp, 16 predicted proteins | sample SodLakKL_010_SED_2_FD_10381 | JGI IMG/M metagenome (IMG submission 10381)
ACGTCCCTTTGCTCTTCTAATTCGCCTGGTTGTGGTAGAATGAAAAAACCTTAAGGAAAACCGGGGAGGTGGCGGTTGATTGGAAAGTATCGACGGAAAAATTGCCGTTCTCAGAAGAAAAATTGAAGATGTCAAAAAGCGCTGGCCCTTCCATTCGCCCAAACCGGAGCTTTTTCAGGAACTGGAAGACCTGGAGCTGGAACTTGAAAAGCTGCTAAAACAAAAAAATGCCAGAGATGCCAGTCCGAATCGAAGCTGACGACAGCAAGTAAAACGAAGGGAGAAATATAATGAACCGCTGGTTGTTGAAAACTGAACCGGGAGAGTACAGCATAAAAGACCTGGAGAAAGATGCCGTTACTGTATGGGACGGGGTCAAGGCTCCCGCCGCTTTAAAAAACATGCGCTCTATGAAAACCGGTGACGAAGTTTTAATCTACCACACCGGGAAGGAGAAAGCGGTGGTCGGCATGGGTAGTGTGGTCACAGACCCCTATCCCGATCCTGAACAGGATGACGAGCGCTACGTGGTTGTTAAAATCGCCTTCGGCAAAACCTTACAGCGGCCGGTCAGTTTGGCCGTTATTAAGAAATCAAAACTTTTCCCCGACTGGGAGCTGGTAAACCAACCCCGCCTCTCGGTGGTGCCGGTCAGCGTTGAGCAATGGGATAAGATCATCGAGTGGAGTGGGTAGTATAGGACAAATGGAGGACAAAGTGACGTTTCTCTTGTCCTTTAGGAGAGCAGTCCAATTAAGCAAGGTTGTAATTTCTTAGATAGAAGTTGAGTTGAAAATATATGTTAGAATCTGATGCTAAACTAAATCTCTTTTATCCCCAGTGGCAGGGTAGTGGTCCTGATAAATCGACATACCACGGTGCCCATGAACTAAGAAAGTTTTACTGCCAAGGTACTTCGTTTGCCAAAGTAGATGTGAGCACCGCTGATACATGTGTTGTAAAAAACGACATATATTGTTACGACCAAATCCTAACCCAGATGAATGCTGCCCGCAGGATAATAGATATGGCTGAACCGAACCGTATTTTCACCATTGGCGGGGGCTGTGATGCAGGAATTCTTCCCATCTCCTATTTAAACCGACTGCTGGAAGGCAAGCTTACATTGATCTGGTTCGATGCCCACGGAGATCTTAATTCACCACAATCATCGCCAAGCGGCCATTTTTACGGCATGCCGGTAAGGACCCTGCTGGGTGATAGCGATTCTGAAATATCGGATCTACTTTACTCAATACTAGAACCTGACCAACTGGTAATGGTCGGGCTGCGTGATCTTGACCCGGCAGAAACTGAGTTTATAGACAAACAGCAGTTAAGTTTGTGCCAGGCAGGTGATCTGGAAACTGACCCCGGATTGCTGCTTGAAGTAATAAAAGACAAAGCTAATAAACATATCTATATTCACCTTGACCTTGATGTGCTCGATCCGAGTGAATTTCCCTATCCTCCGATACCGGTCCCAGGAGGGCTTTCTATGTCAACCCTGCAGCATTTGGTAGAAAGTTTATCAGAAGAATTTTTCCTAGCTGGCCTGGGTATTTTCGAATACAGCCCTTCGGGAAAAGCTGGCCTAAATTTACTCAGGATGCTTTGCAATTTGGGAATTAATCTTTAAGAAGTTGACACAGCCTAAGAAAAGGTGGACTGGGAAGCATTAAAAGTGCAAGCACAGTTGTCAATAACCCTCCCCCTGGACATTATAAATAAGTCATGCAAAATATTCAGCCCGGAACAATGGCAAAAGATTTATTGGAACAGCAGGGATAATTATGTGACAAGGTTAAAATATATATAAGAATGAAAGAATAATTATCAGGCAGGCGGCCTGGGGGCTTGGGGTGTCAAGGGTGTTGTTGAAAAAGCATTGTAAGAAGGGGACGTTTAAGACCTTGTGAAAGGTTTGGTTAAAATGGTGAAATATTTGAAGGTTGTAGCCTTGACAATCATTTTAATGATGGCATTCTTGTTTCTTGTTTCCAGATTTATGATCTGGCAGGCTGAACGAGCCTATCCACCCCAGGGTAATTTCATTATGGCTGAAGATACTAAACTGCACTATGTTCGGGATGGCTCTGGCAGCCCTGTAGTAATGCTGCATGGGCGAGATGGAACACTGCATGAATATACTCTGACCTTTTTTGACCAGCTAGTTTCTAATTATGACGCTGTAGCATTTGATCGCCCCGGTTATGGCTACAGCCAGTGGGGTGACGAAGCTCATTTAAGCACCGAAGGTCAGGCATATTTGATTAACCAGGCTCTGCAAAAGCTTGACCTGGAGAATCCACTGATTATTGGACATTCGTATGGTGGAGCGGTAGCTCTCCAGTATCTGTTGGACTACCCGGATCAGGTAAAGGGGGCAGTCCTAATTAGTGGAGTCGCGTATATTGATGAAATAGAAGGCGGGGCGATTCTTAATATACCGAACATCCCCCTTGTTGGACCTGTCCTGACAAATACATTAATCCCTATTGGAGGAAGGTTTGCATCTGGGATTTATGAACAGGCTTTTTGGCCCGCTGAGGCAGACGAAACATATGTTAATGCTATGTTGGCCTTATATTCCCGCCCGGCTCAATTTACTGCAACCGCCCGAGAACTTCTTTTCATGTATGAATCAGTTAATGCAATAAGCCCCAGGTACAATGAAATAAAGGTACCGGTTTCCATTATTTTCGGCACTTCAGATCAACTTTTAGATTATGAGATAGATGGGGTAGCCCTGGATGATGCTTTACCTAAGTCATCATTAGTCTTAATTAAAGATGGTGGGCATAAAATTCACCATACTCACCAGGAGGTTATATTGGAAGTTATCGATCAAATGCACCAGTGAAGGGTTTGGCAAAAAAGCTATACGAGCACTTAGCAGCAACATTGTCGGAGTTCCATATATTGACCCATTCTGTTTGATAGCTTAGCCGTCATTTAATCAAGAGCTTGCTGTATTGTCCAAAACAATGTACAATAAACTGCGAGGTGATGAGAAAATGCTTGTAGCAAATTATTCCAATGTAAGAAATTATTTTAAAGATTATTGCGATAAGGTTATAAAAGATTACGAGACGATTATTATTACCAGGCAGCGTGGTGATAATGTTGTTTTAATGTCTGAAGCTGAATATAATAACCTAATGGAAAACCTTTATGTCCGCAGCGACCCTGCTTATTACAATGAACTCCTGACATCTATCGAACAGCTAAAGAAAGGAAAAGGGAAAAAACGGGAATTAATTGATGAATAAGATATTTTCAGATATAGCCTGGAGCCACTACTTATACTGGCAGTCTGAGAACAAGAGAATCTTGAAAAAAATAAATGAACTTATAAAAGATATAGAGCGTAACGGTAATTCCGGTTTAGGCAAGCCAGAACCTTTAAAGCATGAACTGTCCGGATATTGGAGTCGACGGATCACGGAAGTGCATAGATTAATCTACAGTATAGACGAGGATAATATCTATATTGCCAGCTGCAAAGGCCATCATAAAAGCTGAAAAACTGCTCAAGGAAAAAGAATTATTGAACAGGTAAATTGAAAGTTTAACCGTTGCGGCAAAAATCGCACGCCGGGTTTTAAGATGCGGAAACCGCTGATAGGGCAGGGTAAGGATAGTGAGGCCCTGTCAACTGAAAGGGATAGCACGCGGACTAGGCCTGACCTGGGACAAAGAGACGTTTATTCCTGTCCCTTTATTCTTAAAAAAACATTGCAAGAAAGGGACAAGAGAAGCGTCCCTTCGTCTTTTGTGATGGTGAAGATAAAGGAGGCTGTTATATAATGAAGTGCCCGTTAAGAACTGATGCAGAAGGCAATGCCTTAAGTTGTTATAAAAATGAATGTGCTTGGTGGGTAGTTGATGCTGAAATAGAAGGCTCAATGGCAAAAGGAGCCTGTGCGGTATTAGAGATTGCATCTAATGGAATATTCATCACTATTGGAGAAGATGATGAAGAGGGTTATGAATAATTCAATTTAGCTGTTATGTATTTTTGTTAATAAGAAGTAGCTGTTTTCGGCAGTATAAAAACACACAAATCAGCAATCAATGTTTTATAATATACAGGGGGTGGAAGTCGAGCGTCTACTCGACTTAGCTATGAAATGGAGTAAAAAGAAATCTGGATATCACAATAAATGTTGCTGGTGCGGAAAAGATATTCCTGAAAATACCCCCGTCTATGGAATGACCGCTAAGTTTAGAAAGGATGTAGAAACTCCACCTGTAAAAAAAGAAGGATATGTTATAGACATTTATGTTCCTAAAAGCATGGATTCACCTGATTATAAGCCTGTATGGACTATAGTAACTGCAAAAAATTCCAGTGCAAAAAAAGCCGGTAATGACATGATTTTCATGCTTTGTTCTGAAGAATGCGGTTATGAATTTAAAGAAATTTTACAGACAGATATTGATTTTATTGATGGAGTAATGGGAGAAGGGTTTTAGGGAAACTTGGATTATGCCAGATACTATAAATAATAAATGCTTCAATAGTGGTTCTAAAGACAGTATGAGAATTATTTACGGTTACCCGGGAACTTGAGATGGTATTAGAACAACTAAAGGGGAAATGAACATGGATTCCTATGAACAATACGAACAGGATTGTGAAAGAATCAGGGGAGATAATGAAAAATTACTGGCTGAGTTTGAAAAATGGCTTTCTGATAAAAAGCTTTCACCAAAAACAATTGCCAATCATTACGATAACGTAGAATTTTATATAGACGAGTTCCTCTTGTATGAGGAAGCCATAGATGCCTCGGATGGGGTATATGAAATAGATTATTTTTTGGGTTTCTGGTTTATTAAAAAAGCTATGTGGGCGAGTAAATCAACCATTAAAAGTAATGCAACAAGTATCAAGAAATTCTATGAATTCATGCTTGAGAAAGGAAATATTGATAAGGAAGATTATATTGAACTGAAAGAAGAGATAAAAAATAATATGCAGGAATGGNTGGATACAATGGACAGGTATGACGATCCTGAAATAGAAGACATGGAAGAAGTGTGGGGACTTTAATAATTCCTCAGGAAGGAAGGCTATCATAATAATGAAAAAGAATCCCTGGTATAAGCGGATCTCTCCATGAATATTAATGTATCTACTGCTGGCAGCAGTAGTTGGGGTCTATAGTTTGATTCAGCATTTGATCCAGTAACCAATTCATAGGGTGGTCATAAGACAAGGGGAGGACAAGGGGACGTTTCTCTTGTCCTTTTCTTTCTTCTTTGCTATATTAACAAAGGGGTGAGTAAGATGCCAAGAGGTCCACGAAAAAAAAGCGAATCAGGTATTTATCATGTAATGCTAAAAGGTATTGATGGCAGAAATATTTTTATGCATGAAGGAGATAGAAAGAAGTTTTTAACCCAAATGTATGAGGCGCATGAAAAAGGTGGTTTTTCCATATTAGCTTACTGCTTAATGGATAATCATGCGCACCTTCTGTTGGAAGAAAACGAAGAGCTTGGGACAACAATGAAACGGATTACAGTTGGTTATGTTTTATGGCACAATCATAATTATGGAAGAAGCGGCCATCTATTTGAAAACAGGTATTTAAGTGAAGTTGTTGAAACAGATGAGTATTTAGTAACAGTAGCCAGATATATTCACCAGAATCCAGTGAAGGCAGGATTAGTTGACAAGGCTGCTAAATACAGGTGGAGCAGTTATCAGCAATATATTGATGCGTATAGTGGAAAAGCTGTGCAAATTAACCCGGATAGAATAAAAAAGCACTTCAAAACGAGGGCTGATTTTGAGGCCTTCATGAACATACATAAAGATGATAAATGTTTAGACTATCGAAACACCAGTAAAATGACAGACGATCAGTTAGCGGCAAAAATTAAAAAGGACTATCAGATTAGGTCTGTCCAGAAACTAACCAGGGAAAAGCGGGATAAGTTAATCCAGGATATATATAAGAACGAAAGAACAAGTATCAGGCAGGTGGCCAGGGTGCTTGGAGTTAGCAAGGGTGTTGTGGAAAAAGCACTGTAAAAAAAGGACAAGAGAAACGTCCCCTTGTCCTCCCCGGAAAGGGACGAGAGAAACGTCCCCTTGTCCTTCTTCTGTCTTTAAAAGTCGTTAAAGTATAGTGATGAAAGGATAAACATTACCCCGGCGATTAGCAAATAGATGCCGATCAAGACAATGATTACGGAAAAAACTACAATTGCCGAATAAATCATTCCAATGCCAAACACCAGGTGAATTAAGCCGGATATAATTGTTGGTGAAACGTTCATTACCCTTTTCAACCTGTTGGCGGTAACAAACCTGTCAATAGCCAGCAGAATCGCAAACAGGCCTATAATTGTACCGATAATGGTAATTGTGATATCGGGATTAAAGAGCATAAATATACCCGCTATAAGGGTAATGATCCCTAAAACAAGTAAAAGGCCCCTGTTTATTATAGTTTTCCAGAATGCAGCTACGGTAATGATCCTGAAGATGCCGAAAACTGTTATTATTGCTCCTGTGAAAATAGCCAGGAATTCAGTCACCTTATCGGGAACAGCTAAAAACACTATGCCGACAATTAATAAAACAATCCCCAGCAGCATGCTCATCGGTTTTAGCCTGTTAAAAGTATACATATCTTTACCTCCCAGCGGATTGTTTAGCTGCAGTTATTGTATTCATTTATGAAGCGCCCTTCTTCCCAGGTGCCCTCAATAGTTTTACCGTCAGGGTAAGTAAGGACCCCGGTACCATGCTGGTAACCGTCTTTCCAGCTGCCTTCATATATTCTTCCATCCGGCCAGGTGAATACTCCCTGTCCGTCAAATTGGCCCTCGGACCAGGACCCATCATACCAACCGCCTTCGGCGCTATCCCAGGTTCCTTCACCATGAGGCAGCCCCTTTTCCAGCGGCCCGGTATAATGTCCAACAATTCAGCCGGGTAGTTCAAATATTATAGAATCCGGAGTTTCAGGATCGTTTTGTCCGCAGCTTACGATCATTGTTAAGCATAATGTAAATGCGGCCGACATTAATAGCATCTTAATCATAATTTAACCTCCTGTTACTATAATGATACTATATTTTTTATTGAACTAAAAGCGGATCATAGTTGTCTCTATAATAGAAGAGTGTTAAGGAAGTAACGATCAATTCATAATTAATGAAAAGGGGGTAGAAAATTATGTTAAAGAAAGGTATGTTTATCCTAATCTTAAGTGCCGGACTGCTTCTTTTGCCCGGTTGTGAAACGGTTGCAGATCCGCTTGAGCCGGCCGAACCTGATGAGGTAACGGAACCGGAAGAAGTAGAGCTGCCGGATCAGCTTCCAGCAGAGGTTGAATTGTGGATTGAGCAGTCGAAAGAAAGGTTTGCGGCCCAGACTTTAGAGCATGAAGGGATTCTCTATCTGCTGGTGACCTACGGAGAAAAACCAACCGGCGGTTACGATGTTGAGATAACCGAGATAACTGAAGCTGAAGACAAAATTCTGGTTACCGTGCACTTTACAGAACCGGGCGAGGATGAAGTTGTCACCCAGGCTCTTACCTATCCTTACGATCTGGCTATGCTCGATGATCCGGGTTTGCCGGTAGAATTTAAAGCTACCGGTGCAGAAACCGAAATACCGGTTCAGGAGTAACAAAATAATTTGTGGCACCGGGGGAGGAGTCAATTCCCCGGTGTTTTTTTGTGTACGGGTAACGGTCAGTATCAGATTACTCTTACTATAATCATGGAAAGTGAAGGATAATAAAAGGTTATAAAGAAATAGTAACGGTAACCAGATTTCTTGAGCGGGGAGGTTTATTTATGCCGACAATATTTTTTTACGGTCCGGAATTAGATCCAGAAAAGAAGAGAACGCTGATTCGCGAGTTTACCGATTCAGCCAGTAAAGCAACCGGTCTTAACCAATCTGCTTTTGTAGTTTATCTTCGCAGTTCTTCGCCTGAAGAAGTTGGAGTCGGGGGCGAATTGCTGGCCGACAGAAAGAAGAGCAAATAAAAATTTTCCCGGGAAATAAAGGTACTATTATTGTCTGGGGATAAATGCTGTTTGATTTGTAAAAATCCGGCCGTAACGGTCTCTATTCATGATATGCGAAGGAATCTTTTAATCTATCAAACAGGAAGTGGTATTAGTTGAAAGGGCCGGTTAATGGTAAAAAAGTAATGGTAGCAATGAGCGGTGGTGTGGATAGTTCAGTTGCAGCGCTGCTCTTGAAAGAAGCCGGATATGAGGCAATCGGTGTAACGATGCGCCTGTGGGTTGATTCGCGGGCTGAAGAGCAGGCAGATGAAGAGTCAAAAGGGTGCTGTGCCCGGGAAGACGTCTCCGATGCGCGCAATGTAGCCGCCATGTTGGGCATACCCCATTATGTTTATAATATGAAAGAAGAATTCTATCAAAATATAGTCTGCCATTTCATTACGGAGTATCTACACGGCAGAACCCCCAACCCCTGTGTTGAATGCAACCGGACGATTAAATTTTCTGCTTTGCTGCAGAAGGCCAGGGGGCTGGGTATTGACCTGCTGGCAACAGGTCATTATGTGCGCAACATTTTTAATGCTGAAGAAAACCGCTATATGCTTTTCAGGGGTATTGATCCGCAAAAAGATCAGAGTTATATGCTGTACATGCTTGATCAAAAACAGCTGGCTTCGCTGATATTTCCCCTTGGCGATAGAAGCAAAGAGCAAATTCGTGATATTGCCCTGGAAAAACAACTGCCAGTAGCGGGTAAAAGTGAAAGCCAGGAGATATGTTTTATTCCTGACAATGATTACCGTTCATTTATGGAGCGGACTTGCCCGGATGCAGCCCGACCCGGGGAAATTGTTTCGACTGACGGTGAAGTGCTGGGACATCACCAGGGAATTGTTTTTTATACAGTTGGCCAGCGCAAGGGCCTTGGTCTTACCACACCCGAGCCTCTTTATGTTATCCGCATCGATGCTCCTAACAACCGGATAGTGGTTGGCGGTAAACAGGAAGCTTACAGTTCCGGCCTGTTGGCCGAAAGCCTTAATTATATTTCCGGAATAATTCCCGAACAGCCGCTGGAGATTGAAGTAAAAATACGCTATCGTGCGCCTGCTGTCCCTGCAACGCTGTACCCCCCGAAGGAAGATTGTGCACGTATTGTTTTTGCCCAAAACCAGAAAGCAGTATCCCCCGGGCAATCGGCAGTATTTTACCGGGGGGAAGAAGTTTTGGGCGGTGGAATAATTAAATCATCGCTGGTATAAGCTGCAGGTTTATTATCTCCGGCAAGTTTTTTTAAAAAGCAGGCCAGAACTTTGTAATCTACCGGAGGGCAATTCCGGGCTGCATTGAATATAATATGTCATCGTAATATAATAAATTACCGCTTTGTGAATTCGCAACCAGGAGGTTACTAAAATATGAGTCATATTTCTTTTCCCAGGATTTCAGCTGAAGAAGCGGCATCGATGATTGGACACGGGCAGACTGTTGCCTTCAGTGGTTTTACAGCCGCAGGATCTTCGAAAGCTATTCCCCGGGCCCTGGCCAGGCAGGCCAGGGAATTGCATTCTAAAGGTGAGCCTTTTCAATTAAACGTTTTATCAGGGGCTTCCACCGGGCGGCTGGATGATCTTTTAGCAGAGGCAGAGGCAGTTGCCTGGCGGGCTCCTTATCAGTCTTCGAAAGCAATGCGCAGCCAGATAAACAAACAAAAAATAGAGTTTACCGATATGCACCTATCTCATTTGCCGCAGGCTGTCCAGTTCGGTTTTCTCGGTAATATAGACTGGGCAGTAATCGAAGCTGCAGAGATAACATCTGACGGGCGGGTTTACCTTTCAACTTCGATAGGGGCTTCCCCAACCTTTTTAAGGAATGCCGAGAAGGTAATCATTGAGCTGAACCGGTATCACTCGGTACGCTTAAGCGAGATGGCCGACATAACAATGATGCCGCCACCCCCGCACCGCAGCCCAATTCAAATATTCCATCCTTTGAATAAGATTGGTCTGCCATATGCTTCGGTTGATCCGAAAAAAATTGTGGCTGTAATCGATAACAATGAACCAGACGGCATAGCTCCGATGGATGCTCCGGATGAAATAAGCCGGCGTATCGCTCACCAGGTTGTCGACTTTTTGATTGAAGAAATGCGGGCAGGGCGCATCCCTGCAGAATTTTTACCCCTGCAGGCAGGAGTTGGGAATATAGCCAATGCGGTAATGTCTTTCCTGGGAGACGATCCTGACGTGCCAGACTTTTTCATGTATACAGAAGTTTTCCAGGATTCACTGGTTGAACTGATGGAACAGGGGCATCTTTTAGGAGCCAGTACCTGCAGCCTTACTGTTTCGGACGATAATTTACAGCGTATCTATAACAACATGGATTTTTTTACTCCGCGGATTGTATTGAGACCGCAGGAATTTTCAAATAATCCCGGTGTTATTCGTCGGCTGGGGGTTATAGCCATTAATACTGCTCTCGAGTTTGACTTAAATGGTCATGCCAACTCTACCCATGTCTGCGGCACGGATATTGTTAACGGTATCGGTGGAAGCGGAGATTTTACCCGGAATGCCTACCTGTCAATATTTATGTCTCCTTCAACGGTAAAGGACGGCCATATTTCAACGGTTGTTCCGATGGTCAGCCATCCCGATCACAGTGAACACTCAGTCCAGGTTCTTGTAACTGAGCATGGGCTTGCCGATCTGCGCAGCCTCGGTCCGAAAGAAAAAGCTCGTACCATTATTAACAAATGTGCTCATCCTGATTATCGTGATTACCTGCATCGTTATGTTGCGGATTCCCCTTCAGGCCATATCAGCCAGAATTTGCGCACCAGTTACGATATGCATATTAACCTGATGGAAAAAGGAACCATGAGGATCTGGGAATAGCTCTGTCCTGCAGCGGCTGCATTCAGTTGCAAAGGAGGCAAAGTAATTGGCGGTTTACAGCAAAATAAAACAACTGGTTAATTCCGGCCGGAAAGCGGCGCTTATTTCGGTGGTATCCGCTGGAAACAATACTTCTCTGGCAGACAGAAAAATCATCATCTCTGAAGACAGGGTAGTGCAGAGTGGATTAACGGTTGAGTTGACCAAACGGGTAGTAGCTGCAGCAGCTCCCTTTTTGAAAAAAGAGCAGAGCACAATTATAGAATTAAGCCCGGGTTATGAGGGAATTGAAAAAATATTTTTCCACTGCTTTAACCCGTCTCCCCATCTGATTATTTTTGGCGGTGGGTATGTTGGTGCCGCTCTTTGCAGGCTGGCGTCCCAGCTTGATTACGAGATTACCGTGGTTGACGATCGCCCTTCTTTTGCCGCGCAGGATGTTCACCCGGAAGCAGACAACCTGATCTGTGAATCTTTTGAACAGGCTTTTGATCAGATTGCACCCGGTTCTTCCGACTATATTGTTATCGTCACCCGGGGTCATCAGCATGATCGTCTCTGCCTGGAGAAAGCGTTGACAAGAGATGCTGCCTATATCGGTATGATTGGCAGCAGGAGGAGGGTTAAAACCCAGCTTGAAAATATGGCTGCCGGCGGTTTTACAGAAGAACAGCTGGCTGCGGTCCATTCACCAATTGGTCTTCCCATCGGGGCGGTTACAGAAGCCGAAATTGCTTTAAGTATACTGGCAGAAATAACTAAAGTCAGGCGTACCAGCAGCAGTGGTGAAGCATTTCAGGAAAAAGTTTTGCAAGAGCTTGAACGTTTGGAAGAGGTGGGCGGCAAAGCAGTGCTGGCAACTATTATCACCGCGCAGGGCTCTACCCCCAGGAAGCCTGGCGCACAGATGATTATATTTCCCGATGGAACACTTAAAGGAACGATAGGCGGAGGGTGTGCCGAAGCGGAAGTGCGGCGTGAGGCTTTAAACTGCCTGGATAGCGGCAGGTCGGGCTTAATCAGGCTGAACCTTAGTGCCGATGCAGCGGCTGAAGAGGGTATGGCCTGCGGAGGGTTGATGGATATCTACCTG
>SL_3KL_010_SEDDRAFT_10004934_pt1 | contig 12001 bp, 12 predicted proteins | sample SodLakKL_010_SED_2_FD_10381 | JGI IMG/M metagenome (IMG submission 10381)
CAGTATATGACGTCGGGCGGCTACTTCAGGGGCGGTCAAATCTCCGTCCGAAGCGGAATGATTGACGGAGTGGTACAGCTCTCACCGCATAATGAGCGCAGGGGATATTCAGCAGAAGAGTGGGTGCAGGAATTCAGCCGGAAAATGCGTGATCACAACCTTCCGTTCATTCAGCAGAGAGTGCGCGGACCAAGAATAGAAGGGCTTCAGACCAGCCTGGTGGATGCTGATATCGCTGTAGGTATAGTGGGAGATGATCTGGACCGTCTGGAAGATCTTGCCCGTTCCGCACTCCGAAATATTGAGGGTATTGAAGGCATCGGGAGCATTCAGGTGGGTCGCGATCAGCGAATTCCTCAATTGCTGATTCGGGTGGATGAAGACCGGGCATCACAATTTCAGCATAACTCAGATGATATTGCCAATTATCTTCATGGAGCAATCGAGGGTGTTGTGCCAACGCAATATGTTGAGGGTGGTTTTCTGTATGATGTCCGGGTTCGTTACTCGAGAGACAGAACTGGTACAGTGGAAGGAATCCGGCAGATTCCCATTTCAAACCTTGCCGGCCAAACAGTTCCAATAGGCTCACTCATCTCATTTGAAGAAACAACCGGGCCTGCACACATTGAAAGGTACAATCAGATACGTGTGGTATGGGTGAACACTACGGTAAATCTAAATGAATCCACCGTAGGGGAAGTGGGTGATCGTATTCGCTCAGCGATGCATGATTTTGATTTGCCGGACGGATACAGCATCATTTACGCCGGTGAGCAGGAAGCGATTGAAGAGTCCGCACGGTCATTGCAACTGGCAATCATACTGGCAATATTCTTTGTTTTTGTGGTGATGGCGATTCAGTATGAAAGATTGTTCAGCCCGCTGGTGATTTTGACAACCCTTCCATTTGCACTGATTGGTGTGGCTGCAGCAATCTGGCTTACCGGGCTTGCACTGAGTGCATCGGTACTTCTTGGAATCGTATTTCTGATCGGAATTGTGGTGAACAATGCCATTTTGATGGTGGAATTTGCCGACAATTACCGGCTCAAAGAAGGCCAGACAACAGAAACTGCTGTTATTGAAGCCGGGTATGTCAGGTTTCGCCCCATCTTAATGACCACATTGACCACTATTTTCGGAATGCTTCCGCTGGCTATTGGAATTGGCGATGGGTCAGAAATCCTTCAGCCGTTAGCCGTTACAGTTATCGGAGGTTTGATGGTTGGTACATTGCTTACATTGATTATTCTGCCCGGTATGTACCTGGCACTATCAAATCTGTTTGACTGGGTACGTTCGTGAAGAAAAATTACAGGATGATATTGTAATTTTTGGTGTAACCAATATATGGCCTCCATTTTATTTGCCATCTCACATCCTCATAGGTTTTCTTATTTCTGTTTTGTGCGCATCGTCAACACTTAAAGTTTAGATTCGATAATATTAATAGTTTAGTGAAAACATTTTTAAATTTGGGTCATGCAATCCGATGAATGATAAATTCTTTCCAAAAGTCAGGAACCATTTTTGAACTAAAACCTGTACAGATCTGCCCTTGAGTCTTTTCCGGCATCCCCTCGAATGTGTCATCGCACTTTAACAGGCTTAATGCCTCGGGGCCTTTTCTTGTTGCTTTGATCTCCCCCGGGTTGCGCCCCATCATTCTTGCTTTGCAATTCTGATTGGAGCTTCACCCAGGGCTATGATGTCGGGCATCCCTGCCGGGATTTTCACTGACCATGTATCTCTCTTGCATTTGAGTCATCCACCCAAACAAATGAACTACTCACTCGCAACCAGTCTGTAGCTAAACCAAATCGGCAATTTCGAATGATATGCCGTAGATGTGAGCATCATCAAGCTCCGATAGGAGCGACCGGCATCATAGCACCGGGTCAGTGAGGGGTGAAATACGCCATGGCGTTTGAACCCGAACGCAGTCCGGGGATTGGCTTGGTTTTCTTATTCAAAATGCATGTCTTTTTATCTCAGTCTTCTGTATCAAACAATTTCTAAATAAATGCCGGTGAGAGAGTCTAAATATCGGTGGTGTATAGAGTTAATTCCAGTTTGAAATTGGCAGTCAGCAGGTAATATGGAATTTTAGCTTTTTTTTGATTGTTTAAATAAGAGACAATACATGATTTAATATTCTTTACTCAGCAGCCTGGCTTTCTGCTTGTCAATCCAAAATGAAAAAATATGATGAATTCGCTATCTATCTTCAGAAGATTGACAATCCTCACATTTTTGATTTTTTTTATTGCTCCCGATTTGTTTGCCCAGCAATTTGGCAGGAATAAAGTACAGTACGATACTTTCGACTTCAAAGAGTTCGACACCGATCATTTCCGGATTCTTTTTTATGAAGACAAACAGCAAATCATTCCGGAAATAGGGCGAATGGCAGAGCGCTGGTATCACCGAATCAGCCAGGTTACAAATCATGAATTTGCCGAGGGAGATCGTAAGCCACTCATTTTTTATGCTGATGACGCCGATTTCCGGCAAACCAATATTGTGCCCGGATTCATACCCGGTGGTGTGAGAGGGCTTGCAGAACCTCTGCGGGACCGGGTCGTGATGCCGCTTCAGCCCAGCCACCATATTACCCACCATGTTCTGGGCCACGAAATCGTTCACTCATTTCAGTTCGATATCGCAAGGAGATTAGGTATCAGCACAGGTGACATGCCTTTATGGCTGGTGGAAGGTATGGCGGAATACTACTCCTTGGGGCGCCGCCATACTCAAACCTCAATGTGGATGCGTGATGCGGTGCTGAATGATGCTCTGCCCGGTTTTGAAGAATTGAATATTCAGCAGCGATATAATCCCTATCGTTACGGGCACGCTTTCCTGGCTTTTGTTGGAGGTATTTTTGGTGACGAAGCCATCTTGCCCTACTTTGTATATACCGCAGAAGTAGGACCGGAGGCAGCCGTAGATTCAGTTTTTGAAGAGAGTCCGGAACGAATGATCGAAGATTGGCACGCTCACATGCGCGAATATTATGAACCTCAGCTCGAGGGCCGTACGAATCCTGACGAAGTTGGAGAAAAATTTCTTTCAGAAGAGCTTGGCCATGGACGGGTTAACCTGGCGCCATCACTGAGTGCAGATGGTAATTATGTATCCTATTTACGTGACCGCATACCATTCGGGATCGATTTTATTGTTGCAGATGCAGAGACTGGAGAAGAGATCATTAACCTGGGTGGTGTTGATGAAGACCCTCATCTGGATGATATCCGTTTTCTGACGTCCGCCGGTTCGTGGGATCCGGAGAGCCGCAAACTTGCTTTCATCACCTTTGCCCGGGGAGATAATGAAATTGCCATATGGAATATTGATGACGACCGGATTGAACAAAATATTCGTATAGGCGGAGTTCCGGCACTCGAAAATCCTGCATGGAGTCCTGACGGTAGCACCATCGCTTTCTCAGGAACCACAGATGGCAGCAGCAATATCTATCTCTACAACCTGGAAACAGAAGAAACAACAAAGCTTACCGATGATATTTATTCTTCACTGGAACCGCAATGGAGCTCTGATGGCGAAACCATTGTGTATGTAACTGACGGCGGACCGGACGGTTCAGATTTTGATATGATTGATATTCGTCCGAACCGCCTGGCAATAGTTGAAGTGCAAACGGGTGAAATTTTTTACCTGGCACCTTTTGGCGAAGCCACGTATTCTAATCCACATTTCGCCCGGGATGATTCGAGCATATATTTCATATCAGACCCGGATGGTGTACCCGACATCTATCGATACAGTTTTGAATCTGAGCAGGTATATCGCATAACCAAAATTCAGACGGGAATATCCGGGGTAACCGAACAATCTCCGGCACTAACAATTTCAAGAGAAACCGGAGATCTGTTGTTTTCCATTTTTTCACAAGATCAGTACGATATTCACAGATTACGGCACGAAGATATCCGGGAAGAGTTAATTGAAAATCCCCAGGCCGACAGAGATGCCCCGGAGCGTGTGCTACCTCCTTATACCGCTCTTGATGAAAACATCATTGCCGGCTATCTGGCCGATCCTGAGAAAGGGCTGCTGTCCTCTGATACGGAATTCGAAATTGAAGATCATCAGCGAAGTTTGGGATTAACCCGAATTCTTCCGGCACAGGCAGGTGTTGGAGTTGCACCGGGTTTTGGTGCACAAGTTGCAGGCGGGATCGGTTTTCTGTGGACTGATCTTCTTGGAGACCACAATCTGGCCCTGGCAGTCGAAGCCCGTGGAAGGATTCAGGATATAGGAGGACAAGTGAGCTATATTAATCGGAGACACAGGCTCAACTACGGCGGATTGGTTTCTCGTGTACCACAAATTTTTGCCGGTTCAAGAATTGCGCAAATAGATGGTGAACCAGTGCTGGATCGTTTAATTCAGAGAATTTTTATTCATCAGGCAGCATTTCTCACGGAGCTTCCATTGTCAGAAACCCGCAGGTTTGAAGCAACAGCCGGTGTAAACTGGTATGTTTTTGATTATGAATTAGAGCGTTTTTTCCTGCAAACTGGTGGTTTTATTCGTGAGGATATTGAGGATCCGGACAACCTTTTCCTTGCCAGTCCAAGCTTGGCGTATGTTGTGGATTATTCTCTTCCGGGATTCACTTCGCCTATTGTCGGAGGGCGTGAAAGATATCAGGTTACTCCGCTGATAGGATCGGTTTCTTTTGTTCAGGCAATGGCGGATTTCAGGCGCTACTATTTCTTAGATCCGGTAACATTTGCCTTCAGAGCCATGCATCGCGGCAACTATTATGCGGATATTGAAGATCCTTTTTCTACCGAATATATCGGTTATCCCAACAGCATGAATTTTGTTCGCGGTTACAGTTTTTTCGATTTCAGATCCGATGAGTGCCCGCCCGACCAGGAAACCTGCGCTGCTATCGACAGACTGGTAGGCACCCATTCAGTACTTGCCAGTGCTGAGCTAAGAATACCCCTCATTGGAACCGATCAGTTTGGGCTGTATACATTTCGGTATTTACCTACCGAACTCTCATTTTTTGCAGATGCCGGGCTGACATGGCATGAAGATGATCCGCCAACCATAAAATTTGAAAGAAGGTCGCAAGAGAGAATCCCGGTTTTCAGTGCAGGGGTTTCTACCCGCTTCAACCTGTTTGGCGCCCTGATTGTTGAAGCGTATTATGCGTATCCCTTCCAAAGGCCTGAACGCGGCGGGCACTTTGGCCTGCAGTTTTTACCGGGATGGTAACTAACGTGATCACTTGCAGGGCGAGATAATTTCGTTGAAATGAGATAAAAGAATTTTTCTCCATTTCGTATGTGTTTAGCTCATAAAAAGTGGCCTTGAATCGTTACCGGTGCTTTTCCGGGATCCTCCAAGCGTCACTTCATCACAAAGAACGCTCAAGATGTTAACCCAAGCTTGATGGTTCATTCTTCGCTAAACACAGACTCCTTTTCAAGTCTCTTTTGATCCCGATACATCAAGGATTTTTCAGAGGTAGTATATTTTTGTGCAGATTACGATTAAGTGAAAATCATATTCAAATTCATCTTCATTATTAACATAGAAAAATGCCGTTAGGCATAACCGATTTTATAGCCCCGGATTTCAATCCGGGGTTGTAAGGTGCCCCTCTCTTATAGTGCCGTAGGCACGATACATCTCAAAGAATGGATTTATGATTTTGTGGTTTTTATGCAGATCGTGCAGATGGTATGATCCAGCAACCAGATTGTCCGTACCTATGGCACTTGTCGCAGTCTATGTCAATCTTGATCCCCGGATTGAAATCCGGGGCTATAAAATCGGTCATCCGCAAGCGGATTATTATTAAATTATCAGAATAGATCATTCAAACTAAAACTGACGGTTTTATAAAATCTTCTGGAACCAAAAGATGAAAGCAATAGGTGCGAACCAACTTAAGAATCGTACAAGAAAATTCTGTCAAATTTTATTGCTGAATAATCTGAAGCAAACAGGCTCTTTTTCTAAATTCTTATGTTGCCCCGCGAGTGATTCCTGGAGAAACTGACATAAACTAACTTTACCAAATGGTGTCCATTAGATTATTCAAGACCAAAATCGGGAAATTCACCGTATTGAACGGTATAAATACTGCCCTCATCGGGTTCCGTGGCTTCATCAAGAATGTCACCATCGCTGACAAGCCTTAGTGTAAAATCAACATCCGGATCGCCGGGATTGGCACTTACCTGGTAGGCGTCATAATCACCGCCTTCGAGATCTTCCATATAAAAACCATCTTGGGGTATTTCACGGAAGTCGATGGTTTCGCCATGAAATTCCATTCCGGTAGAATAACTGACAGCCATAAATGCGGATACTCCGGGCTCACCCTCAATCTGGAAAGCCAGATCGCCTGCCAGTGGGTTGCCGTTATCATCAGAGCAACTGATGACAAGTAGTGATGTAATGAGAAGTGCGATGAATATATTTAAAAAGGAAAAAGGAGATTTTTCTCGATGTAACATAAATAGAGAGTATTTTTATTTGTATTGTTTTAATTTAACTAATGCAGAAAATATTGATTTATTTACTCCCTGCATAAATATATACGAGATTTTTTGGTAAATCAGCTAAAAAAAATTGTTTTACAAATAAGCAACTCCCAAAAATCCAAACCCTTTCCATCTCACCTGCATTTTGGCTATTTTTTAGCCTGACAATTTCAAAACCGTTTTTGATTCGATACGATCCATGCAAACAGTTGCTTTTGACACCCTCGGCTGCAAGCTGAATTTTACGGAAACCTCCACGATACGAAGGGATTTTATCAACCAGGGATACCAGGTTACCGGGTTCGACAACAAGGCCGATATTTATGTGATTAACACCTGTTCGGTGACCCAGGATGCAAACCGGGCATGCCGGAAGAGAGTCAGGCGTGCCCTGCGTAAAAATCCTGATGCGTTTGTAGCGGTTGTTGGCTGTTATGCACAGCTCGAAGCCGATGAGATTGCAGAGATTGACGGAGTGGATGTTGTGCTGGGAACCAAAGAAAAATTCCGACTGCCCGACCTGTTTGATGATTTTGTAAAGCATGAAAAAACAATAGTGTACAAAAGCGACGTCAACGAAATCGTTGATTTTCACAATGCTTTTTCATCCGGTGACCGAACCCGTGCTTTTCTGAAAGTTCAGGATGGCTGCAGCTACACATGTTCGTTCTGTACAATCCCCCTGGCACGCGGAAAAAGCCGAAGCCCAAAAATTGAAACCGTTGTCCGTAATGCGGAACATCTCGTTTCCGAGGGATACAAGGAGATTGTAGTAACCGGAGTGAATGCAGGTGATTTCGGGAGGAATACGGACGAGAACTTTTTTATGCTGCTCTCAGCATTAGACAGGGTAGAAGGGCTCGAACGAATACGCACGTCATCGGTTGAACCAAACCTGTTGCATGAAGATATCATCCGCCTCACCGCTGAATCGGATAAAATTCAGCCTCATTTTCACTTACCCCTGCAAAGCGGCAGCGACCGGATGCTGCGGCTGATGCGGCGCCGATACAATTCGGATCTTTACAGAAAACGGGTTGAAAAAATCCGTGAGCTGATTCCCGATGCCTGCATCGGGGTGGATGTGATAACCGGCCACCCGGGAGAAACCAAAGAGCTGTTCCGGGAATCTTTTGACTTTATTGACAGCCTGGACATCTCTTATCTCCACGTTTTTACCTATTCCGAACGGCCGGATACCCACGCTCTTAACCTGGAGCCCGTAATTCCGGTTCCGGAAAGGAAGGAACGCACACATCAGTTGCGGAGGCTGTCTGCCAAAAAAAGGTTTGAGTTCGATACACGGTTCTTCGGGCAGACACGCCCCGTTCTGTTTGAGAGTGGCAACAACGAAGGCTTTATCCAGGGCTGGACAGACAATTACATTCGTGTGGCTCTTCCATACAATCCTGTTTTAGAAAACCGCATCGTACCGGTTCAACTGGGTAAACGCTCCAAAGATGGAGTCCTGTTCGGAAAAACCGAAAGAGCCATCCTGGAAGAAGAAAGTGTCATTGCTTCCATAGTGGAATAGTTCTGAGATCAGCCGGTCGGAAGCTGACATTACCCATATAATATAATGTGCTGGTAATAATGTATACCGTGCAAACAATCCGGCCTTGAATAAATTGGCGAAACAGTGAATATGTAGATGCGCGAAAGAACAATTCGTTACCGGCCAATTCTTTTGATTACAGTGATAAACTGTGATGGACCATTCGAATTGTTCAGCGCAGCTACAATGAGCGCGCCAATTTATTCACCGCCTTGATTTTATGTTTGAATCGACACTACAATCTTTCCCAAATGCCTGCCCTCACCTAAATATTGAATCAACTCAGGGATTTTATCAAATTCGTAGGGGCCGTCAACAACTGGTTTTAGTTGTCCGGTTTCCACAAGTTTGGAAAGCTGATCTAATCCTTTATTTGGCTGGTGAAAGAGTACGCTCAGCTTTTTGCCGGTAAAAAGGGATATCAGCCAGCCGAACAATGCTGCTTCGAGCAATCTGTACATCAGTCCGCCAACGGTGATATACGTGCCATTTTTTTTGAGGGACTGCGCATATTTAAATACGGATCTGTTTGTTTTTGTATCAAGGATAAGGTCATAATTTTCCCCGGTACCGGTAAATTCCGTTTTTTTATAATCCATCACGCTGTCATATCCCAGCGATTTCATCAAATCAAGTTTTTCGCCGCTGTCTACGCCGGTTACCTTTACCCCGTACGGTTTCAGAATTTGAATTCCCAGGGTCCCGACACCGCCTCCGGCGCCATTGATCAGGACACGCTGTCCGGGTTTCACCTTTCCTTTTTCCACAAGCCCCTGGAGGGCGAGCAACCCGGCATGAGGCAGGGCAGAGGCATCATTAAAACTGATATTGGCAGGTTTTTTGGACAACGTTTTTTCCGGTACGCAAACGTATTCGGCAAATCCGCCACATCCGCATTCCGACAGGTCACAATATATCTCATCACCAATTTTAAAAGAACTCACGTTACCGCCCACCTCTTCGATGGCTCCGGAAATGTCAACCCCGGGAATATTTACTTTTGGCTTTTTCAGGCCGAAAAACAGACGAATTATAAACGGTTTGCCCCTCACCAACCCCCCAGTCCCAGTCGTTGATGGCTGCTGAGTGAATTCTCACCAGTACTTCATCATCCTTCGGAACCGGCTTTGCAGCTTCCCCAATCTCAAGAGCATTCGGCAATCCGTATTCTTTTAGCAGTATCGCTTTCATTTGATTTTTTTATTCGGGCATTACGACACATTGCATTTACAGCGAGGTGGCCAACATAGAAGCCAGGCTGCCAACGCTAACCCGGTTGCATGATGGATGTCCTTGCTATACGTAAATATGGCGTTTAAACTGCGTATTCAATTAATTCCAGCTTTTTAATAAAGCGAAAGTCTTTCCGGTTCTTTGATAGTAAAGGGATTTCCAGAGTCAAGGCCGTAGAAGCAATCAACATATCCGGAATCAAAACACCATGGCTTAATCGATATTTTTTGAACAGGTCAACAGCTTTTTCTGAAGTGGATTTACTTAATTGAATAATCTCAAAATTGGACAAGAAATTATGAAGTGATTTAAAATTGGCCTTATTTTCACAGCCAATCATCAGTTCAAGCTGGGTAATAACACTAATTGCAAGTATGTGATCAGACTCCAGATTTTTAAGAATTCCTTTCGTTTTTTCAATTCCCCGACTGTAGTCAATGAGAACGTCTGTGTCGATAAGTAACAATCCGGCAGGCATCTTTATGGATTAGGCCACTGTGATTTGCGAACCTTCCTGACCCACGCAGTACTATCCTTCATATCTTCCCGGTCTTTCCACATACCAAAAAAAGAGCTCTCTAAAATGCTTTCCCTGGCTGATTCTTTTGTCTCACTCTTTACATATCGCTCATAAAGAAAATCCACGAAATCCCGGGCTTGCTGTTTTGCCTCAGGAGGTAACTTGTTAATTTTTTTTGAAACCGTTGATTCACTCATGGTAATAATGTTTTGGTGTAATCTAATAAATGAATGCTAAAGATGAGAAAAAATTGTTTGGGCTTTTTGAATCTATATGAATATTCTCCCTGTATATAATGGTTCGCCAATTCAGCGGCTGTCATGACAAGGCATTTTTTGCCATAATTTTTTTATTCTTTTGCCCCAACGGGATACGGGATATCAAGACAAGCGAATGAAGAAGATAGTGAGAGGCATGATTTGAATAATGGGTAACTCCTCAATGCCGTTAATCTTGAACATGGCCTGAAAACTATTGATATTTATTCACCCCGGGAGGTAACAAATTATGAAGAAAACGATTGATGCAATAAAGTTGGTTCGTCAGATTAGAGACGATAACTATGAGAAAACCAAAAAAATGTCTCGGGAAGAACAATTTACAGACATCAAGAAAAGAAGTGCTGAAGCCAGAAGGAAATTCCTATCTGATTTGAGAACAACAGAAGGTTCATAGTTCAGTTCTTTGTTTGAAGTATGGAAAAATAACGGTTTGGCGGTTATATCCACTACATTCATTTTCTTGATTTCCAGTAGCCCGGTTTTCGTCTTAAATGTTTCACTGCGTTAATTGTTATCATATTTCCCGAAACTTCATAAATAATTTCATAAGGAAACCTATCAAGTAGTAGGCGCCGATCTTGTTTCGTTAACAAAAATCCAGAGTCAGGATGAGCCAGTGCCTGGGCAATAGTGTCTTCAATTTCATCCAGAAAATCAGCTCCGAGGCCCAAAGATTTTTTCTCGTAATATTCGATAGAACTTGTTAATTCTTTAGCAGCCTCGGGATGGTATTGAAATCTCACTTATTGAGTAGTTTTCGTGCAGCTTTATGAACTTCTTCTCCGGAAACAGGTTTTACCGCTCCTGATTTAATTTCTTCTTTTCTTCGTTTTATTTCATCAATCCAGGCTTGCTCTGTTTCTTCATCTACTTGTTCATCGAGGCTGTTAATAAGTCGTTTGGCCAATTCAGCACGATGCTTTTCGTCTAACTTAAGTGCCGAATTCTCAATTTCTTTAAAATCGGAAATCATGGTATTGAATATTTTAACTTTTCTCTAATCTATTGAAAAACGTTTAATTCTAACAATTATTTATTTAATGACTTCTGTGCCTATAACGGTTTGGCGGTTATGCCTGCCTCACTCCACGAGTTCAACTCTGAGCTTCTTGCCAAATGCCCGGGCATACTTCTCAAGAGTTGAAAGCCGAATATCTTCGGCATGATTTTCGATTCGCGAGATGGCTGTTTTTTTCGTTTTTAATTGTTTTGCAAGTTCATCCTGAGTCAGGCCGGCTTCCTCTCGAGCCTGCTTCAGGAGCACACCGATTTTAAAACTTCGAAATCCTTCATCATACCCTTCGGCAAATTCAGGGTCGCGTTTTTTTCTGTCGCTTATATATGCTTGAAGATCACTCATTTTTACCTCATTTTCGGGACAGATAGTCAGCTTTACGCTGTTCTGCCACTTCAATTTCCTGTTTGGGTGTTTTCTGTGATTTTTTGGAAAAGCCATTTGTCAGGATGATAAACTCATCCCCATCAATAAAACCAAGAATTCTGAAACTGTTTGATCCGATTCTTGCTCGAACTTCCCAGATATCATTCGTGCTTTTGAGTTTCTTGAAATATTGAATCGGAACCTGATCCAGACGTTCAATCAATTCCATAATTCAGGCAACTTTTTGAGCATGCTTCGAGCTCAACGAATACAGAAACTCCTGAACCGGAACTTTACCTGATGAAGTTTTATAGAAACTGACAGTTTTCACAGAATAAATGTTAACAATAATGTTAACTTAATCAAGTGCTATTTTATTGTGAGGAGAGGAGACACGGTTCAGGTTTAATCTGCAGCGGTTACGCTGTCCTCAGAATGCGGCAAGCATGCTCTTCAGCTGTGATTGGTGAAAAAGCATGGGCCGCTGTCAGGTTG
>SL_3KL_010_SEDDRAFT_10004935_pt1 | contig 12000 bp, 9 predicted proteins | sample SodLakKL_010_SED_2_FD_10381 | JGI IMG/M metagenome (IMG submission 10381)
GGGCTGGGGTTTATGCCTGGCGGAGCTCAACAAAACGAAGACCTGTTATGAAACCAGTGGCAGCCTGGTTGATCTGCATATCATCACCGATAAGGACATCAAAAACAAAACCAGTTTCGCCCACATGCTCGAGTCAGTTTCCAATTCCGCCAAATTGTTAAAAAAGGCCCCGCAATATGAATGACGTTTGTTTTTTTGTTTCCGATTTGCATGGCAATGTTTCGCGTTATGAAAAACTTTTTCATCAGATCGAAAAAAAACGGCCACCGGCTGTTTTTTTTGGCGGCGATCTGCTCCCATCCAGCCTGACATACCGGGCGAGCAGCCAGGCCCGGCCGGTTGATTTTGTGGATGCCTTTCTTGCAAAGGCATTCAGGCAATTGAAAAACACCCTGAAAGAAGCATACCCTGAAGTTTTTATCATTCTCGGCAACGATGATCCCCGAAGCCAGGAAGCCTCCTTTATCCGTCATGAGGCGGATGGTTTATGGCATTACATGCATATGAAGAAAAAATCATTTGGCCGCTTTACTGTATATGGTTATTCCATGGTGCCACCCACGCCCTTTTTGCTAAAAGACTGGGAGCGCTATGATGTGTCGCGATATGTGGATCCCGGCTGTGTGCACCCTGGCGAGGGTTATCGAACCGTTCCCCCTGATGGCGACGTGGAGTTCACGACCATTAAAGAAGACCTGGAGATGCTGACCAAACAGGATGATCTGTCGCAGTCGATCTTCCTTTTCCATTCTCCGCCCTATAAATCATTGCTCGACCGTGCCGGGCTGGATGGGGTAGTGGTGGATCATGTGCCGGTGGATGTAAATGTGGGCAGCATTGCCATCAAGGAGTTTATTGAGAGACGTCAGCCCCTTCTGACCCTTCACGGACATATTCATGAGTCGGCAAAAATTACCGGATCGTGGAAACAGAAAATACACAATACGGTAGCTTATTCTGCTGCTTACGAGGGACCGGGTCTGGCCCTGGTTCAATTTGGCAGCAAATGTTTAATGAGTGCAGAACGTTTCATCTTGTAGACAAATATGAATACATCAGATATTATCCGCAAATACGATAACGCCTGCAAGCTGATCACCCGGCAGCGGATTGCCGATGCCATTGTGCTGATCAGGCAAATGATCAATGAGGCCGGCAAGGAATATCTTTTGGGAGAACTCAATGAACTGCAGGACAATTATGAGTGCTTGCTGAAACATTCGTTTTCGGAGGTGCTTGACCCGGAACGCGATTCGGTGTACCGGTATTTGCGGCGGGCCATCCTTGAAATGGCTGACCGCCTCCGGGAGGAGATGTTGATGGAATCCGGAGCCGGAAATGTGTACCGGCAGAAAAAAGAGTTGCACAAGCATAAGGGCAGCGAACGGTTTGAAGCCATGCAGCTCCTTGAAAAACTGACCATTGATGATGCGCTTTCCGGCTTGCTGAAAGATGCAAGGGTTGGAGATGCAGATGATCATACCGACAGGCAGAAAACACCGGACAATATATTTTATGTCATTTGGCTGAGCGATAAATACTCAGAAGATGAGGTTCGTTTACTGGAGGCCGTTTGTGATTCGCAAAAACTGCCATGGTATGATAAGGCATTAATTGTTAGCGCATTGTCTCTTAGCTTGCTGCGATACTTTGATGTACACAAATTCATGCTGTTGTTCCGTTTTGTAGAAACGCGGCAAACCTTTGTATGGGAGCGTGCCATGGTCGGGTTGTTTTTGTGTTTCCTGAAATACAACGACCGGTATGCTTTGTATCCGGTGCTCGAAGAAAAAACACTGGCATTAAAGTCATTCCCCCGGATTGAACAACATATAGAAGCCATACTGATCCAGTTTACCAAATCGCGTGAAACAGAAAAGGTAAAGAAAAAGTGGGAGGAAGAAATTTTGCCCGAGATCATGAAGATGCGGCCAAAAATAGAAGAGAAACTCGACCTGGACAATATATTTACGGATTTGCCCGATGAAGAAAAAAACCCCGACTGGGAGACAGTGTTTGAAGATGCCCCGGATCTGCTGAACAAATTACAGGAGCTGACAGAAATGCAGATGGACGGCATGGATGTATTCATTAGTGCATTTTCGCGTTTAAAACATTTCCCCTTTTTCCGCGAAATCAGCAACTGGTTCCTCCCTTTTTATGCAGAGAGTCCGGTGATTCAACCGGCGGTGAAAGACAAGGACAGGGGGATTGACCTGAGTCCACTGGTAGAGAAGCTGGAAAACACGTATTTTATGTGTAATTCCGACAAATACTCTTTCTGCTTGAACCTTGAAATGGTTCCGGAACAGCAAAAGTCTGTCATGATGAATATGCTGAATGCGGAAATGGAACAGATATCCGAACTGGAGAAAGACCAGGAGCTCGTGGGCGGACTTGCACGCACTCGTAGCTTGTATACACAGTATTTCCAGGATCTTTACCGGTTTTATAAATTGCATCCCTGGCGCAAAGAGTTCGATGATGTGTTTAACATGGAGATGGATCTGCATGAAACATGTTTTGTGAATCACCTGGTTTCAGACCGGAAAACCATCAGGAATATTGCAGAGTTTTTGTTCGACAAGCAATTTTACGAGGATGCCCTGAAAATATTTCTTTCCATCCTTGAAAAGGACAAAAGCAACATTGAGTTGTTTGAGAAAATTGCCTTCTGTTATGAGAAAACAGGCGATTTCTCCATGGCCTGCGATTACTATCAGAAGGCCGACCTAATCGACACGGGTCGTTTGTGGATTGTGAAAAAGCTGGCATGGTGCCACAAATACCTGAACAATTGGGAAGAAGCTATCCGCTATTATCGTCAGGCCGAAAAAATGGAGCCTGATGACATGCGCACCCAGGCCAATATCGGCCAGTGCCTGATCCACCTTGAAAAGTATGAAGAAGCCCTTGATTATTATTTTAAGGTTGAGGTGCTTGCCCCTGAAAATCATAAGATCCGCAGGCCCCTGGCCTGGTGTTCTTTCCTGCTGGGCAAATTCGACACGGCCCGCGATTACCTGGAACGTTTGCTGGCCAGTGAACCCGGCAATTATTATGATTTGATGAACCTGGGGCATGTGTTCTGGTGTCAGGGAGATCCGGGGAATGCTTTCAGGCAATATCACAAAAGCATCCTGGCATGGAAAAGCATCAGGGATTTTGAGACCTCTTACAATGAGGACCGGAAACATCTTTCCCGGCATGGCATCCCCGGCATGGATATGGATCTGATGCTTGATTACCTGAAGCTTGAAGTGCGGGGCCGTAAAACGTGATCAGAAAAATTTTCCGGTGCACGCAGCGTTTCCGGTTTATTTTACGTCTTTTAAATGTGCTGTAATTTTTTCAGGGGCACCAAAGGTTCTTTTTTTATTGTATGAATACAACGCCAACAATCGCTTCCCGGGGGGTTTTTCACCGGGTGTTTTTCTCCTTTTTCTATATATAATTCTTTTTTTAGGTTTTGTATTCGTTTCAGGGGATACGGAAATGGCCGCACCTTTACTTTGAAAGCTCCACCAAGGCTTGAAGTCCAAAAACAACATTAACCAGGAACAACTAACCATGCGGCCATTTCCCTGAAACGCTTTTGTTACGGCTTGCTTTTAACGCATGCAGAAACTCCCGTTTGAGCGACTTTCTAACCCAAAGCTCAGGCGGGTGTTTTTTTTTAATTGACCATGAAAACTTTACAATATATTGTATACTGCTGTTTTTTTTTCGTCGCATTAAATATATTGTTTACAGCATGCCGGAAAGAACCGGAAATGGATGACTTTTCGGGTAAGCTGATGGTGGAACTCAGGGAGGTGTTTGCCGGGGAGTCGCGGCAAATGGCACTTTTTGTGGTCACCCTGGAGGAATATCCTTGTATAAACTTCGATATTGAATACACCTATACTTACGTTGCCGGACGCAGGATGATACACTTTGACGGAATCGGGCTTTCAGAAGCCTGTCTTACCGCGTTTGGTCCTGCCAGGGCTTTTATCGGGCTTGGAGAAATGCAGGAAGGATCGCACGATGTGCACATAGAGATCAACCGGGAGACCATCATCACAAGCTTTGACGTTACCGAAGACATTTTAAAGCTGAGTGTGTTGGGGGGCTACAGCCCTTTTCTTGATTTTTATGAAAAAGAGATGCACCGGCTGTCAGCAGATCATGTGTGGGGTTATGTGCATTCCAAAATGCCCGGTACTGAAACAGACTACGCTGACTTTTTTGCCCGGTTATGGCAGGTCCAGGCAGAGGAAGAAGTGCTGCCGCCCGGCAATTATGGCTTTTTCAGGATAGGTGAGGGGTATTTTGTATTGTTTGACCACACCAATCACTATATGCCGGAAAACCCTTTTGTAATAAAGTTTGACGGCGATTTTCAGGTGCTTGAACAGATTGCACTCGAGTTCAGTGATCAATATATGGTATCTCTTTATTCGGGGAGAGGAGATGTTTTTTTTAACCAGTAAATCCCGAGTGTGTTCTTTGATATTTGTTGACGAAATCCAGGCCGGATTTATTTAATGTTTCCAGGAATTCCTATCTTTGTTTTATACAAAGCAGGCTTCGTTGGATTCATTACAAAAAATACTAAAAGGCTGTCTGAAGCATCGCAAAGCGGATCAATACCGTTTGTATGCGCTGTTTTCAAAAAGGATGTTTGGCCTGTGTCAGCGCTATGCCGCCAGCTATGATGAAGCCCAGGACATTCTCCAGGAGGGCTTTATCAAGGTGTTTGAACAATTGCCTTCTTATAAGGGCAAGGGCAGTATGGAAGCGTGGATCAGGCGTATATTTATCAATACGGCGATTGAAAAATACAGGCAGCGTATTTATCACCTGTCACTGGATGATGTGGTTGATTATGAGAGTCATGTAAACCAGAATCATGGGCCGGGTTCACTGAATACAAAGGATATCCTGGCATATGTGCAAGCTTTGCCTGCACAGTACAGGCTGGTGTTTAACCTGTATGTCCTGGAAGGGTATTCGCACAAGGAGATTGCTGAAACCCTGGATATTTCCGAATCAACGTCAAGGTCGAATCTCGCCAGGGCGCGCATGTTGTTGAAAGACAAACTGGGTAAGGAGATGAAGGTTGTTTACAGGGCGATATAGTAAAACGGCAAATATATCATTGATGGTTAATTAGAAAATGGAACGGCACTACATAGACGAGAGTATACAGGAGAAACTGGAGGGTTTGGAGATCAATCCCCCGGTGGAGGCCTGGGTGCGTATTGCCGATGCAATCGACAAACATCCCAGGCGCCGTTTCCTTCCCCTGTTTCTTAGGGTGGCAGCTTCTTTGGCCGTTCTCGCAGTGGCTGTTTTTTCTTTCTGGCTTCTGATGCCGGGAGATGCTTTTCATGAAACACCCATGACGGCGGATATGCCTGCCGCTGAAATAATTCCGATGTCGGCTGCTGAAGCACAAGCCCAGGTGCCGTCAGGAGCCGGGTTGCTGCAACGGGTAGTTTCAGCCCCGCGGCCTGTTGGATTGTTGTTTGCCGAATCCTTTGATAGCCCTTCTTTTGCTGTGCCTCATGTTGCTGCACAGCCGATTGATGGCATGTTTGCCTGGTTGTCAACAACCGGTGGTCCGGCCGTGCAAAACAGGTTTGGTGCGGATCTGTTTGAGCCCGATGCAATGCCTGATGCCACGGGCATCGGAGACCGGGTTTCTGAATTTCTTACCAGGTCCGGGGCACCATCCAACATCCGTTTTGGCGCCCATTTTTCGCCCACTTACAACTACCGTTTGCTTGCCGCCGGGAATGATTTTGGTTTTCAGGCCATTCCCTTTGAGGCCCTTGAAGAAAGGATCATGACCTATGGTGCAGGGTTTAATGCCTCATACAGGATATCCCCTGCATGGTCTGTACAAACAGGCATGGGGTATGTCAATACGGGACAGTATGTCAGAGACATCATGGTGTATGCCCACCCTGCGCAGATGCCATTATACCAGCAAGACCCCGGCCTCAGCAAGACATATCACCCCCAGACGATCATTACATCGCAGGGAAGCATCCGCATGCATGACCCTTATCATTATTTTGCCGATGTGCAATCCTACAGGGTGATCACCAACAAGCAGACATTTGATGAAACCGACATCCGTACATTGAAAAAATCTGCAGAGGGCATTACCCAGGTATTCCGTTATCTGGAAGTGCCCCTGGTGTTGCGCTACCATATCGTGCGCAGGGACCTTGGCGTACAATTGAAGGGTGGGGTAGCCGGTAATTACCTGATGCAAAATGAGGTGTTTGCAGGCAGAAACACCATGCAGAAATCCATTGGCGAAACCTATGGAGTCAGACAGCTCAATGTATCTGCCATTGGCGGACTATCCCTTGACATCCCTTTGACCGGCAGGCTGGTGTTTCATTTGGAGCCTACGGCACAGATATTCCTCAGCCCGGTGTCCGGGCATGGCATCATGACCGGGCGTGCCTTCCCGTACAGTTATTCCGTGCGAACCGGAATTTCTTACGGGTTGTAACCTCCCTGTTAACGCACCTTTGCGGGATCTATAATTTCCCTACCGGCATCAGGTACAGTACCCTGTAATCGCGGCCCAGCCCGAGAATTTCCTCCACTTCGTCGTCGCGGTAGGCGCCGATGACCACGGTACCCAGATTGAGCGCAGCAGCTTGCAGATGTACGTTTTGTCCGGCATGGCCGATTTCGTTGTGGATATACCGTTCGCCCCGTGCTCCGTATCTTGCCGTCGTCCGGTCAAATACTGCTGCGAATACCAGTACGGCCCCGCCATCAAGGATCATCGACTGGCTCAGAGAAGCCCTGAAAAGAGGTCTGGAAACATCCTCTTCGCGCAAAAACTCCAATTGGTGGTCATGCGGATGGTAGTGATAAATGCCCTGTGTGAGATTCTCCACGTTGTTTGCCACCACAAAGACCTCCAGGGGAAAGGTGGCCCCTGCCGATGGGGCGGTCCTGAACCCGCGTTCATTGGTAATGCCCTGGGCCGCCCATAAAAGCTGTGCCAGTTCGTTTAGTTGAAGGGGCTTGTTGCTGTAACGACGTATTGAGCGCCGCAGCCACAGTGCTTCTTCAAGACTCACCGGCCCCTCCAGAACGGGTTGGGGCAGGTTGATCAACTCGCCAATTTCCATGTTGACATTGTTTGAGATTACTCCCTTTTCAGCAGCCGCATTTACCTGACCGGGCGTCATGGTACGCGATCCAACCCTGAATAAAAGCGCGGCAATGCCGAGAAACAGGAAAACTGAAATGATGGTGATGTATTTTTTCATGTGGTAATAATTTTAATATTTCGGTTACATGGAGCTCGCCATGCAACAATCATCGTCGTGTGTGTCAATGTATTTGGCATGGCTCGGTTTATAATAGGCTAAGTTAAGCAAAAAACAGAATTTTTAAATGGTTACCTTTGCCGGGTGTAAGAATTTGCCCGGTGATGCAGTCATTATGATGTTACGCACCTGTGTAAAGGGAAAAGATAAATATATGTACAGGATTGATAAGCACCCGATTATACAGATCGGGGACTCAGAAAAGCACCGTTTTATATTCAATGGGAAAACAATCACTGGCGACAAAGGGTTTACCATTGCGGCCGCCTTGCATCAGGCCGGCCACCCCATCCACAGCCATAGTGTAAAAAACCGCAGCCGAAGCCTTGAATGTGGCATCGGCAAATGCAGTGCATGCGAAATGCTGGTTGACGGGGAGGTGAAACGCATATGCATCACCCCGGTGGATGATGTGCAAACCGTTTCTGAGATCCCCCGTGATTACGTGGCAGACCCCGCCGTTTTTATAAAGTCTCAGGGCTTGCGTGTGTATAAAACAAAGGTTGTGATTGTTGGAGCAGGGCCAGCCGGACTGGCAGCCCGGGAGGTGCTGAATGAACATGGCATCGACAATATCGTGGTGGACAGCAATGGGGAGATTGGTGGGCAGTTCAACATGCAGACCCACCAGTTTTTCTTTTTTGAAAAAGAAAAGAAGTATGGGGGAATGCGCGGGTTTGAAATTTCCAAAACCCTGGCCGGGGAGAAGCACGACGGCATCATGCTCAACAGTACGGTCTGGGATATTTTTGAAGGAAACCGGGTGGCGGTCAAACACTTCAAAACACGTGAAATATTCTACATTGATTGTGGTTTTTTTGTGGTGGCCACGGGTGCAGTTCCTTTTCTGCCAACCTTTCATAATGATGACCTGCCGGGTGTGTATACCGCGGCCGTCATCCAGAAGATGATGAATACCGAATTGACTCTCCTTGGCAGGAACATACTGACGATTGGTGCCGGAAACATCGGATATCTGACCAGTTATCAGCTGACCCAGGCAGGGGCAAAGGTCAGGGCCATTATAGAGGCACTGCCGCAGGAGGGGGGCTTCCCCGTACAGGCCAACCGGGTCAGGCGGCTGGGAATCCCCGTATTGCTGTCGCATATGATCCTGGAAGCCTTGCCAAATGAAAGGGGCGATGGCATATCGGCTGCCGTGGTGGCTGAGGCACGCGATTTCAAGCCCATTGACGGGACGGAAAAAGTCATTGGCGGCATTGATGCCATCAACATCTGTACCGGGCTGATGCCCGATGATGTGTTGCTCGAAAAAGGCCGGGAAATGTTTGGCCGGAAATGTTTTGGGGCAGGCGATGCCATCCGCATCGGTGAGGGTACCAGCGCCGTGCTTCGTGGCAAGCAAGTGGCCTATGAGATCCTCGATCACATGAAACACCGCTTCAATTACGACGATTACCTTTCGGTGTCAAAGGAATACATTGACTCCCAACAGCATCCCGTGAGGGTGCTTGAAGATCCCTATTTGCCGGACGAAGAACGGATGGACAAACCTTTTGTCGTGATAGACTGCCTGCATGGCTTTGCCTGCAACCCCTGCGCATTTGCCTGCAAATACGGCGCCATCACCAAGTCGTCGACCAGTACGGCCCCCCATATTGATTTTGAAAAATGCGTGGGATGCATGGATTGCGTATACCAGTGTCCGGGCCTGGCCATTTTTGGATACAACCTCAACCGGGGGATTTTCTTTTTGCCCATTGAGTTTGATATGGAGGCAGGCGAAGAGGTGTACCTGGTTGATAATTATGCAAACATTCTCGGCGAGGGGGTGATTCAGCGCGTGTTGCGCAAACAGAACCTCACCCATATTGCACGGGTCAAGGCCGATGACATGGCCCTTGAAGACCAGTTGAAGGTTCGTGGGTTCATTATCAAGCGAGACTATCCTGAGCCGCTCGACATCAAACCATACAGCGAAAATCCGGGGCGTGCATTTTACATGTGCCATTGCGATGATGTGGCGTTTGAGGATGTGTTGCAGGTGATCGGCAACAGGAAGTATGTTTCTGTGGAGGAGATCAAGCATACCACCCACCTGGGCATGGGACCCTGCCGGGGGAAACGCTGTATCCAGCGCCTGAAAATGAGTTTGCGTCCCATGGGGGTTCAGCTGATTGGCGGTTCCACACCCAGGGCACCTATGTCGAATCAGATCACCATCGGGGAGATGTCCCCCTCAGCGGCACATGACCGCATCATTACAAGCGTTGTCCCAAAAGTCAGGCAGGTTATTGAGACCAAGGCGCTGGTGGCCGGTGGCGGGATCGGAGGAAGTGCCTTGTTTCGCTTTTTGGCCGGGGCCGGCTATGAACCCCATATGATCAATTACGGGTTTGGCAGTTCCTGGAGGAACATAGCCGGCGGCCGGCCGGTATTCAGCCTGCCTGAATTGACCGATATTGCACGGCATAACCTGGATTTGTTCCGTGAACTGCAACAACATGGGAACATCGATTTCAGGCTGATCAATTACATCACCTTTGCCCATGACGAAGAAATGTATAAGGCCCTGGAAACATCCATGGCGTGGCAGAAAGCCAAAATGATTAGCCCCGGTGATTTTAAAAAGGAGATATCTCCTTTTTTCAACGACCGGAATAAAAAATACCTGGCTGCCCTGAAAACCAGTGAATGCTGGCAGGCCACCCCCGGTAAGGTTATTGAGGTGCTTCGTCAACTGGGTATTAACAGGGGTGGAAGCCTGATGGAAGATACCAGGCTGATCGATGTTTCAAAGAACGGGGATGTTTTCAAGGCGGTTGTGCAGAAACATGACGGGGAGTATGTAGAATACCATACCCCGGTCTTCATCAACGCCATGGGTGACCAGGGTGCCAACTTTGCTGAAAAACTGGGCATTGAAACGGGATTGTATCCCGTGAAACATCAGGCGTTTATCACCCGTCGCTTGCCCATGCTCGGCATCGATGGCAATCCGCTCAGCATGTTGATCGACCGTCGTCTGTACAAGGGATTTACCGCTGTGTACGGCCAGCAACTCGGGGATACCGGGCAGGTCATTGGCTGTGCATCTCCGATGGTCGAACCCCTGGAAACAGACAAGGATGTGAAGATCAACTCCAGGGAGTTTGCCGAAATCATCTCGGAGGTCTTTGTCGACTGGATACCCGAAATTTCTGCCGTGGGATTCCAGGCCTTGTGGGCAGGGTATTATATTGAACCGCGGATGATCGTTGATGTGGAAAAAGGGCTTTTCCTTGGTTTACGCGGACAGGGTTTTATGCTGGGTCAATACCTGGCCAGGTTATATGTGGATGCCCTGTGTGGCAGAGAGGTCCCGGATTATTTCGGTCGACTTGGACTTGACGGGGATGGATTGCCTGAGAAAGCATTCAAATAAAGCTTTTTTTTTCGGACATTTGTTTTATCTTTGCACCCTTTATTTAACCGGGCGGTCGCATGGATGCTCTGCAAGCATACAAAATTGGGTTTACAGGCCTTACGAAAGGTAAGCACCGGTTCTCTTTTGAGATCGGGGCTGACTTTTTTGATTGTTTTGAACAGTCGGAGATCCACCAGGGAAAGGTTTCTCTGATCCTTGACCTGGAGAAGGAAGAAAATATGCTGGTATTTGGGTTTGCCATCACAGGCTGGGTGGAACTGCTCTGTGACCGTTGTCTGGACAATTACCGGGAACCGGTTGAACAACAGCACAGGATTTATGTGAAGTTTGGCGACGTGTACAGTGAACCTGCCGAAGAAGTGGTCGTAATTCCACACAGCGACAGTTCCTTTGACGTGTCTCATTATGTGTATGAGTTTTTACACCTGGGTCTTCCGATGCGCCGTATCCACCATGACCTGGAGAATGGCGGCAGTGGCTGTGACCAGGATATGCTCAGGCGGGCAGAGGCCCTTTCGCCTGGCAGTAAACCCTCCGGTCATGAAGAGATGCCTGGCAATTCTCCCTTTGAAGCCCTAAAACAGCTTCGTTTCAATAAGAAAAAATAGAAATATTTATAAACCATCAAGTTATGGCACATCCAAAAAGTAAAATATCAAAAACACGCAGGGATAAAAGACGTACCCACTATAAAGCCGTTGAGCCATCCCTGACCACTTGTTCCAATTGCGGAACGGCAAGGTTAATGCACCGGGTATGTCCCGAGTGTGGTTTTTACAGGGGCAAAATGGCCGTTGAAAAAACCGCCGCCGAATAAACCTCGCTTTTCTAACCCTTTTTTTTCATCAATACAATTGTAATGAATATTGGTTTTGATGTAATGGGTGGTGACTTTGCACCGGAAGCCACCGTTTCGGGAGCAATACTGGCACAAAAGGAATTGCCCGAAGGCGACCGGATTGTCCTGATCGGGAATGAACAGGTCATTCATAAAATATTGGATGAACATGATACGGATCATGGTTTTTTTGATATCGTGCATGCGCCGGAAGTGATCCAGATGGGAGAATCTCCCACAAAAGCCTTTGCCCAGAAACCTGGCTCCAGCATTTCCCTGGGGTTTAAAATGCTTAAATCAAAAGAGATTGATGCCTTTTCCAGTGCCGGCAATACCGGGGCCATGCTTGTAGGTTCCATCTACAGCGTAAATGCCGTACAGGGAATTATCCGGCCGGCCACCACCGCCATCATCCCCAAAGAGAG
>SL_3KL_010_SEDDRAFT_10004936_pt1 | contig 11999 bp, 8 predicted proteins | sample SodLakKL_010_SED_2_FD_10381 | JGI IMG/M metagenome (IMG submission 10381)
CCCGCCGAGCCTGTTAAGCGATACCGGCGGCTGGTGGCAAAGCGCTCCCAAAAAACCGATTCTCCTGGGAGGAGCCGGCGCCCTGCTGTTGGTCCTGCTGCTGGTAGTCGTTTTCTCCCGCGACGGGGACCGGCCGGCCGACAGGCAGGTTCAACTGCCTGAATACGATGTCATGGAGCGTATGCAGGGCCGCTTCGAGCGCCTCGAAGAGCGGATCGAGGCGATGGAAATGGAACTGACCCGTCTGCCGGCCCTGGTTCATCAGGTCGAGAGCATGGAAGCGGGCGGCGATACCGGAAAGCTCAATCAGCTTGCCGCGCGCATCGACCGGCTGGATGAAAATATCCGGAAAATCGGGGAGCAAGCCCGGGGCCTGGAAGACGCTCACAAGTCATTGGCCCGCAAAGTGGATCAAACGCAGGTCGCCGCGGCACCGGAACCGCGCCGGGATTCCTCAGGGGGTACGGGAGGCGGTGATGGCCGGTATCACGAGGTTCGGAAGGGAGATACGTTGTTCAGCATCGCCCGGAACAACGGCATTTCGCTGGATGAACTGCTCGAAAAGAACAATCTCAACGAAAATTCGGTGATCCAGCCGGGCGACAGGCTGGTTCTGGAATGATGGTTTCCGGCCGCATCCCCGCCGTTCAGGAACGCAAAAGGCGATTGGCGTGTCTGCCGGGAAGGCCTGCGGCGTGGATCTTCCTGACCGTATCGGAAACGTCGTAGTCGACGTGGCGGATCTCGATGATTTCAGATTCACTGTCGTAGAGAACATACTTGGCCGGACAGGAACCGTCCCTTGGCTGGCCGACGCTCCCGGCGTTGACGATATAGGAAAGATCAGGTTCGAGCGGGAAAATCCGCTCGCCGTCTACGGGTATCCTTTCGATTCCGCCTTCTTTATACACCAGGAGGGCCGGTTCGTGGGTGTGGCCGATAAAACAGATCCGTTCGGTCATTTCCGAGATAATCCGGGCCATGTCCGCCGGGGCCATTTCAAACAGGTAGTTGGTTGGCGAATCCGGGGGAAATCCGTGAACGAAGCGGCAGTTGAAGGCGCTGATATAATCCGGTAGGCTTGCGAGACAGTTCCGTGAACGATCCGAGAGCCCGGCCATGGTTTTTTCCAAAGACTGCCTTGCGGCCGGGTTGAACCATACCAGAAAATCCGGATCCTTAAGCGCCAGTTCATGATTGCCGGTTACCGAGGGGATGCTTCGTTCCAGCAGGATGCGGATGACGTCTTCCGGTTCCGGCCCGTACCCGATGTTGTCGCCAAGGCAGTAGGTATGATCCACCGCCGAATCATCAATATCCCGCAGCACTTCGCGAAGCGCCGTTGCGTTTCCGTGAATATCGGATATTACAGCTATGCGCATAATTTTGCCGGTCCGTGGGGGTTGGCCTGAGGCGGAAAAACGCGGAACGTTTTTTTATATAAAACAATGATGCACCCGTAAACAGCCGCGATCAGAAGACTATGTAAAAAGTTCAGGGGCAAGGCTTGCGCAACAACGAAGAATACAGCGTACTTGTCGTACGTGAAATTCTGAAGAATTGCGCGTAAAACAGATATTGGACTTTTTATAAAGCCGTCAATAATATTTCAAGAAAACAGGTTAAATGTAAAGAAAAAAATGATACCTGATACTATTTCATTTCGCGGTGATCTGCTTCCGGTCTTCCCGTTTTTCTTTTTTATATTCTTTTTGCTGGCAGCGTGCGCCGCTGCCTCACAGTACTCCCTTGTCAGGGAGCAACGCAGCGCTCCCCCCGGGATCGATGCGAAAATGGAGACCGGGGAGGGGATGCTTGCTGCTGCGACCCGGGTGGCCCAGGTCGGGTTGTCCGATGTCGTGACGGCCGAAGGCGGGCTTGCCACCGGGGATGTTTTGATCGTCAACCTGTTTGATGATAGAACCTATCGGGCGGTCATCGATCGTACCGGAAAGGATGCCAAAGGCATGCTCACCCTGCGTGGCAGGTTGGATAATTACCCATCCGGGTACATCCTGATCACCTCCGGCGCCGGGCGAAGCCTCGTTCATGTGCGCATTCCGGAAGAAAACCGGGAGTACACCATTTTTTTCGACCCCGCTACCGGCTCCCATTACCTTCTGGAAATCGATCCATCGAATAAAGAAATCCTGGAGGAAGGCCCGGCCCTGATTCCCCCGGAAGATGGTTGATCCGAAAACCGTTCGATCATTTTGAACAACCAACGCCAACAACAAGGAATCATGATTTTTTTACGGAACAGCTTCCCCCTGAAGGCCGCATATGCTCTTGTTTTTATTTCGGTCTTTTTTCCGGCAGCGGCTTGTGCGGACAGGATGCCGGCCGATCCGGACCTTTTTGCAGCAATACCTCAAAATGTTGTTCAGATCCGGGAAATACCGGCTCCCTACTGGTTTTGCGAATCATCGGATGCGGCCTGCGCTTATTCGGAAGGTGACCGGTTCATGCCGGAACTGTTCGATTTGTTTCCGGACGTGGTTGTAACTCGGTCCCGCGCAGCCCCGGATGGTTCCATGGTCGTCCGGGGACGGCTGGAAGACTATCCCATGGGAAGCTTTATCCTGTCCGTTGCCGGTGGCATGGCGCTTATCCGTATTCGAATACCGGAGGAAAGCAGGGAATTCCGGATGGTTTCCGGCAAGGATTTTTCCCGGTTTTTCCTGGCGGAGATGGCCCCGTCCAATCCGCAAGCGCTGCCGCCGGCCCGTCCCCTGCTGCCGGATCGCATCGCGGCAGGTGAAGTGGACACCGATGCGCCGGTGTTTTTTCAGGAAAACCGGCCGAAAGCCCGGTCCATGATGTCCGCATCTGAAACGGAAGGCGAAAACCCATATGAAAGCCTGGGAACAGATACGTCTTTGGATGACGACGAGGTCATCATAAGGGTAATGGTCGTCTATACTCCGGCCGCTGCAAGATGGGGGGATCGGATGGGCGGCGGCATCGAAAATATTGCCAACACGTCCGTGGCTGAGACGCAGATTGTTCTGGACAACAGCGAGACCCTGACCGGTATGAAACTGGTGCATACGGCAGAGGTGGGTTATACTGAATTTGTCAAGCGTGAGTTTTCTTCCGGAAAACGCGTTAATGATTCAAGGATCGACCTGGAACGCCTTCAGGATCTGACGGACGGGTACATGGACGAGGTCCATGACTGGAGAGACCAATACTTCGCCGATCTCGTGGTACTGCTTGCGGATGTATCCGATGTCGGCGGGATTTCCTATCTTCTCAGAGATCCGGAAGGATCGCCCGACTATGCCTTTTCATTGGTCAGGGTGCGGCAGGCACTTGATAACTACACGTTTGTCCATGAAATCGGTCACAACCTCGGGCTTCATCATCACAAGGAGCAGAACGTGGAGCCCGGTCCCGGGTGGCTGTTCGACTATTCCGCCGGCTGGCGATGGGAAGGCGAGGATGACCGGGGAGTCCCACAGTGGTATAATACCGTGATGAGCTACAACAGCGGGGAGTATTTTGATAACGGGATAACCAGCATTACCCTGCCGTATTTTTCCAACCCCGGCGTCTATCACAACGGTTATCCCACGGGCCACCCCGAGGATGCTGACAATGCCCGAACGGTCCGGGAAATCCGTGAAATCATTGCCTCCTATCGGCCGGAACCCGAAAACGACACCCTGGCCAACACTGCAAAAGATCCGGAGGAACCGCTCTTAAGAGGCAGCGGCGGCGGATGCTTCATCGCCTCCCTTGCGCCTTAATAAGAACCGGCATCGATTCCCCGCCGTTGCAGAAGCGACCCTTCCGCAAGGTAAAACCGGATCCGGGCATTGAGGTAGCTGGTAATCGCCTCCACCTCCGACACCTGGCTTTCGAGCAGATCCCGCTGGGCCTGGGCCACGAGAAGGGCCGTCGACTTGCCCACCCGGAACTTGGCGGTTTCGGCACGCAGTTTTTCCTCCTGGAATTTCCTTGTCGATTCCGTGGCGCTCACCTGTTGAAGCGCGCGTCGTACTTCGATATAGGATAATTCGACATCCTCGCGAACCAGGTCCTCAAGGTTTAAAATGGCGGTTTCCTGCTGCCGGTTTTGCAGCAGCGCGCGCCGGTGGCGCGCATCGGCTGCCTGGTTGGAGACGGACCGGCTGATCTCGATGCCTGCATAGGCGTCGTAGGAATCGCCGTCCATATCCCGTGCGGCGCCGGAAAAGGAATCCGCGTAGCCGCTTTTTCCCAGGCGGATGAACAGGTCCATTCTCGGCAGAAGCCCGTTTTTCGTCTTGACGATTTCCAGTTCCCGGCGCTCAGCCATCCGTTTCGCCTGGGCCAACTCCGGCCGCATCTGTATGGCCACGGCCACGTGACCGGAAAGGTCCTCCAAAGGATCAGGCGGAACCTCCGGACTGCTTTCCGGGATAATATCCCGGTTTTCCAAAGCCAGCCGCGACGGTGCGATAAACCGCGTGAGGCGTGTTTTGATGTTTTCAACCCGGCTTTCGGCATTGATCAGGGCTTCCTTTCGCAGTGCGACTTCAGCCCGGGCCGCCGCCAGTTCCGTTTCCGCGATGCTTCCCACGCGGACCCGCTGGGTGATTTCCTCCAACTGTTGTTGAGCCAGTTTCAGTGACGCCTTGACGATTTCAACCTGCCTCCGGGCAAGCACATACTCCCAATAGATGACTTCGACATCCGCCACGAGCGATTGCGCAAACCCGGCAAGCTCGTACCGGGACATCGATGTATCGATGGCAGCCTGGTGGATGGACGCCATGTTGACGGCAACCCCGCGCCCCTGCAGGAGGGCTTGGGTTGCACTGAATCCGAGTCGGGTTTCATAGAGCCCGCCGCTTTCCTGCCGGTCTGATCGCCGGGTGGACAGCTCCGCCTCCAACCGGGTACCGGTGGGCAGAAGTCCCGAGACCGATGCGTCCGCGCCGCTGGTGGTCGCGGTATCGGACCCGAAAAGGCCGTAGCTTTCGTATCGCTCCCGGCCCGCCCATGCTTCGAAGGCAATTTCCGGGTCGAACAGGGCGCTTTCCTGATCGTAAAACGTTTCCCGGATATCCGGCTCGAAGCGCTGGATATTTAAAGCGCGGTTGTTTTCCAGGGCCATGAGAACGGCTTCTTCGACGGTAATGCCGGAATGGAACTCATCGGCGTCCGGCCCCGGATCGGCAGCCCATGCGGAAAAGCGGAAAAGTCCCGTCAAAAGGACCATGGCCGCCGCCAAATAAGTCACTCGCTTTATCAATGACATAATCTTCATGATTTCTTGAATGCGTTTAGCCGGATGCGCCGGCGATCTCGGGTTCGCCATCCGGGCCTGGCTGGTGCCGGCTGCCGGAAAATACCGAGTAGATCACCGGGATGACCAGCAGCGTGATGAACGTCGAGCTGATCAGCCCCCCGATAACCGCCCGCGCCATGGGCGCCTGGGCTTCCCCGCCCTCCCCGAATCCCACGGCGAGCGGGATGAGTGCGAAAATGGTTGTCAACGCCGTCATCAGGATCGGCCGCAGCCGCCTGCGGCCGGCTTCCTCGATGGCCTCCCGGACGGTGGACGTTATGTTTCTGCGGAGCTGGTTGATGTAATCCACAAGCAAAATGGCATTGTTAACGACAATTCCACCCAGCATGATGCAGCCGATATAGGATTGAAGGTTCAGGGTCGTCCCGGTGGCCCAGAGCATCCAGATGACGCCGATGATGGCCAAGGGAACCGAAAACATGACCACAAAGGGGTATCTCAGGGATTCGTAGAGGCTGGCCAGGACCATGTAGACCAGCACGACGGCAAGGATCAACCCTACCGCAAGTTCCCGGAATGCTTCCTGCTGCTCTTCGTAATCGCCGCCGTATGCGATGGTGAATCCGGATGGAATGGCAACGGTGTCGTCGATTTTCTCCCGGATCTCGGCATGAATGGATCCCATATCCCTTTCCGATATGTTTGCCCGTACGGAAACAAATCGCTCCTGGTTTTTGCGTTCGATCCGGAGCGGCCCGGTTTTCGGTTCCACCGAAACGATATTCCGCATCGCAACGGCAACGCCCTGGCTGTTGACGATGGTGGCATCCAAAATTTCCCGGACGGATAGCCGTTCTGCGTCTTTCACCTTTACCCGGATCGCGTATTCATTGCCGCCATCCCGGAAATTTCCGGCCCGGGTGCCCCCAATGATGGTTTGCAGGGCCTCTGTCACTTCCCGGACGGAAATCCCCATGCCTTCGGCTTTGAGCCGGTCGACCGTTACCACTTCTTCCGGCGCCCCGGTGGTCCGGCTGGTGATGGTATCGGTGACACCGTCCACGGTTTCGACAATACCGCTGATCCGCTCGGCAAGCGCATCGGCCGTGTCCATGTCATATCCCCGGATTTCAACTTCGATCCGTTCGGTGCCGCCTCCCATGGTCCTTCGGATCAAAAACAGTCCCTGGCCCTCCCGTGTGCGGATGACCGCGCCGGGTATATGGGCGAGTTTTACGCGCAGATCATCCGCGATCTGCGCGCTGGACCGATCCCGCTCGGATCGGCTCACCAGGGCGATACGGAGCTGCCCCTCGTTGGATCCGCCGCCGCGCCAGTGGGTGCCCCCTATGCTGGTAACCGTGCTTGTCCGCTCCGGCACCGCTTCGAAAACGATCTGTTCGACTTCCGCGATGGTCCGGTCTGTGATATCGAGGCGGGTGCCCACGGCCATTTCCACGTCCACCCGTACTTCGTTCTCGTCGGTGCTGGGCATCAGTTCGGTTCCGATGTTGGGTATCATCATCAAACTGCCCGCAAGGATCAAAACGGTGATTCCGATTGTGGCCGCCCGGTGATCGAGCGCCGCTTTCAGCAGCCTGCGGTAGGCGGCTTCCAGCAGGGATAATGCGGCGCCGAACCACCCGGAAATGCCGTTGATATAACGGTGGGCAACCAGGCCGGGCTGGCCGGGGGGCGTGAGAAAACGCGAGGAGAGCATCGGGATCAGGGTCAGGGCCACCACCAGGGAACAAAGCAGGGCAAAGGCGATGACCATTGCAAGCTGAAAGAACATAATGCCCGCCATCCCCCGGATGAACACCAGGGGAAGGAATATGGTCAGCGTGGTGACGGTGCTTGCGATAATCGCATTGGACACTTCTGACGTGCCGGTTACGGCGGCGCTTTTTGAATCGAGGTTCCCTTCCCGGAGGCGGTAGATGTTTTCCAGCACCACGATGGCGTTGTCCACGAGCATCCCCACGCCGAGCGCCAGCCCGCCCAGGGTCATCAGGTTCAGCGTGAATCCGCCCGTGTAGATCATGGCGAAGGTGCCGATAATGGAAATGGGTATGGCTACGGCAATGATGGCCGTGGACCGGATATTCCGAAGGAATAGGAGCAGAACGAAAAGCGCGAAGAAACCCCCGAACAGGGCGGCCCTGCCCACGTTGATGATGGAGCTTTCAATGTAGCCCGATGTGTCGATGATGGACGATATCCGGATCTGGGGGATGTCCTCGTTGATTCGGTCGATTTCAGCCAAAACCTGTTTGGCCACCTCAACGGTGTTGGTTCCGGACTGCTTGTTCACCGAAAGCCGCATTCCGGGATCCCCGTTGACGCGGACGATCCGGCGGATCCGTTCGAAGCTGTCCGATATTTCGGCGACATGGCTCAGCAGAATGGGGGTTTCGTTTCGTAGTGCGACCGTGGTATTTCTCAGTTCATCCAGGTCTTTGAATTCCCCTTCCGTGCGCAGGGTCAACTCCCAGGCATCGGTTTCGATGGAGCCGGCCGGAAGGGTGATATTGGCGCTGCGGATGCGTTCGACGACCCTCGAAGGCGACAAACCCAGAGCCTTGAGCTTGTCCGGGTCCATATCGACGTGAATTTCCCGTTCCAGTCCTCCCCAGACGTCCATTGCGGCAACGCCGGGAATCCGTTCGATGCGGTACTTGATGTCGTCATCGATGATGCGCCGCACTTCCACCGGATCCAGGTTGCTGGCGGCCCCAAGGACCAGGATGGGAAAACTGGCGGGATCGAATTTCCGAAGGGTGGGGCGGTCCGCGACGTCGGGAAGCCTTGGAATCACCCGGTCCAGCCGGTCCCGGATGTCGTTTGCCGCCGCGTCCAGGTCGACGCCCCACGAAAAGGTGACCCGGACGCTGCTGGATCCCTCGGAAGAAATGGATGAGACCTCCTCCACGCCCGGTACGGCGCTCATGGCTTCCTCGATGGGCCTGGATATGAGTTCCTCGACGATCTCCGGGCTTGCCTGCTCGTAGGTGGTGGACACGGCGAGCGTCGGGTAGGTGATATCCGGCAGCAGGTCCACGGGAAGCCGGGAAAGGGCCATGGTACCGATAATGACGACGCAGAGGGTCACCATCGTGGTAAAGATCGGCCGTTTGACGGAAAAGGAAGCGGTTTTCAACGACGACCCCCCGATGTTCCGGGGGCGATCCGTATGGCCGCGCCGTCTTCCAGGAGGTGCTGGCCCAGGGCGACCACCTCCCCGGAAAGTTCGGGCGCCTTTATCTGGATGCGTCCTTCTTCGGAAATACCGGTCTCGACCGGAACAAAGGCGGCTGTCTGTTCTTCACGGTTGGCAAGAAACACGCCCCTGACGCCGTCTCTTTGGATAACGGCGGATTTAGGCACCACAACGGCGTCGTCTATTTCGGCAAACCGGATTGCGGCCCGGACATACATTCCGGGCGCCAGGAGAAAATCCGGGTTGGGGATTTCGATTTCGACCATTGCCTGCCTGGACTCCTCGGCAAGCACGGGGGCTTTGCGGACGATTTTGCCCTCAAAGGCGTTGTCCGGATAGGCGTCGGTTGTCACCCGTGCGCTCTGCCCGGTGCGGATTTGCGGAAAATCCCTTTCGATCACGTGGGTCTGCGCAATAATGGTGGATACATCCACAATGGATACCACGGGGTCGTTGGCCCGGAGCATGTTGCCTTCATCGATGAACTTCTCGGACACGATCCGCTCCCCGTCGCCGCCCGACCACAAGGCATGGATCCGCGTATAGGAAAGCCTTACCCGGGCGGATTCAAGGGCGGCTTCTCTTTGCTGGATATGGGCCCGGGAAACCGCCTGGGCAGCTTCGGCCGCATTGAATCCGGCGCGTGCAGAATCGAGTTCCGACTCCGATGCAACCCGCTGCTCACGGAGTTTTCTGGTGCGTTCGAATTCCCGGGCCGCGATTTCAAGCGCGCTTTCGGCATCCTTCAGGTTGGCGCGCGTCACCGCCAACTCCGCCTCGGCCTGGGAAACCGCCAGGATATGCTCCTCGCTGTCAAGAACGGCAATCAACTCACCGTTTTTTATCCGGTCTCCGACATTGACGCGAAGTTCTTCCAGCCGGCCGGTGATCTTAGGCGATATGACAAACCGGGAGGCGGGTTTCAGGCTGCCGGTAAAGCGGCCGACGTTCCGGATTGTCTCGCGCCGGATTTCCATTGTTTCCACGGCAACGGCGCGGGCCTGGCGCATGGCGTCGGGGCCGGCACCGGAGTCGGGTGAATCCGGTTTGCCCCCGAAAAAAAAGATCCATGAAAAACCGGCAAAGGCGGCTATCAGGATTAAAGGCAGTATGGTTTTCTTCACGGCAATGCTCCGGTTGATCATGTGTACTTCACTGGATCATAGCAATTTGCATGCCGCAATAAAAGCAATTTTGATGGACTCGTAAAAGGTCTTGATCAGACGGCTTTGCAGAAAATCAAAGACCAGGGTTTTTGTGATTTTTTTACATCATACAGCGGTGGAGACGAGACGGTAAGCGGACCATTCGCCCTGCGATACGACTTCCCAAAAATGTTTTTTTGGAAACAGCCTGCGGCTGATCTCTTCGAAGCCGATCCCTTCGGCAAGAAGCGCTTTGGTTTGAGAGCGGATCGATTCAAGGTAGTCAAGCTTGGCGGTCAGTTTTTCCCTTCCGTTTGCCTGGACGCCGGCATGGGCGCAAAACAGCGTATCCCAGTCCAGATTCAGCAGGTGCGTAATGGAGGCGATAGCATCCCTGGTGTTTTCGGTTTTAAAAGCAACCATCTGCCTTGGGGCGATGTAGAGGTCGCCGGTGAAAATCCATCCCTTGGTTTTTTCATGAAAAACGACGTGGTGGGGATAGTGCCCGGGAGTCGCGATGACGTCCAGGTTGCACCGTTCGGTTTCCAGGTGATCGGGCATCGGCTCCGCGTCGAATCCCGGTCGGTCCTTCCATGCCAGTTTGCGGTAGAAGGGAAGTCGGGACGGGACCACGGCCTCTTCGTGATCCCGGGAATCGAGATATATCCGGGCATTCATGTTCCGGGAAAGCCACGAGGCCATGCCGCAGTGGTCTTCATGCACGTGGGTGAGCGCCGCACGTCTGATGGTATTGTTTCGGAAAAAACCGGCGCTTTGTTTTCCAAGCCTGGCAGAGCCGGTATCGATGAGAAGGTCGTCTGCAAGGTAAAAATGGATGTGCATGCGCGTTACGGAAAACCCCGTGATGCCATGACAGCAGACAATACCGTCGTGGTTTTTTGCTTTGAGCATGATTTCGCGATTCCTGTGTGGGGTATCAAGGTGATAGGAAATGAGCATATTGTTGCTTTACGCGATATCATCTTCGACCGGCGAAGGTCAATACCCTGGGAGCGTCAGCACATCCTATGGCGCTTTTGCAAAGCCGTCAGGTCGGGATTTTTTTATAAAGCCGTATAAAAAAGGTATGCCAAGCAATTTGCCATACCTTACTTTCTCTGGGATTGCTGAACCAGCAGGCTCAGGTCAGTCTCACTATCAGGCGCCACCTGAACCTGCTGGTTGAACGAAGCCCATTATGCGGCTGCGCAACGCCATCCGCCGGACAAACTGCCAGCCCCAGCTGACCGGCTTGTTGCCTATCCTGTCAAACACCTTGAAGACGTTAAGCTGAAGAAGTCGTTTGTCAAGACTTCCGGATTCTTTGTGAAAACGCCGTGCCGGGACCCGCCGAAGTTCGTACCCATGACGCGCAGGCCGCCGATGAGAACAGTCATCTCCGGTGCCGTCAGTGTCAGGAGTTGGGCCTTGTCCACTATCATCTCACCGGATGATACGGCGTACCTGGCCTTCTGATAGTTGCGGAAACCGTCGGCCTTGGGTTCGAGCACGCCAAAGGAGGCCGCATCGGTTTGCTCCTGCGAGGCATCCATGCGTCCGGGCGTGAAGGGAACGGTCAGATCACGACCGGCGTTCTTGGCCGCCTGTTCGACGCCCGCGCAGCCGCCCAAAACGATAAGGTCTGCAAGCGAGATCTTGTTTCCGCCGGACTGCCCGCTGTTGAATGCACTTCGGATACCATCCAGAATCTTGAGAACCTTTGCCAGGCGTACGGGTTCGTTGACCTCCCAATCTTTCTGCGGTGCAAGACGAATGCGGGGCCGTTAGCGCCGCCGCGCATGTCGGAACTGCGGAAGGTGGCGGCCGACGCCCAGGCCGTCGAAACCAGATCGGACACGGACAGGCCGGAAGCCATAATCTCGGCATTGAGAGCGGCGATATCCAGATCATCAACCAGTTTGTGGTCGACAGGGGGGATGGGGTCTTGCCAGATAAGCTCCTCAGCCGGAACCTCCGGACCCAGGTAGCGCGTGCGGGGCCCATGTCGCGGTGTGTCAGCTTGAACCATGCCCGGGCGAAAGCGTCGGCGAACTTTTCGGGATTGGCCAGGTAGTGCCGAGCGATGGGTTCGTAGGCCGGATCGTAGCGAAGCGAGAGATCCGCCGTGGTCATCATCGGGCGGTGCTTCTTCGACGGGTCGTGCGCGTCGACCACCATGTCCTCATCTTCGACGTCCCTGGCCAGCCACTGATTCGCTCCGGCCGGGCCCTTGACGAGTTCCCACTCGTACTTGAACAGCACCTTGAGGTAGCCCATATCCCATCGGGTCGGATTCGGCTTCCAGGCACCCTCGATGCCGCTGCTGATCGTGTCGCCTCCCTTGCCGCTTTTATAGATGCTCTTCCAGCCGAGGCCCTGCTCTTCGAGGCCTGCG
>SL_3KL_010_SEDDRAFT_10004937_pt1 | contig 11995 bp, 13 predicted proteins | sample SodLakKL_010_SED_2_FD_10381 | JGI IMG/M metagenome (IMG submission 10381)
ACTGGCAAACGCGCTGCTCTATTCATTACCAGGCGCGCCAATTGTTTATTACGGGGATGAAATTGGCATGGGAGACAACATCTGGCTCCCCGATCGTAACGGTGTCCGCACGCCTATGCAATGGGATAGCAGCAAGAATGCCGGTTTTTCGAAGGCATCCCCAGAAGATTTATATGCCCCGGTGATCGACACCGAAGAATACACCTACAAACTGGTCAATGTCGAAAACCAGGTCAACGACCCTGATTCAATGCTTAACAAGATGAAACACCTGGTTCAAACCCGGAAATCTAACCCCATTTTTGCCATGGGTGATTACGAGTTTCTAGCAAAAGATCAACCACAATGCCTGACCATTTTGCGTTCTTACCAGGATGAAACTGTCCTTTGTGTGTTGAATTTGACAGATCAAGATCAATCTTTATCTGTAGATCATTCAAAAATCCAAGGAAAGCGCCTGATTAATTTACTGAATAGTGAAATTTTTTGTTATATAAAAGACTCAAAGATCAAAATTGAAATAGAACCCTATGTTTTTTTATGGCTGGTATGTAAAACCTAATCTAATTAGTTCAGGTATTTAAACCTAGTCAAAGAGATAGAATCCCCATGAATGAAGAAAACCGTGTATTTAGCTGGCTATCAGAATATATTAAACCTACGGATGAAAAGCGACGACTGGAAATTGTCGATGAAATTCGAAAAGGATCGACCCCAGGTTTTGATTATTTTTTCCTTGTTATTCTATCCAGTGCCATTGCCACCTTGGGATTGATCAATAACTCACCGGCTGTCATTATCGGGGCAATGCTCGTTGCACCATTAATGTCCCCAATATTGGGTATCGGTTTGGGTTCTCTGACAGCAAACACAAGACTTACTCGGAACGCGTTTACAGCCTTAGTAAGGGCATCTTTTTTGTCCATCCTTCTGGCTGCACTGATTACCCTGAGCAATAATTTCCTGCCTTTTGTTCCAACAATAATCGAAATTCCAAATGAGATCCTGAGCCGTACGCAGCCAACTCCGAATGATCTGGTCATTGCGCTGGCTGGCGGTCTGGCCGCTTCGTATGCATTGGCACAGACCCATCTTTCAGCTGCTTTGCCTGGTGTCGCTATTGCGACTGCTTTGATGCCACCGCTTGCCACAATTGGAATTGGCATTGCCTTGGGACGTTGGGATATTGCCAGCGGAGCAGCTCTACTCTTTTTGACAAACGCTGTAACAATTGCTTTCTCTGCTATTTTAATCTTTTTTTTAGAAGGGTTTCGACCCAGGTTTCTAAAAGACAACGACCATCCCCAAAGAGCATTATTGGTTTCAGGTGTGCTTACTGGAGTTTTATTAATTCCACTGACCATTTTGGGTACTCGTCTTGTTAGCCAATCGCAAGATTATCGGCTGATCAACACAATCATTGAAACTGAAGTAGCAGAAATGTTTGAAGCTGAACTTGTGGATATCTCGATTGATCGAATTGAGCATGAATTACAGATAGAAGTAACCATTCGCTCAACCTTTCTTCCCTCTTATAGCAAAGTGTTAGCCTTTCAAGAATCTCTGGTAGCTCGATTAGATCGGCCAATCGCGCTAACAGTTACCCATGTGCGGGCAGACATCCTCGACCCCCTTATTCCTCCAACACACACACCAACACCTGTGACACCAACCCTGGGTCCCAGCCCTACTTCCACCACAACCTTTACACCAACGCCATCAGCTACAGCAACACCGACGAGCTCTCCAACGCCAACCTTAACTGCAACGCCTACACAAACCCCGGTCACACCTTCTCCAACCCCACGCCAGGCCATCGTGATACCAACTGGATTGCCTCGCAACTATCAGCTCTATCAAGAACCAGGCGGCCCAGTGATTGCCAGCCTGCCATGGAATGCTGTATTATTTGACTTACATGAACAAGCCGTTTATGAAGGTTTGGTTTGGATTAAGGTAAAAGATCAAGATGGGAGAATCGGTTGGATTCCAGAAATCTACTTACGTTATCCAACACCGACGGTCACACCAACATTCACATTAACACCATCAGATTAAATAATATTCTCGGAGATTTTATGTCATCTTACGAATGTATCGCATGTGGTTATATTTATGATCCTGCTGAAGGTGATCCCTTAGGCAACATTCCACCAGGGGTACCCTTTGAAGACCTGCCAGAAGATTGGACCTGTCCTGATTGCGGATTGGGTAAAGACGAGTTTGAAAAACTCAGTTGAAAATCACTCATTTTTGGTTAAGATCTCCTTACAACTCCTACAGCCCTGTTGGTGAAGAATAGGGGGATGTTTTGCAGCGGAGCCGCAACAACCCCACGATTCCCTTTCAGGCTGAGTAGTTACGAAAATTGTTCAATATCCACACCTCGCCTTAGTAGTTTCGCCGTATAGATATTTTTTTTCTGAATCGAAGTAGCAACAAATGAACTGATAAAACAGGCCAAAATCAGGGGAATAATAATTTTTGGATCACGGGTAATTTCAAAAACAATCATGATGGCTGTAAGTGGTGCATGGGTTGCACCGGCAAATAATGCTCCAATACCAACCATACCGTACGAACTAGCAATTGCTGTACTGTTTGGAAAAACCATACCAACCATTGAGCCATAAGAACTACCCGCCATTGCACCGATAAAAAGTGCAGGTGCAAAAACACCCCCGGATCCTCCACTGCCAAGCGTCAGACTGGTGGCTAATATTTTGCCTACCATCAATGCAAACACCAATCCCACCGCCAATTGTCCTTGCAAGGCTGACTCCAAGACCGGATATCCTGTCGAATGGATTTGTGGTAAAACCAATGCCAATCCACCAAGCATGAGACCGCCAACTGCAGCCTTGAGTGCCTTTGGAATAGGAAGCTTTTCAAAAACATCTTCCGTGAAATATAACATATTCGAAAAGCCTAATGCTAACCCGGCTGAAAATATCCCCAATCCAATATAGAAAAACAATTCCCAGTAACTGACTATTTGGTAGCCAGGAATTGAAGCAATCGCTCCAGTCCTCCCGAAGATTGAGTTAGCGACGGCAGTACCGGTTACTGCGGCAATGATGATCGGTGAAAAACTATCAAACTTAATCTCTCGCAGGATTACCTCAACACTGAAAATTACACCCGCCATGGGTGCGTTAAGCGTACCTGCCACACCAGCAGCCGCGCCTGCTGCTAGAAGCGTTTTAACTTTTTCAGGTGAAAGGCTAAAAAACGATCCTAATGAAGAACCAAACGACGAACTGAATTGAATAATTGGACCAACTCTACCAGCAGATCCCCCAGATCCTATGCAAATAGCTGTAACAAATGCTTTAAGCGGAGCAATAGCAAAACTAAAAACACCTTCTTTTAATGCTGCAGCTTCCATGACTAAAGGAACCCCATGAGCACGTGCTTCTGGTACTACATAAGTCACCATCAGTCCAACGATCAGGCCACCTATCGTTGGAATAAAAAGGCGGGTATACCAGGGCAGCCCTGTGACAGAATCTAGAAACACCGCTATCGAACCGGTGCCCCAAAACAACCGTTTCATTAACAGGATCAACTCATAAAAACCAACAGCTGTAACACCACCGACAGCTCCTACGATAAAAGCCAAGATTATCATCCGAGGAAGCCAAGGCGCTTTTTTTGAATGAAAGATATTATGACTTCGTTCTTTGATGTTGATTAGATGCAATCTCAAACTTTATATCTCCTGAAACATTTTTCCATTAAACCAATATCCGGAAATGATAAACTGTCTTGGTTATCTCTCATATCAAACCAGTTTTCAGGTTCTTGATTTCTCGATAAATTGAGTTGTTTTTTCAATGTCCAATAATATCACAAGTATTTTCTCTGCATCTTATTTTGGAATTTTTAAATTAAGATTTACTACACAGGCAACCCAGCTTCTGAAGAAATGGAAGGTTGGTGGCTCCGCCACCCAAACTAAAACCCCTAACTCCTTTGCAAATCGATTAGTTACAAACATGAAATAAAGATCAATTCTGTTTCAAAGAATACATTGTTCTTTGTGTTTGGTAACCTTAGATACATAGGTTATTCCCAATTATTGCTAAATCTCGTGTGTTTAATATTTGACAAACAAGCCTCCAATATGGATAATTAAGGCTGGTTTAATTGCAATGGTCAATTATTAGGCTCGTCATTTATTAAACGTCATTATCACAAAGGAACGATTATTGAATTCGAACATCCCAGAAAACGTTAACAACGGAATAATTATCAGAGTCATCGGTGTCGTCGTGGATGTCGAATTTCGAACTGGTGACTTACCCAGCATTCATAATGCACTCAAAGTTGTCAGAGAAGGATATAAACCGTTAATCCTAGAAGTACAGGAGCATGTAAACTCACGTACTGTCCGAACTGTAGCCATGGGCGCGACCCAGTGGCTGCGGCGCGGCTTAACCGTCGAAGATACAGGGCAGCCGATCATGGTGCCGGTTGGCAGAGAGACACTGGGTCGCATGTTCAACATTCTAGGGGAGCCCATCGATGGTAAACAACCGATTTCTGATCAGGTCACCCGCCATCCCATTCACAAGAAATCCCCCCTTTTTCGCAATCAGCAGGTTGTTACCACACCCTTTATCACGGGTATCAAGGCCATTGATCTGTTAACTCCCTATCCAAATGGTGGAAAAATCGGCTTGTTTGGCGGTGCTGGCGTGGGAAAAACCGTCCTGATCATCGAATTAATGCGCAATTCGACTGTTAAGTACGATGGCATCGTTTTGTTTGCTGGCGTGGGCGAACGCAGCCGGGAGGGTAATGACCTCTATCTTGAAATCATGAACAGCGAGGTGGTGGATTCTTCTGTTTTGGTTTTCGGTCAGATGAACGAACCCCCTGGCGCTCGCTTGCGGACGCCAATGACAGCCCTGACGATGGCAGAGTATTTCCGTGATTACGAGAGACGCCCTGTCCTGGTGTTTATAGATAACATCTTTCGTTACATTCAAGCAGGCTCGGAGGTGTCCGCCTTGTTGGGACGCCTACCCAGCGAAGTGGGCTACCAACCAACACTAGAATCTGAAATGGGTGCCCTTCAAGAGCGCATTACAACAACATCCAATGGCAGTGTGACATCCATCCAGGCTGTCTATGTTCCTGCGGATGATATGACAGATCCTGCAGTGGTGGCTACTTTTGCTCACCTGGATGCTTCAACAGTGCTCTCTCGCCGGCAGGTTGACCTGGGCATTTACCCCTCAATTGACCCCCTCAACTCATCTTCCTCCTTGTTAGCACCGCATATCGTTGGTCAGGAACATTATGATGTGGCTATGCAGGTTAAATCAATCCTGGCTCGCTATGAAGATCTCCAGGATGTCATCGCCATTCTTGGTATGGATGAATTAAGTGAAACAGACCAAAGAACCGTCCTCAGAGCCCGCCGTATTCAGCGGTTTTTATCGCAGCCATTCTTTTCAGCACAAGAGTTTACAGGCAACCCCGGCAGGTTTGTTGAACTCAAAGATACCATTCAGGGTTTTAAAGAAATTGTCGAAGGTAGACATGACTCAATCCCTGAACAGGCGTTTTACATGGTGGGTACCATTTCTGATGCAATGGAAAAAGCACGCAAAATCTCAGAGGAGGATAATAATTGAGTGACAAACCACTACTCAGTTTAAAAGTGCTCACTCCTGAAAGCGCAATTTTGGAAGTCGATCAAGTCACATCGGTTACTGTACCCCTGAGCGATGCCGGCACGATCGGTATTAAACCGAATCATGGCCCTTTGATTGCAGAGACATCCAAAGGATTTGTCAGCTACCAAACAGAAACCAGGCAAAGTAAGATATCGCTGCTACCAGGTGTTCTGGACATCAGGAACAACCTGGTATTGATTTTGACTCCTGGTGAGATCACTGAATCTTCCGAATTGCCCTCTGAACCTGCCGCAATTGAACTTGACCGATTGATGACAACATTGATGCAAGCGTTTTATCCAGCTGATGAAAAGGAAAACGCACCAGTAGAGAATGAGTACGAAAAAAGAACCGGATAAGAAAAGCAGCCTGTTAAAGGCCATCAGCCTAACCTCCTTGGGATGGGAGATGGCCATACCTATTTTTGTTGGTGTTTTATTAGGCTCCCGCCTCGACCGCTGGTTCAACACTAATTACACGTTTACAATTATTTTGTTGGTGTTGGGCATCATGATTGCTTACTACAGCCTTTACCGACATATTGAGTTAGAAATGCTAAGGACAAAAGCAGCAAAACAAAAAAAACAGGAAGAGGAACAGCGCCGTGATGAACCTGATTGATGGTGTTCTTTGGGCTTTGATCGGAATGATCACAGCCATAATCATCCTAAAAAGTATGGAATGGTCAGTGATGACGATCCATCCTGAAACTCCCATCAAAAGCATCAGCGTCATCATCGGCGGTGCGCTCATCCGCTGGACGCTGTTCAGCACCATTTTCGTAATAGGATTATCGCACTCCACACTGTCAGGGTTTATTGTGTTGGGTACATTTTTATTATTTAGATTGATTTTTTTACTCAAGTGGCAAGGATGGCTGCCTGCTATTCATTGATCTGAACCGCAGTAAAAGGAAAACGTATGGAATCAGTAACACCACAAGTCGTTTTTACAATATTTGGACTTCCAATAAAAGACACGGTTGTATCAACCTGGGTGATCATGGTTATCCTGATTGCATTTGCCTGGTTTATACGAAAGTACAAACCAGGCATTGCTGAGATCATCATCGACTCTATCAGCGGTATTATCGCCACCGTGATGCCTGATGATACAAAAGTGATAAAGTTTCTCTCCATATTAGGCACTTTAGCCATGTTCCTAATTATTGCAAATATCTTCTCGATTATCCCCTTTATGGTTGCGCCTACAGCCAACATCAACACCACGATCGCTTTGGCAGTTGTTGTTTTCTTTGCCGTACATGGTTTTGGTATTTTAGAAAAGGGGCCTTGGGGCTATATTAAATCTGTTGCCTCGCCAATCTTCATCCTACCTTTGGAGATCGTCAGCCAGCTGTCACGTACCCTTTCCCTTTCCATCCGCTTATTTGGCAATATCCTCAGCACTGACCTGGTGGTTGCCATTGTATTCTCGATAATCCCATTCATATTACCATTGCCCTTAGTGGCTTTGTCATTATTAACAGGTGTTTTACAAGCTTATATTTTTACAGTTTTGGCATCTGTTTACATCGCCTCAGCCGTTGTTGTTGAGGATAAGGAAACAGAAAGACGTCGTTTAAAACATGAAGCATCTCAACCATCTTAACCAAACAGAAAGGATCTATTCTTATGTGGGAACTTGATGCACCAACCCTTATTACTGTACTGACCATTGGTTTTTCAACCATTGGGATCGTGTTAGGCTGTATCGTGCCGGCAATCATGGAAGGCATTGCTACAAAGCAAGCCTTAGAAAGCATGGGCCGGCAACCTGATGCAGCCAACGATCTACGCACAACCTTGCTCATCTCAATGGCACTGTTAGAATCAACAGCTATTTACGTTCTGCTGGTCATTTTGATCCTCATCTTTGTTAACCCATTGCTTGATCGATTCTTTATCTAAAGCGGACAAGGAGACATTCCATGCTGGATATTGATTTGGTCACTATCCTGGCCGAAATATTAAATTTCCTGGTTCTTGCAGCTGCCCTGTATTACCTGCTTTTTAAACCCATCGTTAAAAGAATGGAAAAAAACGCAGAGATGAAAGCAGCACTATTGACAGAGGCGCAAGAAAAGGAAAAACAAGCTTCACAAAAATTAGCTGAAATAGAGAACCGTTTAGATAATATCGATATAGAAATCGAAGAGCGTTTACACGAAGCTTATCGACATGCGCAAAGCCAACGCGATTCTCTATTAGATGTTACGCGACAAGAGGCTGAAAGAATCCTTAATGAAGCCGAGCTTGAAGCTGTCAAACAGCAGCAACGCGAGATTAATAAGATCCAGGAACGACTGATTGAAACCATAATAACGATCAGCGGACAGGTATTAATCAATATCACACCACCTGTGATTCATGAAAACCTGGTGACAGAAGCTGTTGAAGAAATTTGGGATTTAGGCAAAAGAGATATGCGCCAGGTGACCACAATCCGGGACACATTGTCCGAGCGGACGCCTACTGTCCTTGTCAGGTCAGCAAAAGAGCTCACACCGGAACAACAAAGATCTTTGATCAGAACCTTCAGTGCCCTGGCAGACAGAAACGTCAACATGGATATTGACATTGATCCTGAGTTGATAGCCGGCATTTATGTCCGCCTGGGTGACCTCGTTGTCGCAAACAATTTGAAGCTGGAACTGGATCAACTCAAAAATGATATTGCTGATTCCCTGGTAGAGAGAATCCATAATGACGAGTGAAAATAAACAAGGCCCATCATCAGAATTACTTCTTGACACCTTCACCGAAGAATTGTTCAATCTGTCGCAGCTGGCACCCTCAAAAGAGGATTTCCTACAAGATATCAAGCGAGAAGTCCAGCTTGATGTGGCCACTGTTTCAAAAACAAACATCCTGAACCTGGTAGATGAGCTTGCTAAACATTCCCAAGAAGTCCAAACACGAGTCCGGTTTCAAAGTGTTGGCACCGTCCAACAAATCGGCAATGGTGTTGCGACGGTTTCTGGCCTGCCAAATGTGAGTCTTGACGAAATCGTCACCTTTCCAACTGGTGTTGAAGGTATGGTGTTGAACCTCGAGCGCCAGCGAGTAGACCTGATCATGCTGGGCAGTGAGAAAGGCATCCTGGGTGGTGACCTGGTTCTGGGGACAGGAAAACGCCTGGAAATCCCGGTAGGCGCTAACCTTCTTGGCAGAGTTGTTGACCCCCTTGGGAACCCAATTGACAGTGATGACCTTATCGAGCCCAGCGAATATCGTTTTTTTTCAAGGATTGCCCCCGGCGTCATTCAGCGAACACCTGTTAAGGAATCGTTGTTCACAGGAACAAAAGTGATCGATGCGCTTTTCCCAATTGGTCGGGGCCAGCGAGAACTGATCCTTGGTGATCGCCAAACGGGTAAAACAACATTGGCAGTAGACGCCATCATCAGCCAAAAGTTTTCTGGTGTCCGCTGCATTTATGTGGCTATCGGGCAGAAGAAATCATCAGTTCTCTCCATGGTTAATACACTGCGGGAAAATGAAGTTTTATCGAATACGATCGTTGTTCTCAGCAGTGCAGATGATCAACCAGCACTGAGGTATTTAGCACCGTACACAGGCATGACCATGGCAGAGTATTTCCTTGACCAAGGATCAGATGTCTTGATCATATTTGATGATCTCAGCAAACATGCAGACTCTTATCGAGAATTGAGCTTGCTGCTCAGACGTCCCCCCGGACGTGAAGCCTATCCAGGAGATATTTTCTACATTCATTCCAAACTTTTAGAGCGTGCATGCAAATTAAACCCTGATAACGGCGGTGGATCAATAACGGCTTTACCTATTGCGACGACCCAGAATGGCAACATCTCAGCATACATCACCACAAATCTTATCTCGATTACAGATGGCCAAATTGTGTTGGACGCTGACCTGTTTAACCAGGATCAGAAGCCAGCCATCGACATCGGTCGTTCAGTTTCACGGGTTGGTGGCGCGGCACAAAAACCAGCCATGCGCGAACTTGTCGGTAACCTAAAACTGGAGTTATCTCAATACAAAGAGGTAGAACACTTCACCCGGTTTGGAACTGAAGTTGATGAAGCGACACGGCGGCAAATTGAAAAAGGTAAAAGGATTCTTCAAATTCTTAAACAAAGACCCAACCAGCCCTTCGCTTTCCCGATGACGGTTGTGATCCTTTACGCATTGAATAAGGGATTTTTTGATCAGGTCGATGTTGACCAAATTGAAGAACATGAGCAAATGCTAAGGTCTCATTTTTTAGAAAATGAAAATTCATTGTTAAAACACATTGATACTGAAGCAAAGTTGATAGATTCCATTACAACCGATCTTGACATCGCTTTATTTGAATTCAACCAGAGATGGCACAATATGAAAGGTAAATCCCAATGAAAATGGTTATGGCGATTGTTCCATCGAATACAGCAGAACAAGTTCTTGACGCCCTCGTCAATGCGGGTCATACAGCAACCTATGCAGAAACCCGCGGTGGTATGCTCAGGCAGAGCCAATACTCCCTGTTTATAGCGGTGAAAAAAGACCGACTGGAAGAAGTTTTGAAAATCATTGAAGGGAGCTGCCGTACACAGGTGCAAATGGGCAGACGCCTAGAAAAAGAAAAATCCAGTCAGCAGAGAACCCCTGTAACGACTGATGTGGGAGGGGCCATCACCTTCGTTTGGGACATTGACCGAATAGAGACATTTTAATAAGCCCCATGTCGCAAAACTTTGAACGAGCTAAATCACGCTTAAGCAACATCCAAACGATTCAGCCTTTGCTAACTGCCCTGAGAACGATGTCAATGGGTGCCTGGCAAATGGCTAATAATAAAATTGCCTTGATGAATAAGTATGAAAGCAATTATGATCGCATCTTAAATGAGGTAATGCCCCATATCTCCCATAAAAGGCAACGCAGCCAACAGGTTCCTGAAAAACCACCAGGGTTTATTGATACCATTTATCTGATAATCGGTTCAGAACGTGGTCTTTGTGGCAGGTTTAACATTTCAATTGCAGAAAAGGCACTTTCATACATCAAAAAACAAGACGCTTCATCCTATCAAATTTGGGTAATGGGCTCGAGGTTGCTCCGCGAGGTGGATCGCAGAGGGGGTAAAGTCACCTGGCGAATGCCCCTTCCAGCAAGCAGCTTGTTCACCTATCAGCAATCTTACACGCTTGCCCAAAGTTGGTTGGAACAATTTGAAACATTTAACTTCAATCATTTTGTAATCCTACATAACCAGAGTCTCAAATCAGGCATTTACCGGTTTTCTGTCAATCAACTGCTGCCATATCAAATCAAACGATCACCAGCCAACAGTATTTACACTCAAGAACTGTGGCCGCCACCGATTATTGAAACGGATCCAAAGGGAATCTATAATCGGATCATTCAACATTTTATTGCCTTCAGCTTACATCAGTCCATTCTTAAATCATCGGCAGCTGAACATTCCACCCGGTACAACCTCATGCAAGAAGCAAGTGACAATGCAGAGGACATCATCGAAGATTTATTACGTGTGATAAATGCAGAAAGGAAACGAAAAATCACCGAAGAAATGCAAGAGCTAGCCGTTAGTGCTGGACTTCTTGAACATGAATGAACAACTCACTTTATGTTATTTTCAAGGTTACTACTCAGGCAGCCCTGCTCGCGTAGCACTCTTCGAGTGGCAAGTACGAGGGGGGTTGTCCCGCTTCCCTTGCAAGCTGAGTAGTTACTTTTCAAGATAACTTGTTACTACTCAGCCTATCCTGCTCGCGGAGCACTCTTCGAGTGGTGAAGGAGTGGACGGTTTGTGTGGTGGCGGAGCCTCCACACAAACCGCCCAATTCCCCTGCAGCCTGAGTAGTTACGATAACTTTACTATAGGAGATTGAAATTGAGCGAAAAGGAATTTTATACAATAGGTATTGATTTTGGAACAGAAGCAGGTAGGGCAATCCTGGTAGATGTAAGCAATGGAAAACTTGCCGCTTCTTCAATTTTCAATTATCCTCACGGCATTATCACTGAAAAATTACCGGGCAGTAACGTCCCATTAGGACCCGATTATGCCCTCCAGCATCCCCAAGATTATCTTACAACCCTTCAACGCACAGTTCCCAATCTGTTAAAAGAAAGCCAAATCTCACCAGATAGAATTATCGGGATAGGCATTGACTTTACAGGTTCTACTGTCATCCCAACATTAGCGGATGGAACACCCCTGGCATTACTGGAAGATTTTCAAGATGATCCACATGCCTGGCCAAAACTTTGGAAACATCATGCAGCCCAGAAGAAAGCTGACACGCTTACACAAAT
>SL_3KL_010_SEDDRAFT_10004939_pt1 | contig 11994 bp, 11 predicted proteins | sample SodLakKL_010_SED_2_FD_10381 | JGI IMG/M metagenome (IMG submission 10381)
AAACGGGCTCCGCACGCAAAGACGCAAAGCCGCCAAGGAAACCCAAGCCAAAGAATTCTTCAGGTTTTGAATTCCTTCGCGCCTTAGCGCCTTTGCGTGAGGCAGCCCTTCAGCTTTTGAATTGGCCTTTCCTCTGCGTCCCTTGGCGTCCTTAGCGCGAGGCAAATCTTTTTGGCCTTTGAATTGGCCTTTCCCTGTAGGAGGGGCATTCCTGCCCCGATAGCGGTGAAATTCAAAGGCGCTCTCACGCAAAGACGCAAAGCCGCTAAGAAGGCAAAAAACTATTGCTGCTTAAGTCCTGTTGTTGTGGGAGCGGCGCCCAACGGCCGACCTACGGTCGAACTAAGCGCGCGAAGCGCGGAAGCCGCAGGCTTCGGCCTGTCACCTAACACCTCACGCCTCACACCTCACCTTCGAGGCCGCCCAACCCGAAGCGCCCCGGCACCGTCTAACGCCCGCCCCCAATACACAATTCACGATTCCCGCACAAAAAAAACCGGCCGAGGCGAACCCCGACCGGCCATTTCCTGCATCGACCTTGGCCGCTCAGTCGAGACCAAGCATGCCATCGCGCAGGTTGTCATCCGCCGGGTTCTCACCCAGAAAAATGCGCAGCACGGCGATATGGAAATCGGTGTTCTCAACCACACCTTTTTCCTCGCCATTAATGCTGACGATGGTGCCCCGCTCGGGGTCAAAATCGATGTCAATGCGATCACCCTGGGTCGGCGGCTCGAAGAAGCTCTTGAAGGCTTCAATCTCGTCAGCGAAAGCCTCACGCTCCTCGGCCGGGGTGTTGTTCTCGAACCCGTCCTCAAGCGCACCGCGCATACGGTTGATGGAGACATCGCGAATGAAATTCAGGGAAATCCGTGAAGGCTCTTCGCGGCTGGCAATTTCGCCCAGGTCGCTCATGGGCTCGGTCAAGTACAGGGCACCCACATAGAAATTACGGAAGAAGGCGCGACGAATGCCGGTTCCATTCAGTCCCAGCTCTGTCCCGCCCACAGTCACCTGGGCAGGGATGCCAATCCCTTCAACCATAACCTCACGCTCACCCTCACCAACCTGGGTAGCTTCCTGGGCAATCAACGATGAGGAAAGAAACAAGCCGGCCAGCAGACCAAGCAAGGGGGAAATTTTCATGGGTTCACCTCTCAGACGGGAATTAGGGGTTTTGCTAGGGTCATAATAAACACAGTCACGGGGGCTACAACAGCCCCCTGTTAAGGCACAATGTCCTGAAAGGCCCGGTCAGGCCGGGAATCAGCGTCCACGCCGGTAAGTCAGGAGAAATAAAGGCATGGCGGATTCGCACGAACAGACTAGCCCGCAGTCCCTCGATATCAATCTCAATCTGAATATCCGTGGCCTGAGCCAGTCGGCCACCCTGGCCATCAATGAGGCCAGCCGCGAGTTGGCGGCCGCCGGTCGCCGCGTCTACCGTCTCGGCCTGGGCCAGTCGCCCTTCCCGGTTCCGGAGGTGGTCACCGAGTCTTTGCGCGCCCATGCCCATGAGAAGGACTACCTGCCGGTGAAGGGCCTCAAGGCCCTGCGTCAGTCAGTGGCCGACTACCACGCCCGGGCGGAAGGCCTGGACCGGGACATGGAAAGCATTCTCATTGGTCCCGGCTCCAAGGAGCTGATGTTCATCGTTCAGCTGACCTATTACGGCGATCTGGTCATCCCCACACCGAGCTGGGTCAGCTATGCCCCCCAGGCCCACATCATCGGCCGCCAGATCCGCTGGGTGCCGACGCGGGCGGAAAACGACTGGCGGCTGACGCCGGAAGAACTGGACCGGGTCTGCCGCAACGACCCATCCCGGCCCCGGATCATCATTCTCAACTACCCCTCCAACCCCACCGGGGACACCTATACCCTGGAAGAGCTGAAGGAACTGGCTGCCGTTGCGCGCCGCTATCGCGTGGTACTGCTCTCGGATGAGATCTACGGCGAAGTGCATCACACCGGCGAGCATGTCTCAATTGCCCGCTTCTACCCGGAAGGCACCATTATCAGCGCCGGCCTGTCCAAGTGGTGCGGGGCCGGTGGCTGGCGCCTGGGCACCTTCAGTTTCCCCCGCAGCCTGCGCTGGCTGCAGGACGCCATGGCCGTGGTGGCCAGCGAGACCTTCACCTCCACCAGCGCCCCCATCCAGTACGCCGCCATTACCGCCTTTGACGGCGGCCCGGACATCGAACGCTACCTGAATGACTCCCGATGGGTTCTACGGGTACTGGGCAATCATCTGTGGGAGCGCCTGTGCGGCATGGGCCTGCAGGTCACTCGCCCCAGCGGCGGTTTCTACCTCTTTCCGGATTTCAGCCCTGTCCGGCAACAGCTGGCGGAGCGCGGCATCAACGACAGCGAAACCCTCTGCCAGCGCCTGCTGGAAGAAAGCGGCGTGGCCCTGCTTCCCGGGTCCGCATTCGGCCGCCCGGCGGAGGAACTCACCACCCGCCTGGCCTATGTGGATTTAGACGGCGAGCAGGCACTGGCAGAGCTGGCGGGCGGCGAACCGGCCGAAACCGGGCACATGGCCTTCCTCCAGCGGCACTGTGGCCGCATGCTGGAAGCCATGGACGCCATCGAAAACTGGCTAAATGGCACTACATCGGTCTAGCGTTGATATAATAGCGGTGTGGAGCGGCAAACGGCGCCGCGAGAGCCCGGCACGGTCATTTACGGACAAGCAACGGAGAGGTCACCGACCCCAATTGACTCCCCAACCGCAAGCCCAGGACATCAATCTGGAACCCGCCGATAACCGGCGCCTCGCTAACCTCTGCGGTCAGTTTGACGAACACCTGCGCCAGCTCGAACGACGGCTGGGCGTGGAGATCAACAATCGCGGCAATCACTTCCGGGTCATCGGCGATGCCGGCCCGGTGGAAGCCGCCAGCGTACTGCTGAAATCCCTCTACGAAAGCACCGGCGAGCAGGAACTGGACCCGGAGTTGGTCCACCTGCGCCTGCAGGATTCGGATCTGGAAGCGCTCGTGGATAACCGCGAGGCCCCCGGGCAGGAGGTCAGCGTCCAGACCAAGCGCGGCGTCATTCGCGGACGCGGGCCGGCCCAGCAGCGCTATCTGCTGGACATGCAGCGCTCGGATCTGAGCTTTGGCATCGGCCCGGCCGGTACCGGCAAGACCTATCTCGCCGTGGCCAGTGCCGTGGATGCCCTGGAACGGGACGAAGTGCGGCGCCTGATTCTGGTGCGCCCGGCGGTGGAAGCTGGCGAGCGCCTGGGCTTCTTGCCCGGCGACATGGCCCAGAAGGTCGACCCTTATCTGCGCCCCATGTATGACGCCCTCTACGAAATGATGGGCTTCGAGCGGGTGGGCCGCCTCATCGAACGGCATGTGATCGAGGTCGCGCCGCTGGCCTTCATGCGCGGGCGCACCCTGAACGAGTCCTTTATCATCCTCGATGAGGCCCAGAATACGTCAGTGGAACAGATGAAAATGTTTCTGACCCGCATCGGCTTCGGTTCCCGGGCCGTGGTCACCGGCGATGTCACCCAGATTGACCTGCCGAGTCACCAGCTGTCGGGCCTGCGTCATGCGGTGGAAGTCCTCAAGGATGTCCCGGATGTGAGCTTCACCTTCTTCACGGCAAAGGATGTGGTCCGTCACCCCCTGGTGCAGAAGATCGTCAGTGCCTATGAACGCCACAGCGACCGGTAACGCCATGGACGAATGCAGTCAGCAGGACGATGAACCGCCGCCTTCGGGGCTGATCCTCGATGTGGCCGTCGTCACGAAAGAGGCCGGCCTGCCCGACGAGAGCGACTTTCGCCGCTGGGCCGAGGCTACCCTGGCCGCGGTCCCCACTGTCGGGGCGGTCCCGTCGGAACTGTCCATCCGTGTGGTGGGCGCCGATGAGAGCCAACAGCTGAACCGCGAGTGGCGCCAGCGCGATTACCCCACCAATGTGCTTTCCTTCCCCGGCGAGACCCTGCCCGGCCTGCCCATGCGTCACTTGGGCGATCTGGTGATCTGTGCGCCCGTGGTAGCCCGGGAGGCCGGGGAACAGGACAAGCCCGTGGAGGCCCACTGGGCACACATGGTGGTCCACGGCGTACTGCACCTGCTCGGCCACGACCATCAGGCAGACGAAGAAGCCGAGCACATGGAAGGCCTGGAACGAGACATCCTTGCCCAACTCGGGCACGCAGACCCCTATCTCTCACGGCAGTAAACCGAACTGCCCGTGCAAACCCTTTTATTCCCATAAAGAGCAATCAAACCGATCATGACGGACGACAGGCAACAAGACAGCGACAGCGGTAACGGCAACGGCATCAAGGGCCTGTTCGAGCGCATTGGCCAGGCCCTGTCCAGCGAACCCCGAGACCGGGTGGAACTGGTGGATGTGCTACGCGATGCCCAGCGCCGGGAACTGTTCGATGTGGATGCCCAGGCCATGCTGGAAGGCGTGCTGCAGGTCTCGGAAATGCAGGTCCGGGACATCATGGTGCCTCGCGGGCAGATGGTAGTGATCCGTCGCGACGACAGCCTGGAAGAAGTACTCGCTCTGGCCATCGACTCCGGCCACAGCCGCTTCCCCGTCATCGGCGAAAGCCGCGACGAAGTCACTGGCGTCGTACTGGCCAAGGATCTGCTGCGTTACTTCGCCGAGGGACAGCCCGGCGGCTTTAATGTGCGCGAGTACACCCGCCCGGCCGGCTTCATACCCGAAAGCAAGCGCCTGAACGTACTGCTCTCTGACTTCCGTAACAGCCGCAACCACATGGCCATCGTGGTGGATGAATACGGCGGCGTCTCGGGCCTGGTCACCATTGAGGATGTGCTGGAACAAATCGTCGGCGACATCGATGATGAAACCGACACCCAGGACGACGAAGGTGACCTCACCCGCCACACCGACACCCGTTTCACCGTGCGCGCCCTGATGCCGGTGGAAGACTTCAACGAAGCCCTGGGCTGTGAATTCAGCGACGACGAATTCGACACCATCGGCGGTCTGGTCACCCACGCCTTCGGCCACCTGCCCCGCCGAGGCGAAGCCGTTACCATGCACGGCCACCGCTTTCGCATCCTGCGGGCCGACAGCCGCCGCATTCACCTGCTGGAGGTGCTCACCCCCAAACCCGTGTGCGCCGAACCCGACGAGGACAGCTGATTCACCCACCCGCTTACGCTCGCTCAGACCAGATACTCGCAAGCAAAGCCGATCAGCCACCAGCCCACGATCAGCAACTGAATCATGAAAAAGGTGAAGCGGACGATCACCGCCGGACGGGCGATGGACGCCAGGTGAACGCTCGACTGCAGCACACGCGCCGCCAGCAACCACAACGCCAGCGGATCGGTCAGTGCCGTCTGCCCGGCGGCAATGGCCAGCAACAACACACCCCCAATCAACGGAAAACTTTCGTAACAGTTGGCATGGGCGCGGGCCAGACGATGGGCAAAGGGCGAGACATCCAACCCATCCGGCTGGAAAGAGCCCGAATCCTTGCGGCCACTCAGCACCAGCCAGGACCGCATGATCTCGTTGACAAAGATAAGCAGAAAGGTCCAGCCGATAATGCCAATCACGGCAATAATGGAATAGCTCATGGCAAAGTTCCCCTGCGACAGGTTCTCGAAAAGAGATAGACCTCCAATCAAGTCACATGCTGATAGAGGCGATCATGATCCCCGTCCACAAATAGCTCCACTGCCCGGCGGGCATCGTCGAGAGACAGGTCCTTCGTGGGTGCGTTAATCGTGCCCCTGGTGCGCTTGAACCCAAACATGCTGCTGATCTCGCCCTGATAGCTGTAACCGATGATGAAATAATATTCTGACGGCTCTCCTACGCCAGAAAGCCAAAGGAGGCGATCTGATTCATTATCCAGCACGGAGAAGGTTGGCGAGATATTCTGAAGGCGGTTAGCCTCCTCGATCTGCCCCGGCCAATCAAAAGCATCAAAGGCTGAAACAATATCGCGAGGCGCGGTTACGCCACGATCATCCACTTGTTTGTGATCAAAATCAGCCAACTGAAGATTGTATGAATACCGAGTCATTTTCACCATTCCCTGTAAGTTGATCGAATGACCGTCCTGTTCATCAAGGCTTGCCAGCGGTTCAATGTCATGACTAAAAAATACGACCTAAGAGCTAGCCAGTCAGCACAACGGACGGAACCCCGATGGGCCGATCGATATAATGCATGCGTTCCCATGTTTTGTGAAGCCTTTCACCCGACAGTCATACAGCATGCTCCCGATCCTGGAGCGACCTGAAACCCTTTTTGGCAATTCAGAACACACCACCCATCCGGGTGACGCCTGAGCCTGCAGGGGAAGATACTCTCAATGGGTAATTTCTTGCGGGGAGGTTACTTTCGCGACCGGGTCAAGCGAGCCTGACCTAGCAGGTAGTTGTCCCAGGCCACCGATCCCTGGCAGCCGGGACACTCCTGTCATTTAACGGCTTTCGTGCCAGTATTCGCCAATCGGGCGATCAGGATCCAGCTTTGTATGTGCCGCAGCTTGGTACTGCGGGAGAGACCGGACCGTATCCTGTGTGGCATCAGCCTCCAGTTCGTCCTCATCCATAAACATTAGCTGGTCCAGAGACATGAGAACATCACGAGCACCAATTCCCAAGAAGCCGCCGGTGGCAACGACCGCATTGACCTCAGCACGATCGTTACTGGCAACAACCGCTTTGATCCTCCCAAGGTTCTCGCCATCCTTACCAAACACCATCATCCCCTCCAGATCCTTGGGAGTATAACGATGCAAGGGGTTGTCGATGGTTTCGGCAACGGTGGTGCTTCTCCGTGCTTCAGGTTTATCACGTTCATGCACCTGAGCGGCGGCCATTCTTTTGGGCTTGAAAGCAGAAAGGTCACTAATCCGCCGATCAGACTCCATCACACCATAACGCTCAGCCTCAAATTCAGGCCGAGATTCGATGGTTTCCGCAGTTAACTTGGAACCGACCTTATCGTCCTGACGCATTGTCAGTTCATCCAGAGGCACAACAGTCTCACGGTCGCCTATACCCAGAACCCCGCCGGAAGAAATGACCGCATGAATGTCCATGCCATTTTCATCCATCACTACCGTCTTGATCTTGCCGATAGTCTCGCCATCTGCGCCAATTACATCCATGCCGCTCAATTCATCGGGTGTGCGGCTGTAGAACGGGTTGCTGCCCAACATTCCATGGGATTCAACATCCTTGTCCCACTCATCATGAGCTTTATGATCATGACGATCCCGTGAAGTGGATTCCTGAGCCTGTCCGTAGCGAGCACTTGCCACCTCAAAATCCGAGCTCGAAATATCGGGAGCGGACCAGGCTGGAAAACTGACCAGGGCCGCGGCTGCTGCAGCACTTAATGTCTTCTGATAGTTCAATTTCATGATGAGCACCTATACTGAAGTGTGAGAACACGCCATCATCCGAAGGTATCGGATGAACGCCATTAGCTCTGGGAGCTAAGGGGGAGTCTCACAAAGGGGGGGGCGATTGTCCGTTCGTTGGCGCACCTAAAGCGAAATAGGCGAACCGACGGCCATGAGGTGATTCTCACAAGAATGAGCGCTGTTTAGCGCTCTGGCCATCAAGAGCGCCTTCGCGACATAAGCTGGTTTCAAGCAGGAAGCGCGGAAACATTCTCGTTACTCTTCAGACGATTAGGGAATTTCCGGCAGACCCACTCTATCGCGCGTTCCTCATAAATCGGAGCAACCGGGAACAGGAAAGGCCTATTTTCCTTCTTTGCCCCTCCTTGCCTCTGACCGTCCTTTCCTACTGCCGGTTGAAAAGCCAACCCATCCCGGCCCGATAGCTTCTGGCGCTGTCCGCCGCGTGAGTCCCGCCCTCAATGGTGACAGCCTCAATCGCCCACGGTGCCGTATCGCTGTCTTTCCAAACCTCGAACCATTCCAGCGCGGCCTCCCTGAGCCGTGAAAAGTCCTCCGAACCACTCGTCACTACCAGTCCAAGATCATCACGCACTGCCTGCGGCGGCGTCGAAAAGAAACGCTCACGCCCGGGATGAAACACAGGATTACTCGCAATGCGCGCCCAGAACAGATCCGGCTCGGTAAACGCCGAATAGAGCACCATGTAGGCCCCACGACTCTGACCAAACAGAATCGTCCGATCCGGATCGGCGTCATACCGGGCCTGAACCGCAGGTATCAACTCATCCTTGAGAAAGGCATGAAAGGCCGGCGCACCCCCCTGGCCCTCATCCGCGTCCGCCGCAGGCGCCGAGAAATCGTAACCACGCCGATTCACTGGTGAATCAAAAGAGCCGTAAGCAATGCCCACCACAATCATCTCCGGCAGCCCGTCGTCGTACTCCAGAAACAACTGGTTCGCCGCCAGGATGGGGAACAGGGAATCCCCATCCAGCAGATATACCACCGGATACGGACCCTCGCCCTCCCCGTGAGACGGTGGCAGGCGGACATAGATATGAAACGACCGCCCCACCGATTCGGACGCCCACTCGAAATAGTCACCACCCAGGGCCGGGAGGTGGCTTAGTGGAACCGGTTCGTCATGGCCCATGGATGGGATCGGCGCTGCGCCACATGCTGATAGCAAGAGGATCACAATAACGAAAATGTATGGGCGCCCTGGAACTTTACTCACAGTAACTCCTTGTCATCGGCCCAGGCGCTTGCTCGGTGGAGCCCGTTGATCGTGGAAACCACACAGTCAAATCGAACGCTTGATTGAAGAATGAACACTGGAGGAGCGCGGGTACTTTCAAAGCAAGCGTCCAACACTTTCAATCCCTCGTTAATCTCCGCTTTACATTACACTGATTCTCGATATTTTCGATCCCCCCATGGTGAAACGGAAGCCACCCTAGGCCTGTCTCCACCTATTCCTCATCGAAATCGCTATCGCCAGGACCACAACCGCGCCAGACGCCAGGAACAACGCAGCAAGCCCTGCCTGGACATCACCCAATCCGGGATACAGATTTCGCAGCATCGGCAGAGTCACCAGGTTTGCCAACGCCGCAGTCCCCACGAACCCCAACATCACTGTCAGCCACCTATCCAGTCGTGACCGGTCCTTCTCTACTTGGTAACGGCGCTCATCGAGGTACCAACGTGCCTGCTCCTTGCCGACAGAGATCACTCTGGAAGTCCCCGTCACGTCAAACATATACTCAAGAGCATCCGTGACCTCGCCGAATTGGCTGGCATGATGGACCACCGTTTCCGCTGACGCCAGTATTTCGTAAGCGGCCATCAGGTGATCATCGGTCGGTGGCGAAGCGGTGATCGCGCAGGCACGTGCTACCCTGAAGTTGTGATACTCCAAATGCTCTGATCGGGCCTGATTCTCAAGGACATGTATCCTGGTGCACGTGTCGGCCCATGCATCATCAGGAGCATGGGAAGGCCTTAGCCAGGTCCACAGAAGCAACGCCCGATTGCCGTGGAAGCAGTAATCATTGAATACCCGCAAATCCGGCGGTAATCGAGGCGGGCCCGACAGGGTCGGCGACCTCATCAGCACTCGAGAGATTGATGGGCTGAAACGTTCGATCAACTCATTCTTGGTATCTGGCTGCCCATTGAAACGCAACAAAGAGATTGATGGCCGCCCCTGCCACAACGTCACTCGCGGAAAGCTCTGGTGCCTCTTCTTTTTATGCGGCACCACCGTACTGGCTACCGCATTAGCGTAGAGGGAACGACACAACTCAAAAGTGGCCTCCCAATTCTCTTGGTCCTCCGAACCGGCGATTGGATGCAATTCCCAGGATTCGCCGCCAATCTCGAAAGATTTCCCATTCTTTCCAAGCGAATCGTCCAAGACCCTGCGGTTGCCACCTCGCATCTCTTTAAGCAGGCGCCTGACCAACCTTCCCCCCAAGCGCTGACCGCCAAGCGAGAGCTCGTCCTCGAATGCCTTCGGCAATACCTGCTCTGACTCAAGCCGTTGAATATGCGCCTGAACCCAAATTCGATCGAAATAGCGTTGATAAAAGTTAACCACATCCTCTATGAATGCAGGCTCATCCAGGCCTTCCCATTTCGCGTCGAGTTGATAGCTGAGCGTGAATATCCCATCTGCATAGAGTTTCAGCCAGGGACGGATCGGCAGAATATCGCCATCTCGCTCCAGCACCAGTGGAGGCAAGGGGGCTCGCAGGTACGGCGGCATGTGCTTCGCCCCAGTACCCTGAATACGGAACTCATGAAAGGAAAGCTCTAAACAGAATATGAGATCTTCGGTAACGTGCGGTGGCAAGCCGGCGCCAAATTTACCCACCCAACTCGTATCCCACTGTCGTCCTTGAGGCTGAATCCATTCGACTTGAACAGCGCCTTTCGTATCAAGATAGGCCGATTTGAAATCCGAGAAACAAACCGTTCGCGCTAGCCCGGACTTTAACAGTTTCACGGCGGTTTTAAGGAGATCGACCTCCATGGCCTCCAAGCCTGCCGTATAGTTATAGAAGCAGTTGACCTGATTGACTTCAAGCTCAATTGGGTGCTTCGTCAAGTATCCCTCCAAGCCGAATACCGGGCTCAAGAAATCCACTGATAATCAGGCGTCTGCTGGTAAGGACCGGAAATCCAAGCGCATGGCGGGGGCCTGCTCCGTGGCCTATGGGTTTCAGCTTAGACCACGGAGGCGCAGTCTGCCAGGCGGAGCCCGGACGTCGGTCTCCCCCGCAGCCGAAATGAAGACTGTGTTCAAGATGAGTTTCGGTATCGATCACGCTCCAGGCAGTAGACAAAGCAATCATCCTCACCGAATCGACGCCTTTCCAGGAACTCGAAGCCCAGGTGCTTGTAGAAGCGGTGGGCTCGCTCATTACTGGCCAGGGGATCGATCAATACGGCCTTGACCTCGGGCGGAGCGAAGCAGCGCGCCAGGGCCAGGCGCATCATTTCGGTGCCATGGCCCTGCCCCAGGGCCCAGTCTTCACCGATCCAGATATCAATCGCCCGCAGACCGGGCGGGACATCACCCCAGTATCCCGTGTCCTCCCGGGCCGGGTCGATGATCTCGATGAAGCCGATGGGCCGGACATCCAGCTCGGCGATCAGGGACTCCCGCCAGTCCGGATTTTCCCGCAAGGCCGTCTCCCAGCCCCAGTCATCGTTGGGGTTAGCGGCCAGCACATGGGGCTGCTCGTCCCAGTGCCGCAGCAGAGGGACGTCTTCGATGGTGGCAGGGCGGAGGCTAATCATTCCCTGGCAGGCCCGTGGAGCCGAATGGCCTCGCGACGGCGTCACCACGGCGCGAGAGGCCCGTACCCACGACGCAAACAGCATATCGATCGTTCATGGCGATGTTTCCCAAGGAACCAGAAACCTCTCGGACGACAGGATAGTTGACGATTCTGGTGGCATCCACGGTGATGGATTACATGGCTTCGCGCCATCCGTGCTGGCATCAGCGAGACCGAGGACTGCTAATTAAGCGGCGACATCTTCAACTTTACCGGCGGACACCGCTTCCGCATCCTGCGATGCCGACAGCTGCAGTATGCCCTTGCTAGCGGTGATTACGCTGAAGCCAGTGGGGGAAGAAGAAAGAGGACGGGAGGGATTGATGGCATAACAGACGCATGAACGGATCCATATATCCCCCGCGTTGATACCCCGGTATCCGATACAGCCTGAAGGATGCCCGAGCCGATCTCAACGGTCGGTGCCACCTGCGCATCGCGGATGGTTATCGGTCGACTGACCAGAACCGGTGTGGTACTCACCGCTGGCCCGCTTAATCACTGGGCCGGGGCATGCCATAATCACCGCTTTGTGCCGCCAATGGATACGTCGTGACGATGCGCATACTGGAATGGGCCCGCCGGCCCCGACAGGAATCCCTGCTCAGCCTTGCTGCCGGTGCCGTGATGGTGCTGAGTTTTTCTCCTTTCGGGCTTTGGCCACTGGCCGTGGTCAGCCTGGTGGCGGCTTTCTGGCTGTGGAGCGGACACGAGCCACGGCGGTCTTTCTGGCTGGGCTGGCTGTTCGGT
>SL_3KL_010_SEDDRAFT_10004940_pt1 | contig 11993 bp, 7 predicted proteins | sample SodLakKL_010_SED_2_FD_10381 | JGI IMG/M metagenome (IMG submission 10381)
TTACGAGCTTTTTAACACAGCTCGAAAAAAAGTATGGCGAACAGTTGGATGAAAAAGCCCGCCGGTACATTTTTTATGCGAAAAATGGCGCAAAACGAATGAGACAGGTCATTCTGGATCTTCTTGAGTTCTCGAAGATGGACGCTGATGAGAATAAAAAAACAACCATTGATGTAAACAAAATTGTAAATGAGGTGCTTTCACAGAACAAACGTATGGTTGAAGAGTTAAATGCTGTGATAAATGTAAACGAATTACCTGTAATTCAGGGTTTTAAGCCATCTATCAGGCAATTGTTCAGAAACCTGATCATAAATGCATTGAAGTATCATCAGGAAGGGCAGTCTCCCAACGTTTTTATTTCTTCTGAAGAAACTGATAAACAGTGGTTATTTACAGTTCGCGATGACGGTCTTGGAATAGATCCTGCCTACCACGAAAAAATTTTTGAAATATTTCAGCGCCTGCACAATTACGAAGAATTTGAAGGAACGGGTATTGGGTTAGCTATCTGCAAGAAAGCAGTGCAGCGGCACGGAGGCGACATCTGGATTGAATCGCAGCCGGGTATTGGAAGCACATTTTATTTTTCAATTCCAAAATAGGTTAACAGTTCGTATGGAAGAAGAAAACGTTCACATTTTATTGGTCGAAGACAATGAAGGGGACATTCTGTTGATGAAAGAAGCTTTAGAAGATACCAGTATATCTGCCAAAATCAGTGTGGTGAGAGATGGAGAAAAAGCAGTTCGGTTTTTNGAGGAAGAGAGTGAACTTATTGAAATAAAAAATCCGGACCTTATAATACTCGACATCAATATTCCTAAAAAAAACGGATTTGAAGTACTTAAAAATATCAAATCTAACCAGAATTACTCACACATACCCGTGATCATGTTCAGCACGTCTTCATCACATCAAGACATTGTAACATGCTATAAAAATCATGCAAATTGTTACATAACCAAACCCGATGATGCGGATTCTTTTTTTGAGGCCGTGCAATTGATTATAGAATTTTGGATGAAACTTTCTGAGCTGCCCACAGCATAAAAAACAATTTATACTCATTAATTAAGTTGAAAAATCACCGGTAATTTACCTGCTGGTGAGTGGTTACCGGACAGAAACCGAGTCATTCCTTTCTGAAAAACTGTTCGAAATCGCCTTCCAAGCAGGGCCTTGCAGAGGAGATCTCTTGGTGTGATATCCGGTCTGATTATTATTAACGTTCTCTCTGGTTATGGTTTATAGGTAAATATTGAATTAACTTAAAAATACATAAAAGATGCCTCTGTCTGAATATCATTTTATTTTGACAGGAATTTTACGTTCTTTTCTAACAACAACGGGGAAAATGTGGATGGTTTTACTCTTTCAGTGGGATCTTTATACATAAATTTCAGAAAGTTCAATGACTGCAGTATATGTCTTTAGAAAAAAAATATCAGGCACTGTTTGAAAACTCTATTACGGCGTTTTTCATTACTCGTCCGGACGGAACCATCCTGGAAGCAAACAGAGCCGCATGCCGACTGTTCGATTATTCTGAAGAGGAGCTTAGAAAGATTGGGAGGCAGGGTATTATCGATCGGGATTCACCGGGGTTGTCGGAAAAATTGATGGAGAGAGATGAAAAAGGCAGCGCCTCCGGTGAATTGATTGGAGTGCGAAAAAATGGTGAGAAATTTTGGTGCGAGTTTTCAACCTCAGTTTTTGAAGGTCCTGACGGCGATAAAATGGCTAGTATGGTGCTGATCGATATATTCGAGACTAAGAACAGGCAAGAGAGCCTGAAAGGAGTGATGAACAATGTACCCGGTGTGTTATACCGATATGTAACGGATTACGACGGGTTTGAAAAAATGCAGTACGTTAGTGGTGGAGTGAAACAGGTTTTGGGTTTCAATCCAGATGAGATTTTTGAAGATGGGAGCCTTGGATGGAAGAATATCCACGAGGATGATGTAGAGGATGTGGTTCAGTCTATGAAAGAGTCTTCAGAAAAAAACACAAAGTGGGTATCTGAATACCGGTATCACCATCCGGATGGTACAATGCGCTGGTTGAGAGGAATGGGTAACCCGGTAAGNAACAAAAACGGACGAGTGGTTTGGGATACCATTGTAATTGATATTACAGCAGAAAAGAAAGCTGAAACACTTCANCACAAGAATGAAAAGGAGTTGACTCTGATTTTCGACACCATCAGTGATGCTATTTTTACACTCTCAATTGAAAAAAATGAAGCGTATCGGTTTTTGAGGGTTAATAATCAATTTCTCAAAAACCTTGGTAAACAACAAGATGTGGTAATCGGAAAAAAACTGGAGGATGTTGTTCCCCCGGAAAATATTTCTTTCGTAAAGAGTAAATACAGTGAAGCGGTTGCNTCTGGCAAAAATCTGTGTTGGGAAGAAACCATTCATTTAAAAGACGGTACGAAAACGGGTATTGTAAGTGTTACACCACTTTTTGACAAAGAAGGTATTTGTTATCAGCTTGTTGGTTCCATAAATGATATATCAGAAAGAAAAGCTGCCGAAAATGAATTGGTCAGCGTGCTTGATCAATCACTTGACATCATTTGTACAATAAATAATGAGGGCAAATTCGTAAAAGTCAGTAAAGCATCTTCAAAGATTTGGGGATATGAGCCGCAAGAGCTTGAAGGAAAAGCCTACTTCGATCTCGTACATCCTGATGATATTGAGAAGACCAATAAGATTGCTGAAGAGATAATGAGTGGTTTGAATGTTACCAATTTTGAAAATCGATACCGGAGAAAAGATGGTTCTGTTGTGCCGATCATCTGGTCGGCCAGCTGGGATAAAGTTGACAAACTGATGTATTGTGTGGCGAAAGATGCAACAGAGAGAATTAAGACAGAGGAAATTATTACCGGTGAAAGAAGGCGCTATGAGAGGTTATTCAAAAAAATGCCGGCATTTGTTTCAATGATGGAGGGACCTGAACACCGTAATATTTTGGCTAATCCTGTTTTTTGCCAGATAACAGGACGGTCAGAGGATGAATTAAAAGGGAAAACAGCAAAAGAAGCTTTCCCTGAACTAGTGGAGCAGGGCTTTATAGAGATACTGGATGAAGTATACAAGACGGGTGAGCCTTTTGAGATAAAGGAAATGGAGGTATATGTTGAGGTGTCAAAAGGGCAAGGCCCGACGCGAAGATTTTATGATTTTGTGTATCTACCGAATCGCGGTGTTGATGGTAAAATAGAGGGAATTCTTGCTTTTGGAATGGATGTAACACATCAAGTTGAGGCCCGGGAAAATTTAAAGTTAAGTAACACCCGGTATGAATATGTAACAAAGGCCACATCGGATGCAATTTGGGATTTTGTACCAGAAACCGATAAGCTATTCTGGGGAGAAGGATTTAAAACCCTTTTTGGGTACGATGTTGAAAAGCTTGAAACAGGTATAGATAAATGGATGAAAAATATTCATCCATCAGACCTTGAAAAAATAGGGCCAGCTGTAGATGAGCTGATGAGTGGCCCTGAAAACAGCTGGGATCGTGAGTATCGGTTCAGGAAAGAAGATGGAAGCTATGCATTTGTAAAAGATAAAGCGATCATTATACGTGATGATTCCGGGAAACCTGCCCGGGTGATCGGTGCTATGGAGGATATAACAGACCAAAAAATCAGTGAGTATCAAAAATCACTGGCCGCTAATGTAAGTTTTGCATTTAATGAGGCCGATGATCTGAAAGGTGCATTACAGAAGACAATCAATCATATCATTGAATTGAAAAAAATCGATCTTGCCGAATTTTGGATGGCAGACCGGGACAAGAAACAGTTACAACTATTTGCACATCATTATTCACCCGGTGTATCTGAAGAATTTCACTCAGATCCAGGGGAAGCTTTAGTATTTAATAAAGGTATGGGATTGCCGGGCAATACCTGGAAAAAGAATAAGCCGTTATTTTGGAGAAACCTGGATAATCGGAAAACCTTCCTCCGAAATAAACTGGCCAAAACCTCCGGGTTAAAAACCGGATTTTCATATCCTGTAATGGATGGTAAAGATGTTACCGGAGTGCTGCTTCTTGCAGTAAAGGAGGATCTGAAAAGGGAGCCCTATTATTCACCGATTTTCAGGGAATTGGCTGTTCAGCTTGTATCCGAGATAAACCGGAAACAACTGGAAGAAGAGCTTGCAAGGATATTTGATTCAGCCCCTGATGGGATTATAGTAGCAGGATTTGATGGGTATTTGAAGAAGGTGAATCCGGCTTTTTGTGAAATTTTAGGGTTTTCAAAAGATGAGTTGCTTACCACGCCATTTATAGAATTTGTTCACCCTGAAGACCGTGAGAGAACGATACAGGAGTATGAGAGCGCAAACAGCGGTGTAAATAAATCATATTTTGAAAACAGATTTATAAAAAAATCAGGGCAGGTGATCTGGTTATCCTGGTCGTACAAAGTTTTTTTGGAAGAAGAAATTGCATACAGCGTAGCAAAGGATATAACAGAACAGAAAGAGCTGAAAGAACTGCTTGACCAGGCTAGTCGACTTTCCAAAATAGGCAGCTGGGAAATGGATCTACGAAAGAATGACAACGAAATGTACTGGTCGGACATGACCAAAGAAATCCTTGAGATGGGCGAAGACGACAATCCTGACCTTGCCGGCGGATTTGAACGTTACTTTCCCGAAAGTAAAGAGCTGATCCGGCAGGCAATTGACATAGCAATTAATGATGGAGAATCATTTGACCTTGAACTTTTAACAACTACGGCAAAAGGAAACGAAAAGTGGATACGGTGTATCGGGCAGTCTGAAATGGTTATTGGGAAATGTGTACGGTTATACGGCAGTTTCCAGGATATTCATCTCAGAAAAATTACTGAATTAAAACTCGAAGAAAGAAACAGACATATCAATGTAATTGCAAGCCTGAATGCCTCACTCCTGGACTATTCAGATTGGTTTGAAGCGTTGAAAAATCATCTTGAAATGATCGGTGAAGCGGTTCGGTCAGACAGAGTTTATTATTTTGAGAACCGATTTGACCCTGATACAGGAGATGGATATACCACTCAAAAACTGGAGTGGTGCAGAGAGGGAATCACTCCGCAACTGAATAATCCTGATCTTGAAGAAATTCCATTTAAAGAGGTACCCGAGCTTGTTGACCCTATGATAAAAGGTCATCAAAGTATGACATCATTAAGTGAGGTGGATGAGGGTACCACTACTCGGTATGTGATGGAAGATCAGGATATTAAAACCTTCCTGGCTATACCGGTGATTGTACAGGGAGATTTTTACGGGTTTGTAGGGTTTGACAACTGTACAGAAGAGGTGAGGTGGAGTGAAGAAGAAGTTCGCACATTAAAGACCATTACCTCAAATCTGGCTATTGCCATAGAGCGTAATCAAATTGAGAATGAGCGCAAGAAACTTCTGAATGAGAAAAACAGAATCCTGGAAAGTATCGGGGATGGTTTTTTTGCTGTTGATAATAATTTAATTGTTGAGTATTGGAATAACCAGGCTGAAGAGCTGCTTTTCACTCCAAAAGAGAAGGTGTTGAACCAGTACTTATGGGATGTATTCGATAAAAATCTTGCACAAAAATCATATCAACAATACAGCAAGGCACTTAAAGAACGAATACCACTCAAGTTTGAAGACTATTATAAACCCATTGGCAGGTGGTTTGATGTGAATGTGTATCCATCTCAAAATGGAATTTCAGTATTTTTTAAGGATATTACCGAAAGAAAACAGGCAGAAGAGAAGCTGAAAGAACTGAACCAATCCTTGAAAGTACAGGCGAAGGAACTGGCCCGTTCGAACGAAGAACTGGAGCAGTTTGCTTTTGTAGCTTCGCACGACTTGCAGGAGCCGCTTCGGATGATTACCAGTTTTCTTGCCCAGCTTGAACGGAAATATGAGGATGTACTGGATGAGAGGGGGAAAAAGTATATCTATTTTGCTACAGATGGTGCCCGGCGAATGAGGCAGATTATTCTGGATCTGCTCGATTTTTCGCGGGTTGGACGGGTTGATATGGAAAAAAGCGAAGTGGATATTCATGAAATTTTGGAAAATATTCAAACACTTCATCATAAAATTATAGATGAAAAAGGTGCACGTGTAACCTGGGGGAAAATGCCTGTAGTATTTGCGGCAAGGGGGCCGTTGCAGCAACTGTTTCAGAACCTGATCAACAATGCATTGAAATATCATGAAAATGATCATCAGCCCGAAGTAAAAATTTCAAGTATAGAAACTGAAACTCACTGGGGGTTTTCGGTAAAAGACAACGGAATTGGGATCAAAGAAGAGTACAAAGAGAAAATTTTTAATATTTTCCAAAGGCTGCACCATAAAGATGAATACAGCGGGACTGGTGTAGGCCTGGCGATCTGCAAAAAAATTATAGAAATGCACGGGGGTGAAATTTGGCTGGAGTCGGAAGAAGGGAAGGGGAGTACGTTTTATTTTACAATTGCCAAGTCAACGGAATAAGTCTTTAAATGATATTAATTTGGCAAAAATATAAGCGACATGTGAAAAGAAATTGTATGGACCCAAATTTGGCAGATACAGAACTGGCCTATTGGAGAAATCAGCTTTTTGCAGCCACAGTACTCTTTATCGTTCCGCTCAGTGTTATTGCTATTATTCCGGGAGTATATATGGCAATTACCACAGATCTTTACTTGCTGTTGTTTGCTGATTTTGTTGTGGTACTCAGTTTGGGATTCATTGCATTCAGCTCAATTCTTACACTTTCTTTCAGAAAGAAACTGTTATGTGCCAGTCTCTACTTTGTAACCATTGTACTGCTTTATGATTTGGGTTCGTTTGGACCTGGTTTATTATATCTGCTTGCTTTAACTGTATTTATCTCACTGATTTTTGAGTTTAAATACGGTGTTATCAGCCTGATTATAAATAGTATAGTTTGTGTTCTCTTCGCTCTGTTTATCTACTATGATTTTGGCAGAAGCCCGATAGTTTCTCAATACGGGCTGGAAAGTTGGATTGCAGTTTCGTCAAATTTAATTTTTTTATCGGCAGTTTCGGTTGTATTGATTCCGCGATTATTTGATGGGTTACAGTCAGCGTTTAAAAAAAGAACTGAAGCTGAGTTTATGTTAAATGAGAGTAAAAAGGAACTTGAGGAGTCTCTTGCTTTGCTTGAAGAGAAAAGCAAAGAGCTTGAGCAATTCGCTTATGCTGCTTCACATGATTTGAAAGAGCCGCTGCGTATGATACAGGGCTTTTTAAATCTGTTGGAGAAAAGGTACCAGGATAAACTTGACAATCGTGCCCGGAAATATATACATTTTTCTGTAGACGGGGCTAAAAGATTAGGTGTATTAATAGATGATTTATTGGAATACTCACGAGTTGGGCGTATACATACAAATGTAGAAGAAATTGACCTGAATGAAATGTTGAATGAACTTATAAAAAATGAAATAGATCATTCAGGACAGTCCAAAGAAATCATTCAGTTTAATAATCTTCCTGTAATTAACGGGGTAGCCGTTTCCATTAACATGCTTTTTAGAAATCTTATTTCAAATGCACTGAAATATCAAGACGGTAAAAAGGTTCCTGAAATTAATATAACTTCAATGGAAGGTCAGAATGATTGGAATTTTGCTGTAATCGATAATGGAATTGGAATAGAAAAAGAATACTTTGATAAAATCTTTATGCTATTCAATCGATTGCACACAAAAGAGGAGTATCCGGGAACAGGGATGGGCCTGGCGATTTGCAAGAAAATTGTTGAAGAGCATGGAGGCAGAATATGGGTGGAGTCAGAAGAGGGTAAAGGGAGTACGTTTCATTTTACAATTCAAAAATCTGATTAATTATGGCGTTTACAGCAATCAGCAAATTTGAGGTTCGTAATAATATGGAAGAGGAGGTAAAGGAAGCGTTTCAAAACCGTCCCAGGCTGGTGGACAGTGCGGAAGGATTTATCAGACTGAATGTGCTGAGGCCAAAAAAGAACCCGGCTGAGTTTTGGCTCATTACTCATTGGGAATCGGAAGAGCATTTTCACCACTGGCATAAACATCATAAAAGCGAATCTCACCAGGGAATTCCAAAAGGTCTGAAACTGGTAAAGCGTAGTTTTACACTCCAATACTTCGAACATGTTACATCATAAATAATGTATGATAAGAAGCAACAATTCATCCGGCAGTTAACTGCGAAGAAAAGCGAATTGGCCGAAAAAATCACAGACCTTCACTTTAAGAACCAACCGGAGCTGGACAAAAAATACGGCGAAAAAGGGAGGAAAAAGTGCCGTGAAGATGCCATCTATCACCTAAATTATTTAATCCAAGCGTTACAGATAGACAGTCAGGAACTCTTTAATCACTATCTTGAATGGGCCTTTAACATGCTGGATGCCCGGAATATCCCGATCGATGACCTGGTGCACAATATTCAATATATAAAGGAAGTGATATCGCGGGAGTTTTCTGCTGATGAATCTGCCATGGTAGAATTATTTTTGGAAAAAGGAGCGGAGCATCTGGAAAACCTTGATCCTGAAGAAGAAACGTTCCTTGTTCCAGGAAATCCGCTTGTTGACGAAGCAGAGCAATATTTAAATCACTTGCTGATAGGTAAACGTGATCAGGCCGCCTTTCTAATCGATCAGCTTGTGGAAAAGGGTGTGGCCGTTGAGGATATTTATGAGCACATATTTCAAGCTACACAATATGAAGTAGGGGTACTGTGGCAGAAGAATAAGATAACCGTAGCTCACGAGCATTACTGCACAGCGGCTACACAGTTAATTATATCGCAGTTGTATCCCATTATTTTTTCTGGTAAAAAGAACGGGCTGAAATTAATTGCCTGCACTGTTGCCAGCGAATTGCATGAAATTGGAATTCGAATGGTATCCGATTTCTTTGAAATGGACGGCTGGGACACCTACTACATGGGCAGTAATTTGCCTGAAGAACATCTTATAGATTCACTGTGGGAGCACGATGCAAATCTGTTAGCGATTTCTGTAACGCTACCAGTTCACATCAACAGGGTAGAATCCATCATTCGAAACGTTCGTGATAATCCCGATTTCAAAGATCTGAAAATAATGACCGGAGGCTATCCTTTTAGTATCATTCCCGGACTGACAGAAAAATTGGGGGCCGATTCTACTGCTTTGAATGCTCGCCAGGCGATTTTAAAAGCAAACGCTATGATGAACTGAACTGATGAATATGGATAAAGATATATCGAACGGGTTGTATATTGTTTGTAACCGGGCGGGGCAAATCAATGATGTACTGTTTGATGACCTTGGTTTGATTTCTAAAGAACGGCTTCCAATTCAGTTCGGTGATATTCTTGATAAAGAGAGCATCAAAAAAGCAGCGGAATTCTGGAAAAAGATTTTAGATAACGAGATTGTTTTTGATTGTGAATTGTATGTAAAGAGAGAGGAAAAGAAACCAATGCCGATGAAATTTACCGGAAGCTGTTTTCAGAACCAGGTATTGGTTATTGCAGCATCAGATAATAAAGTACTGCAAAGAATACTGAATGAGATGATGTTCATAAATAACGAACAGCAAAATAAGATACGAAGTGCGGAAAAAAAACTGAGTCAAATCAATGACAGCGGAGGTGATTCAACTCTTGATATGTATGATGAGATTTCGGAAATGAACAATGAATTGATGAACGCTCAGCGTAAATTGGCTAAACAGAATCAGGAGATATTGCGGCTTAACAAACGACTAAAGGAAAAAAACAATGAACTTGAGCATTTTTCGTATTCAGTTTCTCACGATTTGAAAGAGCCCCTGCGCATGGTCAGATCTTTTATGAAACGGTTAGACCAGAAATATGGAGATACGCTGGACGATAAGGCAAAGCAGTATATTTACTATGCCGTTGACGGTGCTGAACGAATGGATCTGTTAATTAATGATCTTCTGGAGTATTCCAAAATTGGCAGAATCAACAATCAATTCGAAAAGACAGATCTAAATGAACTGCTTGTTGAAGTTGAAAAGTTATGCCAGTCACAATTAGAGGAAGCCGGTGGAAATATAAGCTGGACCAACATGCCTGAAATAACATGTCACAAAATTCCTATACAGCAGCTATTTAATAATTTAATTTCTAATAGTATAAAATTTATGAAAGAGGGTAGTTCACCCGAAATTTTTATAAATGCTGAAGAGAGAGAAGACGCATGGCTTTTTTCGGTAGCTGACAATGGAAAGGGAATAGACCCCGAATACCACTCGGTAATCTTTGATCTCTTCAGAAAAGCGGATGACAAATTAACATCCGGTACCGGAATGGGACTGGCGATCTGTAAAAAAATTGTGGAAGAGCACAAGGGTAAGATTTGGGTAGAGTCAGAGCCGGGAAAGGGGAGTACATTCTTTTTTACAATTCTTAAAAATCAGGAAGGCTGAACCCTGTAAGTCGGACATTCGGATCCTTTGGTGGGGCGTAATAACTTAGCCTCTATGTATCAATAACCTTCACTTTGATTATTATATTTACTGTGAGCACCGGGCGAAGTGATTCCTCCCGACAAGCTTATTCGGGACAGGCGTGTAGCGAAAACCGGGTTAGAACGTAGTTATACTTCGAAGAGCAGGCCAGGGCATAGTGAGCCGGGTCTTATTGGACCCATCAGGGCGAAGGACACCCTGGGATAAAAAGTAGTGTTTGCAAGTTACATTTTTTTGATTGCCGGGTAATTAGTAGCTTTTTGCTGATTTCAGACATGGCTGGATCAGAAAAATGAGATTCCGTGAATTTGATTTGAAATGTATTTTTTATGATCGATCTCCGCAGTGATACGGTAACCAGGCCCACTCCGGCAATGCTGAAGGCGATGACAGAAGCAGAGGTGGGAGATGATGTGTTTGCCGAAGACCCGACCGTAAACGCTTTTGAAGAAAAAATAGCGAACCTCTTCGGGATGGAAGCCGGTCTCTTTGTGCCCAGTGGAACGATGGGTAATCAGCTCTGTCTGCATGTTCTGACCACTCCCGGAGATGAAGTGATCCTGGATGAAACCGGCCATATTTTTAACTATGAATCGGGAGCGGCCGCTCATCTGTCGTCACTTCAACTTCATCCTCTAAAAGGAAAGAGGGGGAAAATTAGCCCGGAACTGATTGAGCCGGCAATCCGACCGAAAAATGAGTGGGATCCTCACACCCGCGTAATTGCACTGGAAAATACCACCAACAAAGGAGGTGGAGCTTTTTATACAAAAAAGGAATTGGCAGAGATTCGCACTCTGGCAGACAAACACGGCCTGGATGTTCATCTCGACGGGGCACGCATTTGGAATGCCTTGACAGTCTCGGGCATCGGCCCGGAGTTTTTCGGAACCATTGCAGATACTCTCTCGGTCTGCTTCAGTAAAGGGCTTGGGGCTCCTGTCGGCTCCATGATACTCGGAAACCGTGACCATGTGAAAAGGGCCCGGCGGATACGAAAAATGTGGGGCGGGGGAATGCGTCAGATCGGCCTGCTTGCCGCTGCCGCTGACTATGCCGTGGAGCATCATTGGCCGCTGTTGAAAGAAGACCACAGGCGGGCGCGAGCATTTGCTGAGGCTGTTGCCGCTCACCCGGCCTTTCATGTTGACAGTGCTGCAGTTGAGACCAATATCGTGCTGTTTGACGTGGTGCAGGGCACGGTTGAAAAGGCCATCCAAAACTTTGCAGGCGCTGGCGTGGGTATGGTTCCCTTCGGTGCAAAAACCATCCGCGCTACATTCCATTATCAGGTTGATGATGTAGCTCTTGAAAAGGTTCTGAAGGTTGTTGAGGATTTTCCAATTTAATTTTGCTGTAACTACTAACGCAAGCGCCCCGTTTGTACAACCTTGTATCTCATAACCCCTAACCCGCATTTCTCACACTAAAATTATTTGAAAACGATATGCACCTAATTGTTATCAACTTATAATTCAATATAAACTTTTTT
>SL_3KL_010_SEDDRAFT_10004941_pt1 | contig 11990 bp, 9 predicted proteins | sample SodLakKL_010_SED_2_FD_10381 | JGI IMG/M metagenome (IMG submission 10381)
GTTCCAGCGTGATCTGGAATGGCTGGTGGCACGGCTGGAAGATGGGCACGGGTCGGTGACGGGCCCCGCCCCTGCCCCCGCCGGCCGCCTGCCGGCGAGCTTCGAGCGGATCGAGGGACAGGTCGTGGTGGTGGCGGCGGCCCAGGGTTCGGGGCTGCAGCGCGGCGATGTGGTCACCCACCTGGACGGAGTGGCCGCCGAATCCCTCCTGGAGCGGGAGGCGGAGCGCTTCTCGGGTTCGGTGCAGTGGCGGGAGTTCCGCGCCCTGGGCGAAGTGGGGCGCGGGGTCCCGGGAGAGCCGGTGCGAGTGGAGATCCGGCGGCAGGGAGAGGCGGAGACGGCGCAGGTCACCCGGCTCCGAACCCCTCCGCCCCAGGATCCACGCCCCGACCCCATTACCGAGCTCGAGCCCGGGATCTTCTACGTCGACCTGGACCGCGTCAGCATGGAGACCTTCGACGCCCGCGTCCACGAGTTGGCCGAAGCCGACGGAGTGGTGTTCGACCTGCGCGGCTATCCCAACGGCAACCACCTCATTCTGCCCCACCTGAGCGACGAGACCCTCCACTCGGCGTTCTGGCGGATTCCGCTCCTGGTCCGGCCGGATTTCCAGGAACCGGTGGACTACCAGGAGAGCCGCTGGTCCCTGGCGCCCCGTGCACCGCGCATTGACGCACGGACTGCCTTCATCACCGACGGACGTGCCATCAGCTACGCCGAATCGGTGATGGGAATCGTGGCGCACTACGGCCTGGGCGACATCGTAGGTGGGCCCACCGCTGGTGCGAATGGGAATGTGAACCCCTTCACCCTCCCCGGGGGAAGCCGGATCGGCTGGACGGGGATGCGGGTCGAGAACCACGACCGAACCCTCCTTCACAACCGGGGAATCCCGCCCACCCACCCTGTGGAACGGACCATCGCAGGGGTCCGGGACGGGCGAGACGAACTTCTGGAGGCAGCGCTGGCCCGGGTGCGGTGAGGGCTGGGTGACGCNGAGGGTCAGGTGCCCCTCCGGGCCCGGTACGTCCCCTCCAGCGCCTCCAGGAGCGCGGCGGCGGCGGCCAGCTCGGCCCGGGCCGCCAGCGGTGCCAGCGCCCCTCCCCGCCGGAGGTGCGCCGGGAACGGATCCGCCACTACATTGAGGGGTCTCAATTCCAAAGGTGGGGGCCGTCCGGTGGCCCCTGCAGCTCCTCCTGATTCGGACCGACTTCATGCGAACGCTGCTCCCCTCCCGGCGATCCATCGTCGCCCGGGCCTCCCGGCCCTTCACCGCCTTCCTCCCGATCCTCGCCTTGGCGGCCCTCATCGGATGCGGCGACGGCACCGGCGAGGCCGCCCCGGCTCCGGGCGACCAGGTCCCGGCCGGCCAGGACGCCGCCGGCCAGGCTCAGGATGCCCCCCAGACCCCGGGCGCCGACGGCGAGGACCTGGTGGACATCAGCGCCATTGGCTTCGACGAGGGCGACGTGGAGACGGCGGTGGTGCAGGTGGTGGAGTTCAGCGACTTCGGCTGCGTCCACTGCGCCAACTTCCACCAGAACAGCTATCCGGCCCTCTACGACGAGTTCGTGGCCGGCGGGGATGTGGTCTGGAAGTACATCCCCGTCTCCATCGCCGGCTTCCCCAACGCCATGGAGGCGGCCATGTCGGCGGAGTGCGCCGCCGAGCAGGGCGAGTTCCACCCCATGCGGAGCTGGCTCTACGAGAACCGCGAAGAGTGGATGGCCTCCGACGACCCCCACGCCATGTTCCGGGGCGCGGCCGGTGGGATGGTGGCCGACGCCGGTGCCTTCGAGACGTGCATGAACGAGGGGGGCCGGGCGCTGGAGCGGATCCAACAGGGGACCCAGATCGCCCTGGACGTGGGGGTCCGGGGCACACCCACCTTCGTGGTGCAGGGCTTCCCGGTGCAGGGCGCCCCGCCGCTGGACCAGTTCCAGGAGGCGCTCCGGAGCCTGGTGGCGGAGGTACGGGCCCAGCCGGGGAATTGAGGCGGTCCTTCGTACTCGCCCTCGGTTCAGCCCTCGCCCTGGTCCCGGCGGCGGCGGGCTGCGCCACCCCTTCCCTCCAGGTGGGGAGCGTCTGCGAGATCGTGGGCGAGCCGGTGGCCCTCCCTGCCGAGGCCCGGGAATCGAGTGGCGTGGCCCCGGGGGTGACCGAACCCGGTGAGGAGCCGGGATCCCGGCTCCTCTGGACCCACAACGACTCAGGGTGGCCCGCCGAGCTCTTCGGGGTGGACCCGGCCGGCGAGCTGGTGGCCCAGGTGCAGGTCACCGGCGCCGAGAATGTGGACTGGGAAGATCTGGCGGTGGGTCCGTGTCCGGCGCCGAACCCGTGGCGGGTGGAAGGGGGGCGCTGCCTCCTCATCGCCGACACCGGGGACAACCGGGAGCGCCGGGATGAAGTCGTCCTCTACCGGGTGCCCGAGCCGGGCCCGGGCGACGCGGCCACGGCGCCGGCGGACGCCTTCCCCCTGATCCTTCCCCACGGCCCCCGGGACGTGGAAGCGCTCCTCCTCCTACCCGACGACCGGGTGCTCCTGGTGACCAAGGGGCGTTCGGATCCCCTGGAGGTCTACCGGAGCCCGGCGCCGCTGACCGACGCCCGCGCGGCGGCGGCGGACGGCCGGATCCGCATGGAGCGGGTGCAGCGCCTGAGCGAAGGGCCGGTGTGGCTTCCCTCCATGGTGACCGGGGGGGCGGCGACACCGGACGGCACGCTGGGGGTGGTGCGCACCTACCAGTCCCTCGCGTTCTACCGCATCGACATGGACGGCCCCGAACCGCTCATCCCGGTGGAAGGGGGGCTCGTGAACCTGCGGCCGGCGCGGGAGATCCAGGGCGAAGCGGTGGCCTTCCTCCCCGGCAACCGCCTGGTGCTCACCAGTGAGGCCGGCCCCTTCGGTCGGAGGGGGCAGATGACCTTCCTCCAGTGCCGGCTCCCGGGGTGGAGCTGGTAGGGAGCTTGGCCTCCCCGGTTGGCCCGTCCGTCCGCTACCCGTCTCGCGTGGGGCGCCCGCTCCCATCTTCGGTGGCCGTGAGCTGCCGCCTCTCCCCTACCGGTCCTTGGGATCCCTTGGAAGGAAGTCCCGCCGGCCGGTGGCTTCCTCTTCGGCCCGCTCCGCTTCCCACAGCTCTTCCCACTCCTGCTCAACCTGTTGGCGGTGCTCCTCGCTGATCCGCCCCTGATACTGGTACGAGCGGACCAGGGAGAAGATGCCGATGCCCAGCCCAAGGCCAAAGATCACCCAGCGTATGTCGTGCCGGTCCAGGCTGGTCCAGAGGATGAGGACCAGGGAGATGACCCCGAGCACGATGACGTGCCAGAGCTGGATGGGTGACCGCCACCCCAATCCCGCGACAACCAGGGCGATGAGGACCAGGATGACGGCGGCGGGTGTGGGCATGGCGAAGCTCCCGGGTTGCGGCGTGGCCGGCGGCGGAGGGCAGAGGGTCCGGCCTGGGGACATTCACGACCGGCGTTCCCTCCCATAGTACATGGGGAGCGGGTCTCGCCGCACCTGCCCTGGCCCAGGAGACGTGGCGGCGGCGGCGGCCGGCCCGGAGGGGGACCCTGGGACCCTCACGCCTCCGTCAGCGCCAGAAGCTCCTGGGGCCGGTGGATGATCCGTGCGCCCAGCTCCCGGCCCGCCTCGCTGAAGGGCTCCACCTCGTGGGGCTTCTTGGACCAGAGCACGCCCACGGCGGCCATCCCCGCCCGGCGCGCCGCCTCCAGATCCGCCAGGGAATCCCCCACGTAGAGGGCCTCCACCGGGCGCGCGTCCAGCCGCCGAAGCGCCAGGAGGAGCCCGGCCGGGTCCGGCTTGGGTGCCGGGACGTCGTCGTCGAACACCGTCACGGCAAAGTCGCCCAGGCCGGCGCGGGGCACGGTGATCTCCCAGGCCCGGCGGCTCTTGCCCGTGACCAGCCCCGGCGGGCGCCCCCGGGCGCGGAGCTCGTCCAGCATCTCGGGGATCCCCGGGTACACCCCCTGGAAGTCGTCCTCGTGACGCCGCTCGTAGCTGGCGTAGAAGCGCTCCAGGACGGCGTCGGCGTGGTGGGCCTCCACCTGCTCCAGGAGGAAGCGGCGCTCGGCCCGGGGGCGGTGGCGAAGAATGTCGGCCTCGCTCCACCGCACCCCCAGCGCCGGCTCGAGGGCGTCGGCCAGCGCCTCCATGTAGAGGCGGCGGGTGGCGATGAGGGTGCCGTCGAGATCGAAGAGGATGGCAGAGCGCGGGAAGGTCACGGCTCAGCCCCACACGTCGAAGGGGTCCACCGGCGCCGGCCCCTGGCGCTTGGGCTTTGGCCTGGGCTCAGGCTTGGGCCCGGAATGCGAATCCCGGTTCGCATTTTTCGCCGGAGGGGCGGGTTTTGAGACGTCGGGGGCGGAAACGCCGGACTCCCCGGCCGCCGGATCCACCGGGGCGGGCGACGCCGGCTCGGGCGCCTCGGGGGCAGGAGGCGCCGGCGCCTCCTCCTGGGCCTCTGCCATCTCCTGTGCCTCTGCTTCGACGGGCCTGGCCTGGGCCGACTCCCGGCCCACCGTGGCCAGAGCCTCTCCCTCCACCTCTTCGGCCAGCACCGCCTCCCACGCCTCTGCCTTCCGGGCCCGGAGGCGCAGGTAGACGCGGAGGGCCCGGGAGAGCTCGAGCCCCGGGTCGACGGGAAGCTCACCGGCGTCGGTGTCGGTAAGCCGTTCGGCGCCGCCCACCGCCAGGCGGGCGCCCATCCAAGCCGCGTCGCCCGGGCCCGGCTCGGCCTGAGCCATGGCTTCCTTCAGATCGGTGGTTACCCGCCGGCGGAAGCGCTGGAGGCGGGTGGGCACAGGATCTTCCGCACCGTCCAGGGCCCGAATCCGCCTCAGATGGGGTGAGGCGAAGGCGTCGAAGAGGCGCCGGAGAAGAAGATCGAGGGTCCCGGCCGCCCCTCCCCCTTCCCGGGCGCACGCCGCGGCCCCGGACTCCCAGAGCTCCATGGCCCGGTGGAGAGCCACCTCGGCCACGTAGCGGACCAGCTCTTCCTTCCCGTCGAAGCGGCCGTAGAACGACCCCACCGACACCCCCGCCTCATCCACGATGGTGGACACCATGAGGCCGTCCGGCCCCTCCCGCTCCAACACTGTTTCCGCGGCCTCCACCAGGCGGTTCAGGGTGGCACGACTTCGGGCCTGCGCAGGGACCCGCTGGAGGACGTGGGCAGCGACGAGGGGAGGGGCGGCGGCCATGATCCAGATCCTGGGTTCAGGGGAGCGAAGGCGCCGAGGCGCGACTCAGACTGAAATTAGAATCTGGATTCGGATTTGGGGAGGGGGGATGTTGTCAAGCTGCTGCCACTTGATCTCTAGTCATCAGAAGCAGCCCGATTACGATCCCTCTAGCAACCGCGGAGACTGTTAATGAAACAACACGGCAAGAGCAGCCTGAGCCTACTCGCCCCACCCTACCGGCACATTCTCCCAGTTCCTCCAGAGGAGGCCTTCCCAAATGACAAGAAGCTTCTCTGGGGCGCCGCTCTGATTTGGCACATCCAAGGCGGTGACGAGACAGCTAACCTCGCGGTAGTTCGTTCCCGGCCGGCTAGCCTCCCTTTGATGGTCATTCTCCCCACGGCCGCGAGGGTCCAGCAACACGCCGACCTCCTCCTCCAAGTCACGGAGTCGGCCCGCCCCAGTGTGGTCCTACCTCATCACTCAGAACCAGACCCTGAAGAGCTATCGGGCTACCTATCTGATGTTCCGAGCAATTTTGCCGTGGAGTTGGTCGAGTACCTGCGTTGGCGGAAGATACACATGACCTCGGAAACACGGCACACCATCATGAAGATCTGCGAGTTGGCCGAATATACAACCACCCTTTCAGGCCTATGCAGATCCCTCTACGTATCCCGCCGAGCCTTGGGCCGCCGCTTTCGGAACGCAGGACTTCCTGTACCGTCTCATTGGCTGCAGTTCTGCCGCCTCCTGCATGCAAGCCTCCGCCTCCAGAACTCAGGAGGCACGCTATTTGAGATTTCGCGCCGCTTCAACTACGCGGATGGTTTCACACTGAGCAACCAGATGTACCGCCTTACGGGCCTCCGCCCCTCGATCGTGAGGGCCAAGCTGGGGTGGGAATGGATCGTGGAGGCATGGTTGGAGGCGGAACGAGCATCCGGGAAACTTTCCATCCCAACCACCCAAAAGGGCACCAACGATTTCCAAGAGGCTTGGCGACGCCCACGCTTGTGCGATGGCCGGCCGCTCGTAAGATGAGAACTGAGTAAGCATACTAGAAAATTCCACATTGAGCTTGGGGCCCAGATGGCCCCGTGAAAGACACCCACACCACTCTTCTCGATGTCTACGGAAGACCCCTTACTCCTTCGCGTTTTTGGCGGACCCAGCATCACCACCAGTGAGAATGCCACAATCAAGCTATCTCCCAAAATGGCTACGGCTACCGGGCTGGCCTGCATAGCTGGCCCCCAGGGCATCGGATTGTACAGCTTTCTTTCTTTCCTATGGCCTAGTGGTAGTGACCACATCCTCACGAAGCGCTTGACCCAATTACTGCGCTCCTTTACTGACCGCGCTGGTATCCCCTCCCCCATACGCAGGGATGGAGTGCGAATCTTCTTCGAAGATGACTGGTTTCATTCAGATCTTTCGACTTGGCACGAGTCCATCGCGGCCGGCCAGTTTGAGTCAGCATATTCTCTATTGAAGCTTGGCCTTTGCCCACTCCATTCCACAGAACTAACCGCAGAGGGTGAGGCATTTCTGTCGGAAAAGACCCACGAACTCTTTCGCAGCTTCGAGATCGCAGCAGTGAGGGAATTGGACCGCGCTGCCATGAATACAGACTGGGCAAGGGTGATGAGGCTCTCCGAAATACTCACCGATACCCTACCAGAGAATCGTCAATACCTGATGACCTTGACAACGAGTTTGCGGAGGTTGGGTCGAAGTTTCGAGGCGCGCATGACTCAAGAGATACATGGGCTTCCGTCATCAGGTATTTCGGCTGGCCCTTCAAATAACTCTATACTTGAACACGTGCCACGGGATTCGACACGGGATAACCATGGCACCTCAACAGGGTCCACACGTCACATACACCCTTGGCCCATGGTGGGACGGCAGGAAGAGTTCAGAAAGCTAGTCCAAATCCTGAACGACGTTCCTTGCACCCCGGCCGCCATATGCATCATTGCCGGATCCCTCGGGTTCGGAAAGACCCGTCTGGTCGATGAGACCTTCTGCTACGCAGCGAGCCTTGGATTTTCAGCCGTCAGTGTCCACTTCGCGGCATGCCGGATACAGAAGACAGCACCACGCGGAACAGGTACCTTCGTCGGGGTCGCCCATCGAGGCAAAGACGTGGCCAAGAACACCCTCTCGCTTCTAGCACATGAGCTTTCCGGGCTAGGCACCAAGAGCGACTCAAGCATCTGCTTAGCTATTGAAATGATAGAGGAGATATGCTCGCGCGGCCCCCTACTATTATGCTTGGATGATATCGATTGCGCGATGATACCCCAAAAGCAAATCTCACACCTACTCTCATCAGTGAGCTCTCTCTCAAATCTAGTTGTGATAGCAACTGCGGCGAACCCACTGGTCTCGGCCCTTGATTCCATCCCGGAGGCCACTGCATATCTGACACTCACTCCACTGCCCTTGGAAGACAGGTACCTTCTTGGCGAGCGGGTATCTGGCAACCAACTGCCTGAAGACTTGCGTAAGGAACTGGAGGATCCCGCTGCCGCCTCCCCGCAATTCGTCATTTCGCTTGCTATGCAAGCCGCTGATTTCCTGGGTACCCGGGAACACCCATCGTCGCTGGGTCGAATCATGCCCCGGCGTTTTCATGTATACTTGAAAGATCGGATGAATGCACTTTCAGTACATGGGCGAGCTTTAGCTGATATCCTCTCATGTGCTAGGCATAAGGTTCCGGTTGATGACCTGGCTTCAATTCTGGGGCTCCCTAAAACTGTTATACAGCTAGAGGTCAGTGCACTCGAGCGCCTGAACCTCGTGCGGTCCTCGGCATTGGGCATAAGCATTCCATCGCGACGCATCCGTCGGTCCCTTGAGAACGATATACCTGAAGCAAAGAGGGTTCACTTATACTCCATATTGGCATCACACCACGAGCGAAGAAGGCGGTCGACTTTGCTTTCAGGACGTCGTCGGACCATAGAAAGTGCTGAATACCACCTCCTTTTAGATGACATCCTTGCGTGTCGGCGGGCTATTTTGGAGTCCAACGACACTGGTCCGGGTGAACAAGATCTGATCGAGCGGGAGATAGAAGTGCTGTCCAAGATTCACAAGCGCCACCAATTCCGGGATCCGCAGATCCAGATGCGAATGGCCAGAAGCTTCTCTGATCTCAGTCGCCCCGCAATAGCAAGGTATTGGTTTGATCGCGCGTCCATGGGCTTTCGGCTCCAGGGTGCGACCAGAAAGAGTTTGGCCTGTCAAGCGCTAGCAATTGGCATGGCGAAAGATGACCCAGAAGCTGACCTCTCCGGAATCCATTCTACCACCGAGGCCATCGTCCAAGAGGCCAAAGCCCACGGATGGTGGGATATCGCAACCTCTGCCATTGAAACCAGTGTAAGGATCTACGACCACTCCTCGGACGTTCGAGGTATTCGATCGCTACACGAACGAATTCTTCATTCGGCCTGGGATACTGCGTCCCAGCATGCATCCGCTGAGCCCTATCCGCCCCTTCACGCCCTGTCGCTTCTATGTCAAGCCTACGTTGATTCGAATAAGGCATGGGAGTCTCTCCAGAGCCTACATGACAACATCCTCGATAGTGAGCGGTGGGCATGCGACACCAGACTGAGTTCTATCTGCCACGCTATTTTGGTTATGCTCGGCCGCGATCAGAGTCCGGAGGGGCAGAGTATTCTGAGGTCTCTACCAAGGCTGCCGAGGCGAGGCTCTAACGCTAGGGGGCACATACTTGGGACGATGAATGCGGCGGTGTCACTCCTAAATTCTTGGAACTACGAGAGTGCTGTTGACGCGTTGGACACCCTACTTGAAGATTGCGACTTCAGGCCAGGAGGGCACCAGGCTGGTCTGATTCATGTCAACTTGAGCATTGCTCTCCTCCGGACACGCGATAGCGACGGCAGTCGTAAACACCTTTCAAGTGCAGTGAAACTCCTTGGGCCAAGACCTCCCGGTGCTGCCAGGTCTGCTGTGGCGGCCCTAGATGGACTCTTGGCACTTGAACAAGGTAGTCTTCATGGCGCCAGGCAGGCATTGGATTATTTAGAGTCAGTTCCTGGCGATTGCCCATACGATCCCGTCCTGCCTTGCGAGTTGGCAGCACGATGGAACTGGTACCTTGGACGTCGTGCAGAAGCAATCTGCATTCTCCAATCCAAGTTATACAACAAGGAGCTAGACCCAGTCAGTCGCATATCAATATCGCGTATTTTGAGTGAATTTCTGCGCCGCGCTGGCCGCGAGGATGAGTCAAATAATGTTTTACGGCATGGATGTGATATAGCTTCCAGTCATTCGATGACTCATATGTTTCCTCACATAATCTCTCTAATCCGGTAATACAGAGGCGCGTTAATGTTATCGGATATGACATCCGGATGATTCGGACTTCCGACTATCCGTCATGGATGACGTGTACGTAAAAGGCGCCATTACGGCATATAAAGATAGCACATCTTGTGTCGAATGTTTAATTTGGTGCGTTTCAGATGTCATTCATACATTAGCAGTATCCACAACCGGGGATCCCATTCCCAGGCAGCCAGTAAACGTCGGTCAATCCATTTGGTATGTGTTCAACGCAATCTTCCGCGTCGCTGATATATCAATCGCTCTAATTGGACGAATTTGTATAAGTACGGTATTCACCTTCTATGACCCTAGGAACGTAAAGTCACCGGTTTCAGATTGCATGGATCCCTGACTCGAATTTGACAGTTGAGTCCCACTTTCGGGGGACCGAGTCGAGAAAACCCGCACCATTGCTTGATTCTTGTCCTGAATACCCGCCGGTCGGCTCAGCTTTTTTGTGCCAAAGGTTGCCGCTCCGTTACCTTACGGGAGGGCCACTGATTGCTATCGTGGTGGCATTTCGATCCAAACGTTCCCGGGGCCGCCACTCCCTCCAGCTCGTCGAAAACGAGCGGGGAGAGGGGCGCGTCCGTCAGAAGGTGCTGGCAAGCCTTGGCCGCGTGGATGAACTCCAGGCTTCGGGCCAGCTGGCGCGCCTCACGGAGAGCCTGGCCCGGCTGACGGAGGAACTGGAGGCGGTGCGACTGGCCTCCGACCTGGAGGCCCGGTCAGCCCAGGCCTTCGAGGGGATGCTCGCTGTGGCGCGACTCTGGAGTGATCTGGGCCTCGACAGCGTGGCTTGGCCTGAGGGAGACCTCCCGGAGCTTCACCACGTCTACCGCTCCCTGGAAAGACTCGCCGGCGCAAAGGACGACCGAGAGGTGCGACTCCACCAGCGGGTCCGGGATCTGTTCAACCAAGAACTCGACCTCGCTTTCCACGACACAACGAGCCTCTACTTCCACAGCGCTGAGCAGGATGTACTCCAGCGCCGGGGGCACTCCAAGGACAAGCGGCCCGACCTGCCCCAGGCCGTACTCGGGCTCCTTCTTTCCGGAGACGGCCTCCCGATTGGTCACGAGCTCTTTGCCGGCAACACCTACGATGGCAATACCGTCCCGGAAGTGCTGGACCGTCTGAAAGAGCGCTTCCAGCTCCGGTGGCTCATCTTCGTCGGGGACCGGGGCATGGTGAGCGAGAAGAACTTGGAGGCTCGGGATGAGACCGGCTACGACTGGATCGTCGGGGTCCGGCTCCGTACCTGTCCCCAACTTGCGAGCGTCCTGCCATCGGATCCTCGGTCCTTCCGCTCCATTGCCGAGAACCCGGAGGTGAAGGAGGTCTTCTCCCGAAGCATCCGCTACGTACTCTGCCGGAACCCCGATCAGGCCCGCCGGGACGCAGCCCGGCGAGAGGCGGTGATCGAACGCCTTGAACAGCGGCTCACGGCGAGTGGTGTGAAGGGCCTGTTGACCCGGTCCGGGTTCGGTCCGTTCCTTCGGATCCACGGCGGAGAGGCCACGATCGATCGAGAACAGGTGGAGCGCGACGCCCGCTGTGACGGGCTCTGGGTCCTGGATACATCCACCGATCTGCCGGCCAAGGACGTGGTGGAGGCCTACAAGTCGCTCTGGCGAGTCGAGCGAGCCTTCCGCACCCTCAAGTCCCCGCCGAGCTCTGGCCTGTGCGCCACTGGACGGAGCCGCGGATCCGAGGCCACGTCGTCGTCTGCTTCTTCGCCTTCCTGGTCCGCACGGCTCTGGAGCGCCGACTTTTCGAGGAAGGAGACCTCAAGGCCAGCTTCGCCCAAGTGTTGGACGCGCTTCACCGCGTTCAACAGGTTCAGGTCGAAGTGAAGGGAATCCTGCTCCAACTCGTCACCGAGCCCCCCCACTGGCCCAGAAGGCGTTCAGCGCCCTCGGGATACGGCCTCCCCCACGACTTCAGAAGCTCGCCTGACCCGCTGCACCGCCCCGGTGTAGTGCCAAACCCGAAATCCGGGCATAGGTTACGTGTCACGATACCAATCACTTGCGGAAATCACACTGTCAAACTCCAGCCAGGCGCTGTTCATGCCGATCCCCCCGAAAGGCCAGGAGGTGCCGGACCTGATCCACGGCTGGATCCTCCGACTCTCGGAGCAGTGTCCGCCTCCTTTGCTCAAGCTCCCGGATCTCGCTGCTCAGCAACTGATGTCGTTTCTACTCCCGCTTCAGCCGTCCCGAGGGCTCATAGCGAAGCGGAAGTCCCTCCGAAAGCACCTCTTCCTCCGCCTGCCGCGGAAACTCTGAGTCCAGAGGGAGGCTCCGCCTCGGGGCTCGGCACCAGAAGCACGCTCCAGAGCTCCCGCTCTCCCGCGTCGTAGCGGATGAGCAGCCTCAGCAAATCAGCCAGATCCAGGGAAT
>SL_3KL_010_SEDDRAFT_10004942_pt1 | contig 11990 bp, 10 predicted proteins | sample SodLakKL_010_SED_2_FD_10381 | JGI IMG/M metagenome (IMG submission 10381)
GGCACCAGCGAGCTGTGGCTCGGCGGGACGCTGATCGACAAGCCCGCCACCGCCTTCACGTCCACCTCCAGCCTCCACGGCGGCCAGGAGAGCACTCTGCTGACCATGCTGGTGCCGCTGCTGCACCACGGTATGGTCTATGCGGGCCTGCCCTATAGCGAGATCGAACTGATGGAAACCTCAAGCGGCGGCACCCCCTACGGGGCCAGTCACTTGGCCGGCAAGCGCAGCGACCGGCCATTGGATGAACATGAACGCCGTCTGGCCCAGGCTCAGGGCCGCCGCCTGGCCAGGCTCGCCCTGGCGCTGTCGGCAATGCCCAGGGAGGATCGCTCATGAGGCGCTGGCTCGAATCCCTGGAGGCCGACAAGGGGGTGGATCACCTGACGGCTCGATCACGACGCTGGGTGTTGGGCAGCTACGGCGTCCTGGTCCTGGCCCTGGTGGTCTGGGGCCTGCTACTGACCCGTAACGACGGTAATTTTCGCCCGCTGCTGGCCTTCCTGCTGCCGCTGCTGCTGTTCCTTCCCTCGCTGCTGGGGCGGCGGCCGAGGGGGCACGCCTGGCTTGCCTTCGTCAGCCTGCTCTACTTCATGATTGGGGTGAATGTAGCGGTCCTGCCTGGCCAGGGATGGTTGGGCTGGCTGATCGCCCTGGCGGCACTGACCCTGTTCTGCGGCTGTACCTTCTATGCCCGCTTCCGTAGCCGCCAGCAGCGCTCTGTCCGCGAGTAATAGCCGCCAAAGCGGCCAGATCTCATCAGAAACATGTGCTGGGTCATCTAGGTTTGCCAACAGACTCGGTTGCGCCCCGCTTCCTTGGCCGCATAGAGCCCCTGGTCGGCCCGCTTGATAGCCGGCTTCAGCAAGGTTTCCCCTGCATTGACCTGCGTGACTCCCAGCGAGGCTGAGTAGGTGAGCTGCCCTCCCGCGACAGCGCCTGGCTCCACCTCGGCCGGTGTGGTCACGACCGCCTGGCGCAGGCGCTCTGCCACCTGGAGGGCCTGCTCGCGAGAGGTGTCAGGCAGCAGCAAGGCAAACTCCTCACCGCCCATGCGGCATACCACATCCCCCTCGCGCAGCTGTTGGCGCGCCGTGTTGGCGAAGGCCTGTAACACCAGGTCCCCCACGGCGTGGCCGTGGGTGTCATTGATGCGCTTGAAGTGATCCAGATCGACGGCGATCAGGCTCAGTGGCGCGCCGCTACGGCGAGCGCGGGCGATCTCCATGGCTGCCTGATCCTCCAGGTAGCGTCGGTTGCCCAGTCCGGTGAGCGGGTCGGTCATGGCCTGTTTCTCCAGGCGTGCTTCCAGTTGCTTACGCTCGCTCAGATCGAAGACCGTGGCACGGGAGTACTGGAAGCCGTCCTCGGTTACCTGCGCAGTGGCCTGAATTGCCACCGGTAGCGTTGTGCCGTCGCGACGCAGCAGTTCGCACTCGGCCGCGCCCTCCTGCGCCTGACTCAGCACTTGCTGGAAGGCGGCGTCGAAGGCGGTGCGGGTCTCCGGCGTGACGAAGTCACGGTAGTCGAGCTTGTCAATCACCTCATCGGCACGATAGCCCAACCAGTCGAGCTCGGTGCGGTTGATCTTGAGCACGCGCCCTCTGCTATCCAGTGAGTGATAGCCGCAAGGGGCGTTCTCGTAGAGGTCCTGAACCTCGCCAGCGTACTGCCGCGCCTCACGGGATAACCGCAACGCTCGTTGCCGTAAGCTCCGTTGGCGGTGATGGCTGAGCACACAAAAGATACCAACGGCGATCGACAGGAGATAGACCAGCACGATGACCAGCACCTGGTTGAGGCTTTCGTTCAAGGCTTGGAACAGCACGCCGTACTCGACTTCCAACAAGGCCATGGCGGCCCCGCGAGCACTGTCTACCCGCGCTTCCAAGTGAGCCATGACGATGGGGTACAGCGTTGCCGTTACCAGAGCAACGGGGACGAGTATGGCCACGACCAAGCGGGCCCAGAGCCCTTTCACTATCACTAGAGGCATCTCATGGGGCTGGCACGCTTCATGGTGACCAGGCCTTGCTGACTGGCAGGATGTCGGGGAGTGCCCCGAGCGCCTCGATGGGCATGGGCCTGGCGAAGCGGAAGCCCTGGAGCAGATCACACTGGCGGCGAACCATGTCCTGTTGCTCGTCTTTCGTCTCAACGCCTTCTGCGACCACGACCATGTCCATATGGTGTGCCATGGTGATCACCCCTTGCACGATGGCCGCGGTGTGCCGGTCATGCTTTGCCCTCTGTACGAAGCTGCGGTCGATCTTGAGCTTGTGGGTAGGCAGGTCGCGCAGATAGCTGAGGCTGGAGAAGCCGGTGCCGAAGTCATCGAGCGCGACACGCACCCCGACCGCCTTGAGCGTCTCCATCAGTTCGATCACCGGCTCGGCACCGTCCAACAGCACACTCTCGGTCACTTCCAGCTCCAGGAGCTCTGGCGGTAGGCCGGAGAGGTCCAGGGCATGCAGCACTTCGTCGAGAAACCCATCGCGGCAGAACTGCAGCGAGGAGATGTTCACCGCCACCGGCAGCACCCGGCCGCTGCGGGCTCGCAGCCCGGCGATTTCACGGCAAGCCTGGTGAAGCACCCAACGCCCTATCGGGACGATCTGCCCAGTATGTTCCGCCAGTGGGATGAACTCCCCGGGCAAGATCACCCCATGGGTCGGGTGACGCCAGCGCACCAGGGCCTCCACGCTACGGATACGGCCGCTCAGCGCATCGACCAGGGGCTGATAGTGGACCTCAAACTGATCCTCGCGCAGGGCCGCCTGCAGGTCATGGCGCATCACCACACTGTGCCAGGAGCTCGAGGCCCGGCGACCGCGGTACCACTGCCAGGTGTTACGCCCCTGTCGTTTGGCCCGCTCCAGGGCCAGCTCGGCATGCTGGACGAGCGCGTGGGCCTGCTCCAGAGCGAGACAGGTGCAGGCAATACCAATGCTGACGCTGAGCTGAACCTGCTGGTCATCCACCGTGATGGGCTGAGCCAGCGCCTCGAGGATGCGTTCGGCCAGCTGGATCACCTGAGCGCGGCCTTCATCGTTCGTCAGCAATATGCCGAATTCATCCCCCGCCAAGCGGGCGACCACATCATCCGGTCTCAACAATGTCTCCAACCGCCTGGCTACAGTGGTCAGCACCTGATTGCCAACGGGATGCCCGAGGCCGTCGTTGATGGTCTTGAAGCCATCGAGATCCAGATACATCACCGTCAGTAGCTCGGACTCTTGCTGGCTACGCTGAAAGGCCTTCTCGAGCCGGTCGGCGAAGGCCGTGCGGTTGCACAGCCCGGTCAGTAGGTCATGCGTCGCCTGGTAGGCGAGGCGAGCCTCTTGAGCCAGGTGTTCGGTGACGTCTTGCTGAATGCCGATGAAGTGGGTGCAGGCACCGCTGTCATCAAAGACCGGGCTGATTTCCAGCTGGTTCCAGAACGGCGTGCCATCCTTGCGGTAGTTGAGAAGCGTGACATTGATGTCGCGGCGCTCGCGGATACCGGTGCAGATCTCCTCGACGGCCGCAGGGTCGGTCCCTGCTCCCTGCAGGAAGCGGCAGTTCCTACCTATCACCTCAGCGTGCGAATAGCCGGTAATGGTCGAGAAAGCCGGGTTGGCGACGACGATGGGCATGTTCGGCTGCCCGGCATCGACCAGGAGCATGCCATTAGGGCTGGCGTCGACCCCACGCTTGAGCAGCCTAAGCTCTCTGGTCTGCTGCTTGCGCTCGGTAATGTCGCGGCAGACGCCATAGACGCCGACGATCTCGCCATCCAGGGTCACCGGGAAATTGGTGATCTCCAGATGATAGAGGTGTCCCTTGGCGTGCGTACCCACCGATTCGTAGGTCAATGACTCACCGTTACAGGCTCTATCGAAGGCCTGCTGGGTCAGCGCTCGATACTCTGGCTCGACGAAGTCGTTGAAGTGCAGGCCGGCCATCTGAGCTTCGGGGTAACCCGTGATTCGCTCCAGGGCCGCATTGCAACGCTGAAAGTGCCCCTGAAGGTCGAAATCATAGACACCATCGGGGTGGTTGACGAACAGTGAACGGTGCCACTCGGATAGCGAGCGGTGCGCGCGCGCATCACGGTCGCGAACCATCGCCAAGGCAATCAATGCAGCGGCTTGCTGCAGACACCGCTGGCTTGCCGGAGTGGGTGTGCGAGGGGTCGGGTAGTAGGTGCCGAAGGTGCCGAGCAGCTCGCCCTTGGGCGTGATCACCGGGCTGGACCAGCAGGCACGCAGCCCCTCCCCCAGGGCCGCCTCGCGCAGCCCCTCCCAGCGCGGGTCCTGAGCGATGTCCTGTGTCACTATGAAGCGGAGCTCGAAGGCGGCCGTACCAAAGGAGGCCATGCCGGGGACGACGGGGATCTCCTGCAGGCGTTGTGTGTAAGCAGGAGAGAAGCGATTGTTGGGCAGCAGGCTCAAGGTGCAGTGCCGGGGGTCGTAGCGCATGAACGCTATCGTGGCATCGGGGAGCAGTCGGCCTAGCCAGTGGGCGATCGCATCCAGAGTATGATCAAGTGGGGCTTGCTGGGCGATCAGCTCATGGATGCCCTGCTGGATCTCTAGACGAGAAAACTCATCGTTCATCTTACGTCCTTGTTGGATGAGATCAGATTCCCTTCAGCATCTGTAGAGCTGCCTATAGCCGCGAGTATCATGGCCTTTTCTTCTGACTCGTTACAAATGGAATCTCGCTCCAATCGTTATGTTGGAAAAACGTAAATCGATCTAGCGATGGCTGAGGTGTTATTTGCTACGCTTGAAAGGCTTGATTCACCTCAAGCCGTAGGACCCAAGCCAAACCAGACAACACCAAGCAACACGAAAAGGAGATCGTGATGACAGTGACCTTACGCCCCCTGCTCGCCGGCCTCGGCCTCTCTGCCGCCTTACTCGCGGCCACTTCCGCCCAGGCCCTGGAGGTCGACAAGGCGATCGAGTATCGCCAGGACGCGCTGCGCGTCCTGGCCTTCCAGATCGGTCCACTGGGCGACATGGCTCAAGGCAACATCGACTACGATGCCGAAGAGTTTGCCCTGCGCACCAACAACCTGGCCTCACTGGCGCACCTCCCCTGGGAGGCCTTCATTGAGGGTTCACTGCAGGGAGATGACCACGATGTCGCTACCGATGCCTTAGCAAAGATCGGCGATGAATGGACCGGCTTCAGGGAGCGTCAGGAGACCTTGCAGCAGGAGAGTGCCACCCTAGCGCAGATGGTAGACGATGGTGAAGAGTTCAGCGTCCTGCGTCGCCAGGTTGGTGCCGTGGCCAACAGCTGCAAGGGGTGCCACGACGACTACCGCGCCGACTAAGCCAACCCTGATCAGCGCAGAGAAGCAAGGCGGCCATTCGGCCGCCTTGCTGCGTCTCGCCTGCCGCGCTCAGGCGTTCCATAGCCACAGCACGGGCAGTGTGGCGATGACGATCGCTACCAGCGCAATCCAGGGGCTAGCGATCTGCCGGGCCGGACCGCCGGCCGCCGGCTCGTCCTCGGGCTCGCCCGCAAGCTCCTTGCGGCCGGTCAACATTGCCCCTACGAGGCGTTCGCCCTTCAGCCGGTGCACCACCAGGGCCAGCAGGTGACCGGCTATCAGCAGCATCAGCAGGTTAGCGTTGAGGTGATGCAACCCGGCGAGAGTGCGGGCGGTACTGCGGTCCACCAGGCCATGCAGGGGGGCGCTGAAGAAGATGTCGTCGGTCAGGAAGAGGCCGCTGACGGCCTGGAAAGTGAGCGACAGCAGCAACACCACCACCATGATGCCACCCAGGGGGTTGTGGCCGGCGAAGACGGGGGGCCGCCCACGCAGCAGACGCCTGGCATAGTCGAACATGCTGGCCGGTGAGTAGAGGAAACCGCTGAAGCGAGCGTAATGGCTACCCACCAGGCCCCACAGCCAGCGAAACAGCAGCAGGCCCAGCAACACATACCCGGCCCGGGCATGGATATCGACAGGGAAGATGAAGGGGGCACCACCGGTCTTCATTGTATAGAACGCCAGGGCTACGCACCCTACCAGCGCCCAGTGAAAGAGTCGCACTGGTACGTCCCAGACTTTCAGTCTCCTCATCTCGCCTCCTTGCTGTTTGCAGTGGATTTTGTGGCGCTAAGCTGCCAACCCCGACTATTTGACTTATCATAGGGGGTTGAGTGGCTGCCGCCACTTGCTGATCGCCCGTAGAAGGAGTGTACCTCTTGTCATCCCTCAACGCCTGGCGTGCTGCCGGCACACTGACCATGCCGGTGATGTTCGGTTACCTGCCGCTGGGTGCCGCCTTCGGCATCCTGGCCATCGAGGTGGGAGTCCCTGGCTGGGCCGCCCTGCTGATGTCGCTGGCCATTTATGCCGGCGCCGGCCAGTTCCTGGCCGTGGCGCTGCTGGCTGCGGGTGCCGGCCTTGTGGAAGTGGCGGTAGCCACCCTGATGCTCAATTCACGCCACCTCTTCTATGGGCTCTCGCTGCTCAAGCGATTCAAGGGGGCCGGCTGGCGCAAGCCCTATATGATCTTCTCGCTCACCGACGAGACCTATTCGCTGCTAACCGCCCTGCCACCAGAACGCGCCCGGGATCATGCCCTGGCCTTTCGCATCGGCCTGCTCAACCAGACCTGGTGGGTGCTGGGCTCTCTGGTCGGTGCGCTGATCGGCTCAACGCTGGAATTCGACAGTCGCGGCATCGAGTTCGCCCTCACCGCCCTTTTCATCGTGCTGACCCTGGAGCAGGCACGCCGGCTGCGCCAGGCCCTGCCCTTCGTGATTGCGCTGGCCACCGGGGGCGGTGCGCTGCTGCTGCTTCCCGATCGCCACCTGCTCATGGGCGCCATCGGCGCGGCAAGCCTGGTCCTGTTGGCTCAGTACCGGCTCCAGACGCCGGATCAACCGAAGGAGAGCCGCCCGTGAGCCATGCCAGCCTGCTGCTCTTCATCGCCACCTGCGCCCTGGCCACCTTCGCCACTCGAGTGATACCTTTTGTGGCCCTGGCACGCCAGGCGGAGCACCCTTTGATCTTGCATTTGGGGCGCTACCTGCCCCCTGCGGTAATGATGATCCTGGTGATCCATGCGCTGCGCGACTTTCGTCCCCTGGCCGAGGGTCAACTCAATGCCGGCGCCACCGGCTGGCCGATGATCCTCGCCTCCTTGACGGTAGTGGGGCTGCATCTCTGGCAGCGCAACGCCCTACTATCCATCATCGGGGGCACCGCGGCCTACATGACCATGGTGCAGCTGGGCTGGTCGCCGTGAAAGCGAATCGACATATGCTTAAGGTCACAAATCCTGCTTGTACGGACAAAGAGTGTTGAGCTGCCAGCGCGGAGAGGCGACCATGCAACAAACTTCGAGGAGATTTCCATGACACGCAACATCGCCGATATCCGCCGCGACTACGAGGGCGGGCAGCTCGACGAGTCACAGGCCACCGAGAACCCCATGGAGCTGTTCGAGGAGTGGCTGACCCTGGCCCTGGAGAGCGAGGGAGATGACGGTAATGCTATGACACTGGCGACCGTGGACAGCCAGGGCCTGCCTCATGCGCGCGTCGTCCTGCTCAAAGGAATCGACGAGCAGGGCCTGGTCTTCTACACCAACTATCACAGCCACAAGGGTAGCGAGCTGACCAATGTCCCCTATGCCGCCCTGGTCTTCTGGTGGCCGCACCTGGCGCGCCAGGTGCGCATCGAGGGAAGCGTCGAGCAGGTCAGTGCGGAGGAGTCCAATGCCTATTTCGCCAGCCGCCCGCGGGCCAGCCAACTGGGGGCCTGGGTCGCTACCCAGAGCGTGGTGATTCCCGGTCGCACCTGGATCGAGGAGCGCCAGAACCGTTTCGAACAGGCCTACGAGGGTCAGGAGATTCCTCGGCCGGTGCACTGGGGGGGCTACCGTGTCGTTCCCACCATGATCGAGTTCTGGCAGGGCCAACCAAGCCGCCTCCACGACCGGATTCGCTACGAAGCCCGCGACGGCGAGTGGCAGCACTTCCGCATGGCGCCCTGATCGACGCGGCCGACTGACCCGGATCTGACTTCGCTAGAACAACAGCCCCCCGCCATGGCGGGGGGCTGTTGTTGGAGGGCAACCAACACGCACGGGCCCTCTCAATCCGGCATGCTCTCCAGGCGATGCCGCTGCCACTCGCTCTCCGGCTCGTTGAGCCGCAGCACCGCATCCACCACCTGCTCCTCCATGTTGTAGCGCTGCTTGAAACCGAGATGCTTCATCAAGGCGCGCATCGGGTGGTTGTCGACCATGATCTTGCCGATCATCTCCAGGGTGCCGACGCTTCGGCAGTAGTCGATCAGCTTCTGCATCAGCAGGCTGCCGATGCCAAGCCCCGTAAGATCATCGCGGATGATCACCGAGAACTCGGTGCGAATGTTGTCAGGGTCGTTCCACACCCGGGCCACGCCGAGCATTTCCTTGGTGCCATCGTCGCGAAGGTGCTCGGCAATGAAGGCCATCTGGCGGTCGTAGTTGATCTGCGACAGCATCGACAGGTCCCGTTGCGTGAGGTCTGACTTGTTGTGGAAGTAACGAAATCGGATGCTCTCTTCGGAGAGTTGACGGTGGAAGCTGGTGATCAGCGGTGCATCCTCGGCCCGAATCGGGCGCACCTCGACATCCCAGCCGTTCTTGAGGGTTACCCACTCACGCAGCTCTTCCGGGTAAGGCATGATGGCGAATCGCGCCGGCGTACCGAGGTCCATGGCGAAATCCACCGCCACCATGTCGTCACGATTGAGCAGCAGCGGATTGATCTCCATCCCGCGAAGCTCGAGCAGGTCGCTGGCCATCTGCGACAGCTTGACCAGCAGTTGGCAGAGCCGCTCGATATCCCGTTTGGGGTCGCTTGAATGTTCATGGATCAATCGCGCCACGTGAGTGCGATCCACCATGTCCTCGGCCAGTGTCATGTTGAGCGGCGGCAATGCCACCTGACGGTCGGCCAGAATATTGACCTTGTAGCCGCCGATGCCGAATACGATCACCGGGCCAAACACCGGATCCCGAGTGATCCCGGCGCAGGTTTGTAGCGAATGCTTGCCCCGCTGCATGGGCTGCAGGCAGTACTCACGGACCTTGAAGGCGGGATACTTCTCGCTCACCTGTTCGCCGAGGAGCGTGATCCCTTCGGCTACCTGATCGGGGCTTCTGAGGTCCTGCAGCAGCCCGGCCGAAATCCGATGGGGATGCTTTCGATAGCGGAACGGTCGGCAGTTTCCCTCATGAACCACCTTCAGCGCTATGGCGCCATCGAACGCCGCCGCCGCTGCGGCGCCCTGCTCAGGGGTTGTCACATAGCGGCTCTCTGCGACCGGAATGCCGTAGGCCTGAAGCACCAGAGCAGTCTCGGAGTGTGAGAGCGATTCACGCCCCTCGGCCTTGGCCTCCTTGATCAGGGTGCGGCAGCGGGCACGGATATCCGGGGTGGTGGTAAACGGCAGGCTGGGCGGAGTCTCCTGAAGCAGCGCCTGTACCCGTTGGTAGTCGACCATGTGCATGAAGGCGTTGATGGCCTTCTCGGGCGACACGTAGGTGGGTATTGCCGCCAGGCTGCACTCATGGCGAGCGGAAAGCGCCTCCTCCAGCCCCATGAAGCTGGTCAGCAGGTTGCGGCGGAAGCGCTTGCGGTTGGCCACCACCGCCTGGGCAGTGGTCTTGGACGGCGCCATGCGGGTCGGCGCGTGCACTACCAATACGGCGTCGACGCCGGGGTCGGCGGCGATAATCTCGATGACATCCACGAACTTCTCGGGAGTGGCATTGCCGCCCATGTCCACCGGGTTCTCCCCGGGCTTGCTCATGTCGAAGTCGCCGCGATGCAGCGCCGCCCGCGTCTCCTCGGTGAACTGGGCCAGCTTGCCACCGGCGTGGATCAGCTTATCGATGGCCAGCATGGCCGGCCCCAGGCCGTTGGAGACAATCGCCAGGCGGTCACCGCGAAGCGGCTTCATGAGCGACAGTGTCATGAGCGCATCGAACAGATCGTCGGAGTCGTGCACTCGCACTACCCCGGCCCGGGAAAACGCCGCATCGAAGATCTGGTCGCGATTGGCGACCCCTGGCGTTGGCGGCAGGCCGGTAAGATCCGACTGGGGCGTACGGCCGCTCTTGATGGCCAGCACCAGGCGGTTACGCGAGGCATCTCGAAGGGCGGTCATGAAGTGTTGGGCGTCGAAGATCTTTTCCAGATGGAGCAGGATCGCCTGAGTGGGCGAAAACTGATTGATGTAGTCGAGCAGGTCGGGAAGCATGACGTCGACGCTGTCGCCCAGCGTGATGAGATGCGAGAAGCCCACCCCGCGCCCCGCCGCCCAGTCGATCATCGCCGTTCCGAGCATTCCGGACTGGCCAAGATAGGCGACCTTGCCGGCCTTGATCGGCCGGTTGGCGTAGGAGGCATTGAGCTTGCGCCCCGGCACGATCAGGCCCATGCATTCCGGGCCCAGCACGCGAATTCCCGACTGGCGAGCGGCATCGAGCATGCGTTGGCGGATCGAGGCCTTGCCGTCGCGGGCCTCGTCCAGGTGGGAGCCACCGGAGAGCACCAGGGCCGCGCGCACGCCGATGCTGCCCAGCCTTGCGATGCGCCCGGGCACCGTGGCCACCGGCGAACAGATAACCGCCAGGTCGGGCGCTTCCGGGAGCTGGCCAATGCGCGAGAAGGCGGGCTGACCGAAGACGCTATCGTAGCCCTTGGGGTTGACGGCCCAGAGGGTGCCCGGAAAACCGGCCTCCTGCAGATTGCGGATGACGAGCCCACCCAGGGAGCTGGCCTTTTCCGACGCGCCGATGACGGCAATGGTCTTGGGTTCGAAGAAGTGACGCAGGAAACGGGTGCTCAAGATGCTCTCCCGACAGCTGATGGCTGGAATGGTTGTCTATTGTGTACGACCTATTGACACTGTCTGGCAAGGGATTAAGCAAAGTAAAGTGACTTCAGTCAGCCTGGAGGCACCAATGATCACCGGTTACATCACCCATCCCCATTGCATGCTCCACCACATGGGGCCTGAGCACCCCGAAAGCCCGCTGCGGCTGGAGGCGATTCGCGCCCGCCTGTCCCTTTCGGGGCTGCTGCAACAGACCATGCAGTCAGAGGCACGCGAAGCGACCGAGGAGCAGTTGGCTCGGGTTCACCCCCTGCGACACCTTCGCGCCCTGGATAAGTGTGTCCCCAGCGAGGGTATTGTCACCCTGGACAGTGACACCATGATGAACCCAGATAGCCTCAGCGCTGCCCGGGTGGCCGCGGGGGCGGTGATCCGCGGCGTCGACCAGGTCTATCGTCACCAGGCCGACAACGTTTTCTGTGCCGTACGCCCACCCGGACACCATGCCGAGGCCACTGATGCCATGGGCTTCTGCTTCTACAATAATGTAGCAGTTGGTGCCGCCCACGCCCGCGCCAAGTATGGCGCCAGACGCATCGCGATCCTCGATTTTGACGTCCACCAGTGCAACGGCACCATCGATATCTTCAAGGATGATCCCGATGTGCTGGTCTGCACCAGCTTCCAGTACCCCTTCTATCCCTGGCGCTACCTGCGCAGCGATTGGCAGAACGTGGTCAATACGCCGCTGGAGGCGGGGACCGACAGCGCCGCCTTCCGCCGCGCCATCGAGGACGACTGGCTCCCCGCACTGCACCGTTTCAAGCCGGAGCTGGTGCTGCTCTCCTCGGGCTTCGATGCCCACCGCGAGGACGACATGGCCGAGCTCAGCCTGGAGGAAGAGGACTTCTACTGGGTCACCCACATGGCCCTGGAGATCGCGGCTCTCTACGCGGACAACCGCCTGGTCTCGGTACTCGAGGGAGGCTACCACCTTGAATCCCTTGGCCGCAGTGTTGAGGCCCACCTCAAGGCGCTGCTGGGCCAGCCCTTCAGCGACGCTCCCGCGCCCTCGGCCTAGCGTCTATCGGTCGGCGTGCCGATTTCCCTAGCGGCGGGGAATGTCCCTCGCCGACGGCTCCGTCGA
>SL_3KL_010_SEDDRAFT_10004943_pt1 | contig 11990 bp, 9 predicted proteins | sample SodLakKL_010_SED_2_FD_10381 | JGI IMG/M metagenome (IMG submission 10381)
CAGGATTTTTGCTTTATCCGGTGCCTCTTTTACCAGTGCCTCAGTGGTTTCGGTAGTGGTTTTGCCCCAGACATGGGCCGCATCTTTGATTTCAACCTTGTCGTCCTCAATAAAAATATTCACCGGCTTGGGCGACTTTCCTTCGAGAATCAGCAGGTCGTATCCGGCAAACTTAAGTTCTGACCCCCAGTATCCACCGGAGTTGGAACTTGCTATGGTTCCTGTCAGAGGCGATTTGGTTACCACCATGTAGCGCCCACCTGCCGGCGTGGGTGTGCCGGTTAATGGCCCTGTGACAATAATGACCTTGTTCTCCGGGTCAAAAGCCTCAACCTTGGGGTCAACCTCCTCCGACATAATCTTTGACCCAAGACCGCGCCCCCCAATATACTTGAGTGCCTTTTCATGGTTTAACGCTTCTGTTTTGTAAGTGTGATCTTTTAAGTTGATCCTTAAAATTTTTCCTCTGTATCCGTACATTGCTATAAATTTTAATTGATGAATGGGTTGTTTGTAAATATGTTTAGTTGTTGAGCTGTTTGCAAAATGCTTGTCTGTTTTAAGACATACATGTACTTCAATGATTGCGCCAAAAACATTAAAGAACTGAAAGACAATATTTAAGGCGATACGTTTCGTGTATTATAAAGACACTGATTTTAAATACTGTTTGGTTTTTTAACAAACAGTTGGTATTTTTGTGTTTTGATACTGAACACTGTTCATTTGCTGAACAGTATGATTGTTCAGGTTTTATTCAGATTTAATATAAATAACAAGAAATGTTTAGCAGTTGGAAGAGTAGTTTGGTGGTGCTTACCTTCAGTGGTCTGGTATTGTTGTTTATTGTCGCACCTCTTGCGGGGATGCTCTTGCAGACTCCCGGGACTCAATACCTGGATACCATTGCTGATGAAGAAGTTCGTCGTAGTATACGACTTACATTATTCAGCTCACTGATTGGTGTGATGATTTTTGGGATTGCTGCCATCCCGTTAGCATATTTGCTGGCAAGAAGGGATTTTCCCGGCAAAGGGATTGTCAACGGACTGGTGGACCTGCCTGTTGTAATTCCCCATTCGGCAGCTGGGATAGCCATTTTAGGTGTGATTAGCCGCAATACATTTGTCGGTCAGGCCGGCGAATCGATCGGAATCCAGTTTGTAGGTGGTGTTGCAGGGATTGTTGTTGCCATGGCTTTTGTAAGCATTCCTTTTCTTATCAATGCCGCCAGGGATGGCTTTGCCGCTGTTCCGGAAAAGCTGGAAAAAGCGGCATTAAACCTGGGAGCCTCTCCCTGGAGGGTGTTTTTTACCATTACACTGCCACTGGCAAAAAGGCAGGTTTTAACCGGACTGACCATGATGTGGGCACGTGGACTGAGTGAGTTTGGTGCCGTGGTGATTATAGCGTACCACCCAATGGTAACACCAATTCTGATTTGGGAACGGTTTACATCATTTGGACTGGCCTATGCCAGGCCTGTAGCCGCTGTTTTTATGATCGTTTGCCTGGTGGTTTTTGTGCTGATGCGACTGTTGTCCGGTAAAAAAATACAAAACCGTCACCAAAATTGAATCAAGAAATATAAACCATGAAGTCCAATCATTTTACACATAAACGATGAGCCCACTCCAAACAGTCAAAAACGCCACGGATGCACAGATTAATACAATCAATTTGCTCATAACGTATTGATAATCATTAATATATTTAGCATTACAAATGCTTTGATTATCAAAAACAGATTTTAGGAGTGGACTAAATAATTGAATATATAAACCAACACAAACCAATCCCGACAACCTGAATATGCTTCATATACAAAACATTAGCGTTCGTTTTCCCTCCTTTTCCCTGGAAGGGATTTCTTTGGTGATTGAAAAGCATGATTACCTCGCCTTACTTGGTGTTTCCGGAGCAGGTAAGACCGTAATTCTTGAGGTACTTGCCGGACTGGTAAAACCTTCCAGGGGACAAATATTGTTGAACGGAAAGGACATTACCCACCTTAAAATTCAGCAACGCAAAATCGGTCTGGTATATCAGGATCTTTCGCTGTTTCCGCATCTCACTGTTGCAAAAAACATTGCTTATCCTTTAAAAAACGGTTCTCTCTCCCCAACAGCCATAAAGGAAAAAGTGAATGATCTGGCACAGCAGACCGGTGTGTTGCATTTGCTTGATCGATATCCTGGCACGCTATCAGGAGGCGAAGCACAGCGTGTTGCCCTGGCCAGAACGCTGGCCGCCGATCCGGAAATCCTTTTGCTGGACGAACCTTTGTCAAATCTGGATGTAAAGCTTAAATCCGATTTGCGTAAGTTGTTGCGAAAAATTCACAAAAGCGGGAAAACCATTGTTCATGTGACCCATGACTTTATGGAAGCCGCCACTTTGGCAAACAAGGTGGCTGTTATTCAAAACGGAACCCTTGTCCAGCATGGTACTCCTGAAGAAGTTTTCAGACACCCGCGCACGGAGTTTGTGGCACGATTCAGTGGCGTTAAAAATCTCTATCAGTGCAAAGGAAATACATCAGCAGCCATTGATGGTCTGCAAGCTGTGAAAATTGGTAATGGTGTCGAAGTGGCGTTTCTGGCACAAAAGGCTCCTGAAAATGGTTATGTGATGATTCCCCAGCAAGACATTATTCTGTCGGAAACAAAGATTACATCATCTGCAGTGAATAACATGCAAGGGGTCGTTAAAGAAATGGTCCTGTTGGGTGTCGGTGTGGAAATTGTTGTAGATGCCGGCGTAGAGTTTGTTGTATCTGTTAGCAAACAATCGCGGGAAGCCATGCAGCTGAAGCCCGGCAAGAATGTCTGGCTGAGCTTTAAAGCTTCCGCCGTAAAGTATGTGGAAGCCTGATGAGCCCGGGTCTTCCCGTAAAGTGCATTCTGTTTTATGAATGATAAACGATGAGACCACTATATATATAATTATACAAAAATTATCCAATATCCAACATATAATGAACAGCAAAGAACAACAAAAACAAATTATTACATCATCGCACGACAGGTGTCGTGATCTTGGCGTGGAAACAGGAAGGATCTATCCTTCACAAGTATTAAAAGGGAAGGATCTGGAAAAGAACCTCAGGAAGAATGAAGGTTTGTTAAATATCGTCGCCCCATTTATGGATATTCTTTATGAAGCAGTGGCAAACTCAGGTTTTTTTATCATCCTTACCGATAGGGACGGATACATCCTCCGGTCAAAAGGGGACCCGGAAGCCATTGTGCAGTCAGAAAAATTGAATATGGTCATTGGTGCTTCCATGTCGGAAGAAAGCATTGGTACCAATGCCATGGGGACTTGTCTGTTTGAAGGAAAACCCTTGCAGGTTACAGCGCGTGAACATTATATAAAAGCATACCACCGCTGGACATGCAGTGCGGCACCCATTCGTAATCCGGAAGGAGAGGTTATTGCTTCGCTCAACCTTACCGGCAACAGCAAGTTGTTGCATCCTCATACACTGGGATTGGTGGTAGCAGCAGTGCGGGCGGTTGAAAACCAACTGCAAGGCGACAAAACACGCGTACAACTGAATGAAACCTTTCATTATTTGCAATCGGTTCTGGAGTCTGTTTCCTCGGGCATAATGACGATTGATAAAAAGGGTATTGTTAAAACCATCAATCCATGGGCCTGCTCGTTGCTAAACCTCGAAAAAGATAAAGTAATCAATAAATCCATAAATTGTTTGCTTCCAATATGGAAAGACATATACAAGCGCTTTCACCGCGGTGAAAGCTTTCTTGATGCAGAAATTTCCCTGCCAGGGCCCCGCAACAAAGACAGGTATGACCTCAGTGCGTATCCTATTTATAATGAAAATAAGGAAAATATTGGGATGGTGCTTGTAATTAAAGGCATACAGAAGATATTCAATCTTGTGAATAAATATACGGGCATGCGGGCTTATTATACCTTTGATGACATTGTTGGAAACAGCAGCGAGATACAACAGATCATAGATCATGCCCGCACCATTGCCAGTGCCCCGAGTACTGTATTGCTTATGGGCGAAAGTGGGACAGGGAAGGAACTTTTGGCACAGTCCATTCATAACGCCAGTTCGCGACGAAATGAAGTTTTTATCGCTGTTAACTGTGGTGCATTGCCCAAAAACCTTATTGAAAGTGAGCTTTTTGGCTATGAGGAGGGTGCTTTTACCGGATCCAGGAAAGGTGGGCATGCCGGTAAGTTTGAATTGGCCAATGGCGGAACGATCTTCCTGGATGAAATTGGGGAGATGCCGCTCGATATGCAGGTAAACCTGCTCCGCGTGCTTCAGGAGGGTTATGTTACGCGTATCGGGGGCACTAAAAATATCACCGTGGATGTGCGTGTGATCGCCGCTACCAAGAAAAATCTGGTTGAAGAATTGCGCAAGGGTACCTTTCGCGAAGACCTTTTTTATCGCTTGAGCGTGATTCCTCTATTTATACCCCCTTTGAGAGAAAGGAAACAAGATATCAAAGCCCTGCTCAACCATTTCATGAATGCCAAAGCAAGAAAATTAAACAAACCGGTTCCTCAAATTAATCCTGAACTACATGATAAAATCATGCAATACAACTGGCCGGGAAATGTGCGGGAACTGGAAAATTTTATTGAAAATCTGGTCAATTTTAACGGGATGAGCAGTTTTAATATCATTTCAACCGAACACCCTGATGGGTTCAAGGATTACAACCGGAAAAAAGCAGGGGATCAACCATCAGTAACCCTTGACAATAATAAATATCAGGCGGAAGAAGCTGTTTCCCTTGAAGAAATTGAAAAAGACGCCATAAAAGCCTCGATGGCTCATCACAACGGGAATGTTACCCGTGTGAGCCGCCAACTGGGGATTAGCCGCACGACACTGTATTCTAAAATGCGCAAATACCATATCGAAGTTAATTGATTATGTAGGTGACTTGGTGTATATGAGAAATATTTAGTTAATAATTGTTTCATACTTGCTTAAAAAACAATTAATGTTTTGTGTATACTTTTGATTCAGTATAAAATATTTTGAGATATGCGGATCAAAATTATTCAAAGAGTATGGACAAAAATTGTTCATCACGTGCAATCTTTATTGGGAATCACTCATAAAAGCAAGAGAGCGTCGATGCGCTTTGTCAAATATGATGAAACCCTGATCTGTGGATGGAACACCTATCAGCTTTTTTGTGAATCAGAGTATTGAATCACCATTGATTATCGTTAAAAGACAGGCATAATTGTATATTTTTGCATTTGCCGCTGCTGATCAATTTTGAACATCGGGTTTTAACGGGTGTTCTTATAGTATATTCACCAGAGTCATAAAGTGGCAACAAAAAAATCAACATAAACGAATTTATTATTATGAACAAAAAGCAAAAATTTTCCTGGATTATGGGCCTATTCATTGTGCTCTTTATGGTTTCGTGTCAGAGTGCCGATGAACCTGTTGGTTATGAATTGAATGCCCCGAAAAACATTATTTATTTTATTGGTGATGGGATGGGTTACAACCACGTTCTGGCCACCAATTACTTTCTTTACGGTGAGGCCGGTGTCCAGGTGTATGAACAGGATGACTGGCTGCATCTTGCCCAGGCTACCTATAATGCAGCCCGGATTTCTGATGGCGATACTATTTTTGCAAACGGTTATGCACCGCGCACTGCCTGGGAAGATGAGGTGTATCTTCGTACCGATTATACCGATAGTGGAGCTGCTGCAACTGCTCTTTCTGCCGGGCAAAAAACTGTTTCCGGTTCTTTAGGTATCGGACTCTATGGTGATACACTAACACATATCAGTCAGGCTGCTAAGGCCCTGGGTAAATCTGTAGGTATTGTAAGCAGTGTGCCGTTAAGTCATGCCACCCCTGCCGGCTTCATGGTACATAACCAGAGCAGGCATAATTACAATGAGATTGCGCATTATATTTTATTCAATACGCAGATAGATGTAGTTATGGCACCCGGAAATCCGTTTTATGATAATGATGGATTGCCACAGGATGAACCCTCCTATCGTTATGTGGGGATCCCTGAGATCTGGGAGCAGGTGATCGCAAATGAAGGTCTTACCGGGTTTGCACATCACGATGAAGTATTTTATGTTCAGGATGCCAATGGCGATGGACAAAGAAATGCCTGGACCTACATCGAGGATCGTGATGACTTTATTGCGTTGGCAGATGGTCCGACACCCAAGCGTGTTCTGGGTATTCCAAAAGCATATTCTACACTCAACCAGGGTCGCTTCAGGGACGATATGGCTGAAATGCCTTTTGAACAGCCTTTTAATGAGAATGTACCAACCCTCGAGGAGCTTACCAAGGCCTCCTTAAATGTTTTGAACCAGAACAATGACGGTTTCTTTATCATGATCGAAGGAGGGGCTATTGATTGGGCAGCACATGATAATCATATGGGACGAATGATTGAGGAACAATATGACTTCAATAACGCTATACAGGCCGCCGTAGAGTGGGTGGAAACATACAGCAGCTGGGAGGAAACATTGATCATAGTGACCAGCGATCATGAATGTGGTTACCTGACCGGCCCAAATCATCCCACACCTGTTAATGATTTTGTTGTGAACCGCGGACAGGGGCAATTGCCTGAATATCAATGGAACTTTGGCACCCATACCAACATGTTGGTGCCCTTTTATGCAAAAGGTCCGGGAACGGAGTTGCTTCAAATGTTTGCCGATGAAGAGGATCCGGTTCACGGACCTTTCCTGCAGAACACAGAAATCGCACATTCCATTTTCCTGATGTGGGGAAAGCCGGAAATTGAGGTACACAGGCTTACACAGTAAAGTTACGAGTTACGCGTTTTTATCCGTGTTCAATCCGCTGCACCCGTGTCATTCGCGTGCAAACTTTTCAATGGAACGCAGATGACGCGGATGCGACAGATTAACACGGATTTTGTATATTCCGGCACACCGGTCAATCCCTGTGCCTGCAGGTGGAATAACCTCAGCCTCAATCTTAATCCCGAATCGTAAACGCTCGGGACTTCGCTTACGCTCAGCCTTGATCTTGTCCTTTACCTACTCCATAACAATATCATACGGCAGGCGGGTCAGGATTCCTGTCATTTGCTCAACATCCTGAAGAGCCTGATAATATTTATATGCCCCTCCGAGTTCTTTTTTTACCATTTTGGTTTTGATGCCACCAAACTCTTCCATAAGCTGTGTCAGGAAATCTTTTCTGATTGGATATTCCTTGATACGGTACTCCTCAAGTTCCGCAAGCTCAGCAGCTTTCCGGATGGCGACATCAAGTCCGCCAAAATCATCGATCAGTCCGTTTTGTTTGGCTTCAACGCCGCTCCATACACGTCCGCGTCCAAGCTCATCCACTACATTAACGGGAAGATTTCTCCCTTTAGCTACATGGCCAATAAATGTATCATATACTTGCCCGATCGACTCCTGAATGATCTGACGTTCCGCGTTGGTTAGGGGTCTGGAGATGGAGCCCAGGTCAGCGAAGCGGTTGGTTTTTACATTGTCAAAAGTGATGCCGATCTTGTCATTAAAGAACTCCTGCATGTTCGGCACCATGCCGAATACGCCAATCGAGCCTGTAATTGTGGTTGGGCTTGCAACAATCCAATCGGCAGCGCAAGCGATGTAATAGCCTCCTGATGCTGCCACGTCGCCCATGGTTGCCACAACAGGTTTTACATCCGAAGCAAGTTGCACTTCCCGCAAAATCACATCAGAAGCCAGGGCACTGCCACCCGGTGAGTTGATCCTGAAAACGATGGCCTTTACATTGTCGTCAAGGCGCGCTTCTCTGATGGCACCGGCGATACGGTCGGAACCAATGACACTTTCACTGCCTTCACCGGAAACGATGCCTCCTGTGGCATAAACAACAGCAATCCTGTCTCTTGTCCTGGGTATTTGCATGCTTTTCGGGCGGGGAGCCTTGGCGTATTTTTCCGGAGAAACAAAATTGATGTTATCCTCTTCTCCGATTTCCAGCCGCTGCCGCAAGATATCCATGATTTCATCCCTGTAGGCAATACCGTCGATCATTTCATAGGCCTTGGCCGTTTCCGCATTGCGTGTCTTTAAACCATCCGCAACCTCAGTTATATGGTTAATGGTCAATCCGCGTGACTCGGCAATGTCTCCCGTCACGTTGTTCCAGATTGCACTGATATAAGAAAGGATCTGTTCCCTGTTCTCCGGACTCATGTCTTCCCGGAAAAAGGGCTCACCTGCACTTTTATACTCTCCGTGACGGATAATTTGCGGGTCGATGCCCAGCTTGTCAAGCATGTTCTTCAGGAAAACCAGTTCGGAGTTAATCCCTCTGAAGTCAATCACCCCTTCCGGATGCAGATAGATCTCATCCGCTACACTTCCAAGGTAATAGGCGTTTTGCATATAAAACTCACCATAACTGATCACGAACTTGCCCGATTCACGGAAATCATTCAAAGCCTGTCGAACTTCGTGGAGCGTACTCCAACCCGCAGGAATCGCACTGATATCCAGGAAGATCCCTTCAATGTTGTCATCTTCCCTGGCCATTTGGATTTGATCCAGGAGTTCATTCAACCCTATCGCCTTGCTTAATGACAATGACATAAAATCAAATGAATCAAAGGGGTTGCGACCTCCCCGGTCAACAATTTCTGTTGTGAGCTCAAGATGAAGCACCGACTTTTTATCGATAGCAACCGTGTCGCGTCCTGCCATACTCGCAATTGAGGCGATCATGACAATGGTGATGAAAAAAACAAGCACCATGGTGAGAAAGAATCCCAGCATCGATGCAAACATAAATTTAAAAAACTGTTTCATGGTTTTAAAATTGAATGATTAATAAAAAAACAAGCTAAGATACAAATATATCATTTATACTTTATTACNTTTTGTCACAAAAACCCCAACCGGCTTTTTGTTTTGAAGAGATCTGTCCGGAAATCAATTATGATTAGGATTTACACTGCTGTTTTGTTTTTCTCCATGTTCAATTGAAAATTGTCCTGTATATTTGTTTTTTATTTTTTTGATACTGCTTCATGTACACTGCATATGTTCTTTTTGGGGGCAATGAGGGCAATGTTCCTTTTCTTTTCAGGGAGGCTGCTTCTCTGATGGATGAAGCCGGATTGACCGTCACAGAAAAGGGTTCATTGTTTCAAAGTGATGCATGGGGAGAAGGCGTTCAGGGTACGTTTTATAACCAGCTGATGATCTTGCGTGTCGGTCTGGAGCCTTGGGATCTGTTGTCCGTTTTGCTTGAAATTGAGCGCAAGCTGGGCAGAAAAAGGGAGGAGGGGGTTGTTTCAAATCGTACCATCGATATTGATATCCTGCTTATAGATGATTTGATCGTTTCACTTCCGGGTCTCACGATTCCGCACCCGCGATTGCATCAGAGAAGATTTGCGCTGGTTCCGTTATGTGAACTGGTTCCATCCCTGATCCATCCGGTTATGGGCAAGTCCATGTTGCAGTTGTTGCAAGATTCAACGGATCAACTCATGGTGGAAAAGGTAGAGAAGAAAAGATATCCGGATATTTCACCAAATGAATAAAACACTATGCGATATAACTACATTGCCATTGAAGGAAATATCGGGGCGGGCAAGACATCACTCGCCACACGGATTGCCAATCAGTTTAACGGCAAACTGATTCTTGAACAATTTGAGGAAAACCCCTTTCTGGCTAAGTTTTATGATGATCAGGAAAAGTATGCTTTCCCTCTCGAACTGTCATTTCTGGCCGACAGGTATCAGCAGCTCAAAACAGAGCTCGCCCGGCAGGATCTCTTCACCGATTTTACCATATCTGACTATTTTTTGAACAAATCCCTCATCTTTGCCCGTAAAACACTGAAGGATGATGAGTATCAGTTGTTCAGGACATTGTTTAATATTATGAATGCCAACTTGCCACGTCCTGACCTACTTGTGCATTTATATGTTAAAACAAACAGACTCCAGCAAAACATCAGGCATCGCGGAAGGGATTATGAACAGCGTATTCCTGACGATTATCTTGAAAAGATTCAGGAAAGCTACTTCAATTATCTGAAGCAACAGCCTGAACTTCGTATTTTGCTTCTGGATGTCAATACCATCGACTTCGTGGCATACAATGACCATCTGAAAATGGTGCTGGACACGATTGACAGGGATTATCCCCGTGGTATGACCAGTGTTAGGTTGTCACCTAAATAAAAAAAGCCCGGTGCAACACACCGGGCTTTTTTATTTGATTCGAAGTAGCTTTTATCTGACAATGTCCTGAAATTCACTTTGACCAAAGAACTGAACGAATTCACGATCATTGGCTGCCATGTTTTTCAGGTTAGCATTAAATTCAATGGCTTTCCTCAGGTTGTTGTAGAGTGCGGTTGCATCATTGTTTCTGGCTGCAATAACGGCTTTCAGGTAGGCAACCTGGCCGCATTCCGGTGCACAATTCAACGTGTTGATGGCAGCACTCTGGTTGTCAACCATCAATTGCGCGAGCGCCACATTGTAGAGGCAGGTGTAGCCGGAGAAAGATGCAAGGGCATCACGATAGTCTCCGCTTCTGATCTGCAGCACACCCATGTTGTAACTCACATTGATGCCTTGTGCCCTGGCAGACTGGAAGAGTGATTTTGCGCTTTCATCATCGTATTGCCATGCAGCAACAATGCCCAGGTTGTTTTGAACGTGGCCATTGCCTGGGGCAAGCTGATTGGCTCTTTCAAGGTAAGATGCAGCTTGTTCTACCTCTTTCATTTCCAGAAGAATTGCTGCGGCATTGTTGAACCCTTCGTAGCTATTCGGGAACAAATCAGTGGCTGAACGATAAATGGCAAGCTGTGTTTGCTTGTTATCTGTAAGCGTCGCGGCAAAGAGCAATTCGTCCTGGTCCAGTTCTGCCGGGTTGCTGATAGCCAGGTCGGCGATTTCTTCGTCAGAACGCTTTGGTTCATAAGCATGCACAGTGATTTCTGCACGACGAAGGGGTTCAAGAATCTTCTCGATTTCCGCATAAATTAAAGTCATGTCTTTAATTCTTCTTTCTCTTTCCGCAGGTGCAATCTGTGAGTTGATTACGTTCGCAATGATTTGCTTGTCGGGAAGGTCGGAAGCATTCAGTTTTGTCATGAATCCGTCAAAGTCTTCTCCTTTGGCATCAACCCTAAGCTCAGGCGTTTCAATGTCTTTCTGACTGAAGAGATTCCTGATGTACCGTTCTCCGGTTTCAGCACGGTTTTCAGAAAGCTCCATGTTGAAAGCGATCTCTCCCTCGGGGGAAGCCCATGCGTCTACTTCAACAGCTTTCAACTCCCAGCCTCTTTCGATAAATTCTGTAAGTTCACTGATTCTGGCGCGTGCTTCTTCAGCGCGGTTCAGGTCAAGTCTCCAGTTCAGGTTGTGGCGCATATAGGCAAAATAAATATCCGCCGCTTTGGAAACAATAACTTCTTTTTCATAGCCGTGGGGGGCTATTGAAACCAGGTGGTCATTCTTGATAAATTGTGATGTGTTGATCACCCCATCAGCCACTTTTCTGTCAGGAAGTTGTGTTGCCCTTTCCTCGCGTCCCTCACGATAAACTGTGGCGCGGATGTAAAGCTCGGATGCGAGCATTTCCGGTTCGAACGAAATCACGTTGTTGAGGTTGATGGTCGTTGACTGATCCCGATTGATCATTCTTCCCTCAGTAGTGGTATTGCTGCCGCGTAGTACAACAGTTTCAAGCTCTTTTTCGGTGCCTTCGTATTTCAGAACGGGGGTGAGCTCAACCACAGCTTTGCGATGAAAATACCCTTCACTGATGTCCCCTTGCACCTCAGCTGCTACCTGGCCGCCGTGGTTCTCCAGGGGATTGGTCTCAGGGGTAAATCTAACCCCTTCATCATAGTTATTTACCATTCTGTTTAAGCCGCAGCTGGCAAATAACCCGGCTGAAATTAGCACAATGGCTAACAGTTTAAAGTTAAT
>SL_3KL_010_SEDDRAFT_10004944_pt1 | contig 11989 bp, 13 predicted proteins | sample SodLakKL_010_SED_2_FD_10381 | JGI IMG/M metagenome (IMG submission 10381)
TTTTCGATTAATATATACATTAAACAAATATTCTTCTTGAGTATAACTCTTCCATTTTTTATAAAACATACTCAATTATTTAATTTTTGCGAATATATAAATGCAACTTATTCTATAAAACTTGTAGATTAAAAAATATTGCTATATATTTGCCTATTATTTAAATGATTATTTATGAAAATAAACACTAAAATAAGATATGCTGTTAGGGCTATGTACGAAATTGCATCAAGCAATGATGAAAATGGAATATTACAGAAAGAAATTGCCAAAAATCAAAAATTGTCTTTAAAATACCTTGATCATATAATATCTGCATTAAAAGTCAAAGGGCTTATCAGTAATAAAAAAGGAAAACGAAGTGGCTTGATTTTGTTGAAAAAACCAGAGGATATTACTATATATGATATATTTAGGGCTTTTGAAGCGGATATAAGTATTGTAGAATGTATCAAGGGGGTTGAAGATTGTGAATTAATAACAACATGCCCGGTATATGATTTTTGGAACATATTAAATGACAGAATTATTAGTACATTAAAATCTGAAACTTTGCAGGATATTGTAAATCGTAAGGACAACAATTAATTAGATTATGGAGTGCCTGTGGAAAAGGCTGAGATTATACCCTTTGAACCTGAACGGATAATGCCGGCGTAGGGAACAAAATAAATATCTTACCTTTTCTAAAAACCTCATTTATTAGAATAGCCATTTAATGTATTTGTCCTAATGCGAAAGTATAATTGGCTAAGAATGTTATAAAAGAATTCTTTATGAATATAAAACTAAACAATAAAGAAACAGTTATCTCTGAGAAGACAACGGTAAAAGAGCTTTTAGCGAACAACAATATAAAAAACCATAATGGAATAGCAATTGCGATTAATAATATTGTTATCTCAAAAAAAAATTGGGATAATCATTTTTTAAAAAATGGAGATAAAGTTGTAGTTATTGAAGCAATTAGCGGTGGTTGATTTAAAATTAAATTTATTTTTATTATGCAGACATTAAAAATTGCAGACAAAGAGTTTAATTCAAGATTATTTGTCGGAACGGGCAAGTTTGGATCAAATAAGTTGATGGAGGAAGCAATATTAGCTTCCGGCACGGAATTAGTTACCGTGGCTTTGAAAAGGGTAGATATTGAAACAGGGAGAGATAATATTCTTCAACACTTGAATCATAGACAGTTTAGTTTATTGCCAAATACTTCAGGTGCGAGAAATGCGGAGGAAGCTGTTTTTGCAGCTCAATTAGCCAGAGAAGCGCTTAACACAAATTGGTTAAAATTGGAGATACATCCTGATCCTAAGTACTTATTGCCTGATCCTATTGAAACTTTAAAAGCAACGCAACAACTTGTAAAAATGGGATTTGTTGTATTGCCTTATGTTCAAGCCGACCCTGTCTTATGTAAAAGACTTGAAGAATCCGGTGCAGCTACAGTTATGCCACTTGGTTCGCCAATAGGAAGCAATAAAGGATTAAAAACATTGGATATGTTGCAAATTATAATAGAACAAAGCAATATTCCGGTGATTATTGATGCAGGAATTGGAATGCCGTCGCATGCTGCACAAGCAATGGAAATAGGAGCAGCAGCAGTTTTAATCAATACGGCAATCGCAATCGCAAAAGACCCGGCGGAGATGGCAATTGCTTTTAAATATGCTGTTAATGCCGGAAGAAACGCATTCGAAAACAAATATTTTAAAACAAGCGAGGTTGCGAAAGCCAGTAGCCCGCTTACAAAATTTTTGGATGATTAAAAATGAGCTTTATTAATATTTTTGATACATATAACTGGGATGAAGTAAAAGAATCAATTTATTCCAAAACTTCTACCGATGTTGAAAATGCTTTGTCAAAAAGCCGGCTTAGTTTTGAAGACTTTAAAGCATTATTATCACCCTCAGCATCATATTATCTGGAACAAATGGCTCAGATTAGTAATCAAATTACGCAAGAACGTTTTGGCAAAACAATACAGCTTTATATCCCTTTATATGTATCCAATTATTGTGACAACTATTGTGTTTATTGCGGTTTTAATAAAAATAATCACAGAAAAAGAATTGTTTTGTCTGATGATGAAATTTTAAAAGAAGTAAAGGTTTTAAAATCTTATGGGTATGAGCATATTTTAATAGTTAGTGGAGAATCTGAAAAAAATGCGGGAGTGGAATTTCTTAAAAATATCATTGATTTGATAAAACCATATTTCTCTCTTACCTCTTTTGAAGTTCAACCTCTAAATATAAATGAATATAAAGCTCTTATCGAAAAGGGATTAAATACCGTATATATTTATCAAGAGTCTTATAATAAAAAGAAATATCCTATATATCATAAAAAGGGTAAAAAATCTGATTTTTATTATAGGATTGAAACGCCTGATCGTCTAGGTAAAGCAGGAATTAGGAAAATTGGCATTGGAAATTTGGTTGGTCTGGAAGATTGGCGGACTGAAGCTTTTTTTACCGCGTTACATTTATCTTATCTTGAAAAGAAGTATTGGAAGACAAAATATTCTATTTCTTTTCCGAGACTGCTACCTCATCCTGGCAAAACATTTCAACCTAATTATAAAATTTCCGATAGAGAGTTTGTACAATTGATTTGTGCATACAGAATATTTAATGCAGATGTTGAACTCTCATTGAGCGTAAGGGAAAGAAAAAAACTCAGAGACAATGCCATAAAACTTGGTATTACAGCAATGAGTGCAGGGTCTAAAACTGAGCCGGGTGGTTATTCATCGGGCTTAAAAGAAAAAGCTTTGGAACAGTTTGAAGTTTATGATGACAGAACTCCCGGCGAAATCGAAAAAATGATTAAATCCCAAGGATATGAAGCTGTTTGGAAAGATTGGGACAAGCATATGCAATTATCAAATCAATAATAATAAATACAACAAGAAAATGGCAAATAATATTTTAGAACTTATTGGAAACACTCCTATTGTTGAATTAACTAAGTTTGATACAGGCAAATGTCGCTTGTTTATGAAACTTGAATCTTTTAATCCCGGGGGCTCAATAAAGGATAGAATCGGCTTATCTATGATTAATGAAGCTGAAAAACAAGGCAAGATAAAAAAAGGAGACACTATTATTGAAGCTACAGCAGGAAATACAGGAATTGGCTTGGCTTTAGTAGCAATAGCTAAAGGGTATAAGCTTAAATTGGTAATACCTGACAAAATGAGCAAAGAAAAAGTTAGCCATTTGCGTGCAATGGGGGTTGAAATAATAATGACCCGCTCGGATGTCGGTAAAGGAGACCCCGAATACTATCAAGATTTAGCATTAAGTATTGCAAAAAAAACAGGAGCTTTTTATATAGATCAATTTAATAATAAAGCAAACCCTTTTGCTCATGAAACTACTACAGGACCGGAAATATGGGAACAAATGAACAAGGATTTGGATGCTGTGGTACTCGGTATTGGATCTTCGGGAACTATAACAGGACTTACCTCTTTCTTTAAAAAAATATCGGCAAATGTTGACATAATACTAGCAGACCCTAAAGGTTCAATTTTAGCTGAATATATTGAAAAAGGAAAAATTGTTTCCGAAGCCGGCTCATGGCTGGTTGAGGGAATCGGAGAAGATTTTATCCCATCTATATGCGATTTTTCTTTAACCAAAAAAGCTTATTCTGTCAGTGATGAAGAGAGTTTTAATACGGCGAAAGAACTATTGATGAAAGAAGGAGTTTTTGCAGGATCATCAACAGGAACATTGCTTTGTGCAGCATTAAAATACTGCCGTGAACAAAAAGAATCAAAAAAGGTGTTAACTTTTGCTTGTGATACAGGTGATAAGTATTTGTCAAAAATGTATAATGAAAGCTGGATTAATGAAACTTTTTTGAATAACAATAAACAAGAAGGATTTTCTACCAGAGCTATACATGCCGGCGAAAAGCCCGACTTCAGAGAAGGAGCAACAGGAGATGTTGTAAAACCTATTCATCTTGCAACTACATTTGCAAGGAAAAATGTTGATTTACCAACAGCAGGATATGAATATACCCGTTCTCTAAACCCTACCAGAAAAGCTCTGGAAGAAAAATTAGCTTCTTTGGAAAAAGCAAAATACGGACTTGCTTTTGCGTCAGGATTAGCAGCTGAAACGGCGATAATACATAGTTTTATCAAGCCGGGAGATCATATAATTGCTTGTGACGACCTTTATGGAGGAACAAAAAGATTATTTAATAGCGTGTTTTCTGATTATAAAATAAAAACAGATTATGTAGATGCAACAGATTTAAAAAATATTGAAAATAGCATTAGTGATGACACAAAAATGATATGGCTTGAAACTCCAACCAACCCATTGTTAAAGTTATGTGATATTGAGCAGATATCAAAAATGGCAAAAAAGCATAATATTTTAACTATAGTGGATAATACTTTTTTAACACCGTTTTATCAAAATCCATTGCAATTAGGAGCCGATGTGGTTATTCACAGTTCAACTAAATATATCGGCGGGCATAGTGATGTTTTAGGTGGTGCAGTTATGACTTTCGATGAATCTTTGTATCAAAAGCTTAAATTTGTTCAAAATTCAACGGGTTCGGTTCTTTCTCCTTTTGACAGCTACTTAACCATGAGGGGGATAAAAACCCTTGCTCTTAGAATGGAAAAACATAACAGAAATGCTATTAAAATTGCCGATTTTTTGGAAATGAACGGGAAAGTGAGTAAGGTCTTTTATCCCGGCTTGAAAACACATCCGCAAAATGATTTGGCAAAAACCATGATAAAAGGGTTTGGTGGTATGATATCTTTCGTTATTAAAGGAGATGTGAATTCGGCTAAAACATTTTTAGAGAACTTAAACTATTTTGCTTTAGCAGAAAGTCTTGGAGGCGTAGAATCTTTAATAGAAATACCTTCATTAATGACTCATGCTTCCGTTGCTAAAAAAGAAAGAGAAAAAGCCGGAATATCCGATACCCTTATAAGAATGTCAGTTGGTATTGAGGATGCAAATGATTTGATTAATGATCTAAAGCAGGCATTTGAAAAGATTTAGCAGGTATAATAAATTGGAATAGACAGTTAAACAAACTTACAAAAAAGCACTCAAATCCCATGCTACAATTCCGTCTTTTAAGTAAAAAACATTATTGTAATTGTGATTTTTAATAAGATAATTTGCCACTTTTTTGCTTTGCGTTTCATAATTACAAATAAAAACTACGGGATTGTTTTTTGGAATCCCATCAATTTCCTTAAAAATTCTATAATAAGGAATATTTATAGTGTTTTTTATTTTTTGTTTTGATGTTTCTTTAGGGTCACGTACATCAATTAAAAGCGGCTTGTTAGTATCTTTTTCAAGCATTTTCTTTAATTCTTGAACATTAATGAATTTTGATACATTTTCTTTATCACAGCACTCATCATAATCTTTTAAATCCTTTATCCTGGAGCTTTCAGTATTACGTTTTAGCTCGAATATGCTATATTCATTAGTTGAAAAATTTAAAGATAAAACACCATAATTTATTGGTTTACCTGCTCCGGTTACAATTTTGATAACTTCCGTAGCTTGTATAGTGCCTATTATTCCCGGGGTTGAGCCCAAAACACCCGTTTGTGAACATGATGGAGTTTCAAGTTCATCCGGAGGCGAAGGATATAGACATCGCAGAGTAGGTCCTTTATTATGATTAAAAACAGCTATTTGTCCTTGAAAGCGATTAGCTGCACCGTAAACAAGCGGTTTACCAAGAATAACGCAAGCATCATTAGATAAAAATTTGGTGGCAAAACTGTCAGATGCTTCAACTATTATATCATACTTTGAGAAAATATCAAGAGCATTTTTGCTTGTTAATTTCACAAAATATGCTTCAATATTTATTTGCGGATTAATCTTTTCTATATATGATTTAGCAGCAAACACTTTTGGCTGATCCTTGTCAGTATAATTAAAAAGTATTTGCCTGTTAAGATTGCTTTCTTCAACAATATCATAATCAATAATCCCAATATGTTCGATGCCCATTGAAACAAGATATAATAAAACAGGGCATCCCAATCCTCCGGCACCAACAACCAAAATCTTAGCTTTTTTTATTTTTTCTTGTCCTGCTTTACCAATTTCGTCTATTCTAATTTGTCGTGAATATCGCTGCATTTCTGCTGATGACAACATTTGTGTAGTCTTTAATGTTAATAATTATTAATGGGTAAATATACTCATTTTTATTAAATGTAATTTTACTGTAGGTTAAGTTGTAAAGGACTTACTGATAATTGTTAGTTCTCGACCTAAAATATGGATATATAAAAAGTGCAATATATGAATAAAATTTAGAATGAGAGAAAGAGTAAAATCTTTTTAATAAGTTTGTAAATTGTAATTTCGCATTTGATAGCGGAGTTTTTATATTAAAAAAACTCCGCTTATTGTTTATAAAATAAAAATTTTTTATTATTTTTGTAAACTATTAGTAATAAAAAACTAACCCGATAGTGCATAAATGAGAAGCAAGGATTTTATACTTGAAATATATAAGGATAAACGAACGGTGTTTACTCTGAATGAAATTGCTATATTGCTTAGCGAAACAGATTATTCTAAACTAAAGCAAAAGGCATATTATTATTCAAAAAAAGGAGATATTTTAAACATAAGAAACGGAATTTATGCAAAGTCGGAATATAATCCGGAAGAACTTGCTTGCAAACTATATAGTCCATCATATATATCTTTAGACTATGTTTTGAGTAAAGCAGGCTTAATTTTTCAGTATTCGGATAATATTACATTGATAAGCTATCTTAGCCGAACTCTGGAAGTTGATAAAAATATTTTAAGTTACAGAAAAGCAAAATCCGAAATTCTAATCAACACAAAAGGAGTTGAAAGTAAGGATACCGGAGTAAATTTAGCAACTAAGGAAAGAGCTTTTCTTGATATTTTGTATCTTGAAAAAGATTTTTACTTTGACAATCTTACAGGATTAGACAAATCTCTTGTTCTTGAATTATTGCCGGACTATCGTTCAAAAGCTCTAAGTGATAGGGTTAATAAAATAATTAAAAATATTTGATATGGTTGATATCAGTAAACATAAATTTTTACTAGTCCGGATTTTAAAAGATATATACTCAGATGTAGCTATTTCATCTTATTTAGGATTCAAAGGAGGCACGGCTCTAATGTTGTTTTATGGTTTGCCAAGGTTTTCTGTTGATCTTGATTTTAATATTATAAAAAAGGAACAAACAGACGTAGTTTATGAAAAAGTCAAAAATATTGTATTAAAATATGGAAAAATAAAGGATGAAGCAAAAAAGCACTTTGGCCTTATTGTTGTATTGGATTATGGAATGGATGAAAGAAATTTAAAGATAGAAATTTCAAACAGACATGGATTGGATAGGTATGAGCTGAAAACTTATCTTGGAATACCGGTAAAGGTTATGGTAGAGGCGGATTTATTTGCAAATAAATTATGTGCATTGCTTGATAGAGGGAAAGTGATAAACAGGGATATTTTTGATTGTTGGTATCTTATGCAACGTAGAACTCCCGTTAATATTAATATAGTTGAAAATAGGATGAAGATGCAATTTGCTGATTATATTGAAAAATGCATCACGGAGTTAGAAAAGATTAATAATAAAAGAATTTTAAGTGGTTTGGGCGACTTGATTGATTATAATAATAAGGCAACAATAAGGCAAAATCTTAAAAAAGATACAATTGCTTTATTAAAATTATATAAAGAATTTCCAATAAAAGGTTAGACAAGCATTATCCCTTTATCATCGTCAGCAACATTTTAAACTTTTCTATTGCAGTTACAGCATGCGGGATGTTGGCAGGCATTATTATTGTTTCGCCTTCTTCCAAAATGTAGGGCTTTTTGTCAATAGTAATTTCAACTTTACCCTCAACAACCTGAACCATAGCGTCAAACGGTGCCGAATGCTCGCTAAGTTTTTGCCCTTTGTCAAAGGCAAAAAGCGTTATGTTTCCGGTTGGTTTTTGTAAAACCTGCTTGCTTACAATACTGTTCTCTGAATAATCAATATCTTTTTTGAAATTGATTGCTGTGCTGTGCTTGAATGTGCTCATTTTTTATAGTTTTAAGTGTTATTTATTTCTTTTAAAAGGTCTTCAATATCTTCAATACAAGACCCGCAACCGGTGCCTGCGTCTGTTTCTTCTTGAACTTGCTCAACGGTCGTCAATTTTTTCCCTTTAATTGCATCTTCAACTTCACCCTTGGTGATGTCCATGCATGTACATAATATATCGTCTCTTTCCATAATAGTTTAATTTTTAACTTAAAAACAATTTCAAATCTTCATCAACCGTGCCCATTGGTGCAATTCCAAAATTATCTACCAAAACTTTGGCAACGTTGGGCGACAAGAATGCCGGTAATGTCGGTCCAAGATGAATGTTTTTTACTCCTAATGATAGTAGAGCAAGCAGTACTATAACGGCTTTTTGCTCATACCATGCTATGTTATAAGCGATTGGCAAATCATTAATATCATTAAGCTCAAAAACTTCTTTTAGTTTTAAAGCTATAACGGCTAATGAGTAGGAGTCATTACATTGTCCTGCATCCAAAACTCTAGGTATTCCGCCAATATCGCCAAGTGGCAACTTATTATAACGATATTTTGCACAACCTGCTGTAAGAATAACAGTATCTTTTGGAAGGTTTTCCGCAAATTCCGTATAGTAATCACGGCTTTTCATACGCCCGTCGCAACCTGCCATAACAAAAAACTTGCGAATAGCTCCCGATTTTACGGCGTCAACTACCTTATCAGCTAATTGCAACACCTGATTATGTGCAAAGCCACCTACTATTTCGCCTTCTTCTATTTGTGTCGGTGATTCGCATTTTTTCGCATGCTCAATTATCTTGCTGAAATCTTTTTTACCGCCTTCTTCTCTGTTTGGAATATGTATTGCCCCATCAAGTCCTGCTGCTCCTGTTGTATAAATACGGTCAGCGTAAGTAGCATTTTTTAATGGAGGAACAATGCAGTTTGTTGTAAAAAGTATTGGTCCATTAAAAGATTCAAATTCTTCTTTTTGTTTCCACCAGGCGTTTCCGTAGTTGCCAACAAAGTGTTCATACTTTTTGAAAGCTGGGTAGTAGTTTGCAGGCAACATCTCACTGTGTGTATAAACATCAACGCCGGTTCCTTTTGTTTGCTCGAGCAAATCTTCCATGTCGCGCAAGTCATGCCCGCTTATTAGAATACCGGGATTGTTTTTTACGCCTATGTTAACTTTTGTTAATTCAGGGTTCCCGTAAGTTGAAGTATTTGCTTTATCAAGCAATGCCATTGTTTCAACTCCTTTTTGACCGCACTCTAACACCATTTGAGTTAATTCATCCGCTGATAATGAATCATCAAGTGTAGCAGCAAGAGCTTTGTGCATAAAAGCATAAATATTTTTATCTTCATGCTCGAGATTAAGTGCATGCTCGGCATAAGCTGCCATCCCTTTTACCCCGTAGGTAAGCAGCTCTCTTAAGGATCTGAGATCTTCATTTGAAGTCATTTGAAGCACTCCTACTTCAGTTGCTTTTTGCTCAAAATCTTTCTCATTCAACGTATGCCACTTTGCCGCTTCATGTAGATGGTCTTCATCTAAATCTGCACCTGCATTTTTAAGTTCATTTTTAAAAGATTCCTTTAATTTCATTCCTTCTTTTAATTTTTCGAAGAAATGTGATTTGTTGAAATTTGCATTAGTAATGGTCATAAATAAACCATACAGCGTAAATCTGTTTACTTCGTCATTTTCTATACCTTTTTTACGACCTATTTCAGCATATACAGATAATCCTTTTAACAAATATATCATAGCATCTTGAATGCCTGCAACATCAGGAGTTTTCCCGCAAACACCTATTTTTGTACAGCCGGTGTTTTTAGCTGTTTCTTGACATTGAAAACAAAACATACTCATAGTCTTTAATTTTAATTAGTGAATAAATATTAATTATTTAGTTATGTTAAAAATTATAAATAACTACACTTTACAACTGCCTCTTGCCAACGATTATCCCATAACCCATTCTTCTTTTAAAAAATTCCCTTTAATACCTATAACAATTTTCTTAATCGGTATTTTCTTTTCAGCTTGGTCAACAGCTTTTTTTGCAATGTGCATAAGCCCGTTACAACATGGCACTTCCATTAAAGCAACTGTTAGAGTGTTGATATTGGCATTGTCTATCATTGCCGTTAATTTATCAACATACACATCCATGTTTGTATCAATTTTTGGGCAAGCTATAGCCAAGCTTTTACCTTTAAGAAACTTTGAGTGAAATTCTCCCGATGCAAAAGCCACACAATCAGCTGCTAATAACACATCTGAGTTCTGAAAATAAGGAGCTTGCGGGTTTACAAGATGTAGCTGTATAGGCCACTGTCTTAATTCTGATTGATGACCGGAAGATTGTGATTGATTTTCCGTTTCTTTATTGTCAAAGCTCATCATTTTTGTGCCCGGGCATCCGCCTGTTTTGGGAATATTTGATTTGTCCATATCGTTGTTTTTTAAAGAGTTATCCTTTTTGTAATTTTTCAGTTTGCTTAGATCAAAATCAAGATTGTTTTCTTCAATGTATTTGATAGCTTGTTCAACATAATTATGTTGATTATGATCAATCAGATGATTAAGATGTGCTAATACCGTTGATTCGCCCTTTGGACTAATTCTTTCCATAACCTTTATCTCATCATAGGGCTCGGCTTCTCTTTCTTCCAATGTTATTGCTCCAACAGGGCACTCACCTATACATGCTCCTAAACCATCACAGTATAGCTCGCTAACAATTCTGGCTTTGCCATCAATCATTTGTAATGCGCCCTCATGACATCCCTCAACACACAATCCACAACCATTGCAAAGTTCTTCATCAATATTTATAATAGTTCGCTTCATGATATTTTAATTATCTTTTTTTATCTAAGACCCTTAGGATTTTCAAAACCCTAAGGGTCGGAAGTTAATGATTTGCCTATAAATCCGATAGTTTTTTATTAGTTAAATATGCCTTAAATTCTTCTGTAATTTTTTTATCTACACCATCAAGAATACAAGTACCAAAAGGACAATTTTCCTTATTATGCAAGCAATAACTTGTGCTTATTTCACCTTCAATTAGGGTATAAATATCAAGCAAGCGTATTTCATCTTTTGGCTTGTTAAGAGTATATCCACCTTTTGGTCCTCTGCCGGAGCTTAAAAAATTATTTCTTGCAAGTTGCTGCAATACTTTTGCTATATGATTTTTTGAAAACCCTGTTATTTCAGCTATTTTATTAGCATTAAGAGGAGTTTCTGATTTTGCTATAAGCCCCATACTATGGAATCCTATAGCTGCAGCGTCTGATATTTTTAAAATTTTTGACATAAAAACTTAATTTAAGTATTTAGGTATTTCAATACGCAAATATAAATATTATTTTTTGATTTTTACAAGAAAAAAAGTTAAAAAATTATAAAAAAAGGTATTTCAAAGTTTGAAATGCTTCTAAATGCTTCGGTATTTAAGCATAATCTAAGATTTAATCCCCTAAGCATATACCAACACCTCTGGCAGTTTTGACTAGATCTGAATCGGGATTAACATAGTTATATTTGTTTGCTACTTCAGATAAAGGAACAGATACAATATCCGGGTGGCGGTAAGCTACCATTTGTCCGAATTTTTTTTCAAGCACCATTTCAAAAGCTTTTACCCCAAATTGTGTAGCCAATATTCTGTCATAAGCTAATGGAGTTCCTCCTCTTTGCAAGTGCCCCAGTACAGTTTCTCTCATGTCTTGTTCAACTCCTGATGCTTTAAGTTCATTTATTAGTTGATTTGCAATTCCTCCAAGCTTTTTATTTTTATATCCTACTTCTGAGCTTTCTGTGTAATGTGTTTTGCCGCTAACAGATTTTGCTCCTTCAGCCACAAC
>SL_3KL_010_SEDDRAFT_10004945_pt1 | contig 11988 bp, 8 predicted proteins | sample SodLakKL_010_SED_2_FD_10381 | JGI IMG/M metagenome (IMG submission 10381)
TGTCCCTACCCAGACGATGATCAGGCAGCCGATAAACACCGCTGGGACAATAATTTTTCTTTGCATTTCAAACCTGCCTTTTGCATAAACAGAACATGCGTTCGACTTTAGACGGATATTATAGCACGGTTGTTCTAAGGCGTAAAGGTGTTGGGCGTCTTTTTGTGATATATTTAAGGTTGTGCAGACCCCCTTATCTGTGGATAGCAGCTTTAATACATTAATCGAGTTTTTTGTTAATTGTTAGGGTAGTTGAGATTTTGTTTTCAATCAGATAAACTAAAACCATGAATAATTTCACTTATGTGATCATCGTCATTATCTCTATGTGTACGTGGAGTGTGCTGCATTCTTGGTTGGCCGCATTCTCTACCAAGGATTTGGCGCAGCGGATATTTGGTGAAAAAATCAGGCGGTTTTATCGTTTAATTTATATTCTTATTGCTGGGGTGACGCTTTTACCTATTTTAGGAATGGTCCTATTTCTTCCCTCCCGTGTCTTGTGGGTCATCCCTGTCCCATGGCGATACCTGACGATAACCCTCCAGGGTTTGGCTTTGGTGGGGTTAGTTGTCACGGTTCTACAAGTCGATACACTGGCTTTTATCGGCTTGCGTCAGTTAAATAATCCGGATGCTGAATCAGAAGCGGAATTGGTTACCCGGGGATTTTATCGCATGGTGCGGCATCCCCTGTATTTTTTCAGCCTGGTCATCTTTTGGTTGTTCCCCATAATGACGAACTTGGGCCTGGCTTTTGTGATTGTCAGCAGCCTTTATTTCGTTCTTGGATCAATAGTAGAAGAGCGAAAACTGGTAGAAATCTATGGCGACTCTTACCGAGCATATCAAAGGGACGTGCCGAGAATCATCCCCTGGTTGCGGTTAATTTAATCCACAGGTCACGATGATATTGGTTTAAGATCAAAGGGAACACCGGCTGTCTTTCCCGCTTCAATGAGGGCATCTACAATCTCTGCCAAGAGCGGCACGCCTTCAGCCTGGAATTTTTCAGCTTTTTCAAATTCTTTTTCACCATGAATATAAATACGCTCCTGCCCAGGGAGTTTTGGTGCTGCTTTTAATGCCCGGAGATAGTCATCCATATCTGCTTTGAAGGACTCAACGGTGCGGAAGTTGTCGATTTTGATGGCAGCGAAGAAGTGACCAACATCCGCCTGGTGTGGATGCGAGGGGTGCCCGACTTGATCGCCAAATGCGGCACCCGCCAGCACGCCGGAAAGCAAATCGACCAGCAGGGATAAGCCATATCCTTTATACCCGCGCATCTCAGCTGGACCGCCCAAGGGCAGCAGGGCACCACCATCAAGTACTTCAGCAGGGTCACGGGTCGGTTCACCGCGGGTGTTAATCCCCCAGCCTTCAGGAATGGGCTGCCCTGACTTGTTATGGACAGTGATGCGNCCGATGGTGACGATGCTCGTGGCCATGTCGAGAACAAAGGGTTTTTCTTCCCCGGCAGGAACAGCAACGGCAATTGGGTTGGTACCCAGCACCGAGGGGATTCCATAGGTTGGTGCCACCAATGGCTGTGAATTTGTCAGACTGATCCCAATCATGTCCTCCGGTAGGGCCATCATGGCGTAGTATCCGGCGATACCGTAATGGTTGCTGTTACGTACAGTTGTGATTGCCAATCCAGCCTTGTCTGCCATTTCAATGCAGCGGGACATGGCACGGTATGCCACGACCTGACCAAGTCCACTGCCGCCATCCAAAGCCAGGGTGGCAGGGCTTTCTTTGATGATCGTCATCGGTGAGGACGGATCAATCTGGCCATTCAATAGACGCCCGCCATAATAGGTATGCAGCCGAATAACACCGTGGGAATTTATACCCCGCAGGTCAGCGGACACAAGCACATCGGCCGCTATCCTGGCGTCGATTTCGGGGATGCTTAAGGCTGAAAAAAAGCGAGTGACATAATCCTTAAGATCCTCAACATGGTAGGTAGCGATTTCTGTCATCTGTTTTCTCCTCTGGATATAATTGTTTGGCGATTTTATTATAATCTACCCTTTTTTATTGCTCATTTATGAAACCGCCACCACCTTAAAGGGGTTACATGAACGGCTCTGCGTGCTATAATTACCTATTAGGAGAAGAAAATGCACAAACCACTGATCATTGCCCACCGGGGGGCGAGTGGACACGCACCTGAAAACACGCATGCTGCCTTTAATTTAGCTTTGGAACACCAAGCTGAAGGTTTCGAGCTGGATGTGATGCTTACCAAAGATGGGCAGGTCGTTGTTTTTCATGATGATACGGTTGACCGAACCACAAACGGCTCCGGACGTGTCAAGGAAATGACCCTGGAAGCGCTCCGATCATTGGATGCGGGTGGCGGTGAAAGGATTCCCACACTTGAAGAGGTTTTAGATACCTTTGGGGGACAATGCTTGATCAATATTGAACTGAAAAATTACGCATCACCCTTTGATGCGCTGCCTGTTATTGTGGCAAAAAAGCTCAAAAACTATGGGTTTCCCGAGAAGTTATTAATTTCCTCATTCAACCCGTTCAACCTCAAGCGATTTCGCAGACACTGCCCGGGGATCAAGCAGGGAATGCTGATCCCACCCAACAAAGCCAAACTTTGGATTTATCGGTTATTCAAATATGATGCTGTCCATCCCTATTACGAAGACGTCGATCGTGAGTTCGTCCTCAGGGCGAGAAAACGCCAAAAGCAGGTCAATGTGTGGACGGTGGATGAGCCTGAAGAAATTCGCCGCCTGTCAGCATTAGAAGTAGACATTATCATGACCAATTACCCTAGGGAAGCCCGGGAAGCTTTGGAGCCTGAAAAGTGAAGCGATATGGGATTGTTTGGCGCGTAATATTTGTCTTCGTGCTGATCCTGGTCAGCCCAGGGGTGTTGACTGCGCGCGCCGAGGAATTAACCAGGGCAGAAATTGTCTTAGAATCGATGACTGCAGAAGAAAGAGTTGGTCAGCTCTTCCTCGTTACATTTGATGGGAGCACATTCGACGAGGAATCTGAGATTTATGATTTGATCACCAGATACCATATCGGGGGTGTGCTACTTACATCGGAGAACAATAATTTTCCTGCTGAAGATATCGCTGCATCGACCCAACAGCTGAACCGATTGCTTCAAGAATTAGCCTGGGAATACTCGTCAGAGGTCCTCCATGTTGAAGACACCGGCGGGACGGTTGATTGGGAATATGTACCGCTGCTGATTGGACTTCAGCAGTTAGGTAATGGCTACCCTGGTGACCAGATATTGTCGGAGTTGACCAGGATGCCATCGCAAATGGCGATTGGTGCCAGCTGGGATTTAAGCCTGGCAATCCAAACAGGTACCGCTTTAGGAAATGAATTGAGCCTGTTAGGTTTCAACCTCTTTTTAGGGCCCAATTTAGATGTGATTGAGACCATCAACAATGAGGCTGCTGTATCATTGGGTGTTAATGCTTTTGGGGGGCATCCATTCTGGGTTGGAGAGATGGGAAAAGCATTCATCAGCGGTTTGCATACGGGCAGCAATAATCGAATGCTGGTAGCAGCTCGCAATTTCCCAGGAACTGGTAGCGCAGACCGTTCTCCCGAGCAGGAGGTTTCGACCGTCAAGAAATCACTGGAACAACTTAGACAGGTAGAACTGGTTCCATACCTATCTGTTACCGAGCCTGATTTTGGTAATCCTAGCCGAGTGGATGCACTCATCGTCTCACACAATCGCTACCAGGGTCTCCAGGGAAATATCCGTGCGACCACCCGCCCCATCAGCTTTGATGCAACTGCCCTACAGCAGGTCATGTCCCTGCCTGGCTTTGACGATTGGCGTGAAAGCGGCGGGTTGATTATCAGTGATAATCTTGGCAGCAGTGCTCTCAGACGTTTTTTTGATCCAGCTGACAGCAGTTTTGACGCACGTCAGATTGCCCGTAACGCCTTCCTTGCAGGTAATGACATCTTGATTGTGGATAATTTCATCGGTACAGGCGATCCTGATCCTTATTCCACACTCACGGGAACGATTGACTCATTTGTGCAGAAGTACCGGGAAGATTCTGCCTTTGCCAGGCGAGTCGACAACTCCGTGTTACGGATTTTAGAAGCGAAAATGGCACTTTATGGTGAGTTTACGATCTCCCGTGTTCTTAGCAACCTTGGAGACATTGAAATTTTGGGAGAGGCTGAAGAAATTACTTCTGATGTTGCACAGTCAGCAGTTACGTTGATCAGTCCCAGTGTCCAAGAACTGGATGCAGTTTTGGAAGCGCCGCCACAATGGAACGAGAACATGATCATCTTTACTGATGTTCGACCTGCCTTCCAATGTGATGATTGCCCACCAGTTCCAGTTATCAGTACGACGGGTTTTGAAGATGCCTTGCTCGGATTGTATGGTCCCCAAGCGGGTGGTCAAATCTTGCAAAATCGTTTGAGTTCCTTTTCATTTTCGCAATTGGTCGAATTTTTAGATAACCTGGAAACGGAATCAACGGAGTTGATTCCGCCAGCACTGCGTAATGCAAACTGGGTGATCTTCAATACCATTGATGTTTCAGAGCAATATCCATCCTCAAATGCTTTAAAACGCATTCTTGCAGAACGTCCTGATCTTCTTTCAGGTAAAAATGTGGTCGTTTTTACACTGGGATCACCTGGATATCTTGATGCAACAGATATCTCAAGGGTTACAGCCTACTATGGNCTCTATAGTAAAACTTCCCCATTTTTGGATGTNGCTGCACGGGTCTTGATGCAGGAGTACGTNCCATCNGGTGCCATGCCCATTTCATTGAATTCGGTTGGTTATGATTTAGGTAGGATGACTTCACCTAATCCTAACCAGGTGATACGCCTGGAATTGGTCCTTCCAGAGGTTGAAGACCCTCAACCGGTTGATGATGAGGAGCCCCTCGAAGAAACTGAGGACCCCACCCCGCAGGTGACACCGACTCCTGAACCAACGCCTTTGCCAAGCTTCAATGTAGGGGATACCATCACGATTCGCACCTCACAAATTCTGGACCATAATGAAAATATCGTTCCGGATGGCACCACCGTGCGTTTCAATTTTAGGATATCTGGAGAACCGGGTATCACCCAGCAGTTTGAATCACCGACAACAGGCGGTGTGGCCTTTTTCAACTATCGTATTGAGGCAGCCGGTGGTATGGATATTACCGCGAGCAGCGGGACAGCTCTCCAATCTGAGACGCTGCAGATCAATATTTCTCCGGAAGGCCTCACATCGGTGTTCGCGTTTACACCCACCCCGGAAGATCCGCCCACACCGACCCCCACGCCCACCGAAACCTTTACCCCCACACCGACAGTCACACCAACCAGCACCCCTGAGCCGTCAGCATTAGGGAGTTATCCTACCTTGGGTGATTGGGCAATTGGCATCCTTGTGATGGGGATGGGAGGTGCTCTGACCTTTTTTGTGGGATTATTATGGTGGGGAAATCCACGCTGGGGTTTGCGCTCTGCACTATGTACCTTGATTGGGGGGCTGATATCCTATTCCTACCTTAACATGGGGGTTGAGGGTACAAAGACCTGGATTGAGCAGTCGGGGAGGACATTTGTGATTGAAGTCGTGGTTGTCGGTCTGCTGCTGGGTTGGATCGCAGCATTGGTTTGGTGGCTGCGGACAGAAGGGCGTTTTCCACCTGTAAGGCGAGCTGTAAGGAAATAAGAAGTCGGGTAGACGCGCAGGGAGCCAATGATTGCAACTTATTGGGCAATTATTTGGTTTTTTGCAGCATAAGAGCACTTAGTATTTGTGGAAATATTTAATTGGTGTTTTTAGAAATTTCGGATCAGGGTCAGCAGAAAACTGACAACCAACAATCCCCCAGCCAGGTAAATTAAAATTTTTTCTGTTTTCCGCAGTACATCTGCCCGTAAACGTTCACCTGCAGAGAGTCTCGAAATGGAGCGGATTGATTTAGAAACTGGTGCATCTTCGACGAAAAGCGCCTTGACGAAAACATCGATATCTTTGGGGCGGTCTTCTGGGTGCAATTGCAGTGCCCAATGAATGGCGCGTTCTGTGCGTACGCTGACATCGGGATTGAGTTCTTTGACGCGGGGTAAGTTGCCCGGGTTCAAGAAGCGATCCCGGACATTTGTTGGCGGCTCATTTGTCAGCAGGTGATAGAGGGTGCCCCCAAGGGCATAGATATCGCTGCGGGCATCAGTATGACCAGAATCCCCACCATATTGTTCTAAAGGCGTGTATAGGGCAGTTCCCTGCCCCTGTAAGATTGTGATTGTCACTTCACCCGGTGCGAGCATTTTTACCAACCCAAAATCAACCAGTTTAACCAACCCGTTTGGAGTCAGTTTCAAGTTGCTTGGCTTGATATCACGATGAACAATTGGAGGTTCTTGATTGTGCAGGTATTTAAGAGCGTCGGCCAATTGGCTTGCCCAGTCAAGGACTTCGGTTTCTGGTAAAAACCTTTTCTCCTGACGAGCTTCGATGATTAATTGGCGCAGGTCTTTTCCAGGCACGAAGTCCATCACCAGGTAGTCCCGGTCGCGAATTGAAAAGAAATCAGAAACTTTTGGCAGGTTGGGGTGGTCCAGGCGGGCTAAAACGGTTGCCTCTCGCTGGAATTGCTCGCGCGCTTCATCCAGCAAATCTTCAGACATTGCGCGTTCATATTCCACCTCTTTAACAGCACAGAGGCGACCTTCCAGGCGCAGGTCAGTGCACAGGTAGATACACCCCATACCTCCATGACCGATGACCTGTTCGACCTGATACCGATTGCGTAGCACCGTACCAGCCTTAATTGGCACTGGCATTGTATCAAACCTCAATAATCCACTTTCTGAACCATCTGTGACATATCCTGTCAGGGTACTGATGGCACCAAATTTATTTTGATAAAAACGGTCTCTATTTTTCGGCGTTGGACCGTTCCTGACACATTCGGTTACATAAACAATTGAACCACCATAGCTGTTAACCGAAGTTAATTAAATATTTTACCCGAGAAGAGAATGATTGTTAAGGTTCGTTGTTGAAGGGAGATTTTGAAGTTTTAAGTTGGTGTAATTTTAACCACTCACTCTGGTTGACTTTTAACGTGGCAAGATCATCACAAACTTTAAGAGTGCTTCGCAGGCGGTCTTTGTTCAAGGTAAAATCATCTTATGCAATCCTATGTTGATGTGGCGATCAACCTTCCGCAAATTACGGATACTTACCATTACCACCTTCCGCCTGATCTGGCGGGCGTAGTGCAGCCGGGTTCGTTGGTGATTGTGCCCTTTGGCAAGCAGCGTGCTCAAGGCGTTGTATTAGGCTTCATTGATGCCCCGGAAGTAACAGACACCCGTCCTGTACAGGATTTGGTAGAGGACATTCCACCACTAACAGCCACCCAGGTTGCTTTGGTACACTGGTTAGCCAGAGAGACCCTGGCTCCCCTGGGTGCTTGCATAAGCCTGATGCTGCCGACTGGTTTGAGCCAGCGAACAGATCGCTTGATTAGTCTCAGCACTGATGAGCAGATTGACCTGTCAGATTTTTCTCCGATTGAAAAAAGGTTGATCCGCTTGCTTCAATCAAGAGGAGACCTGCGAGGGCGCCAAATTGACGCGGCAATCCGGCATGTCGAGTGGCGTGGTGCTCTGCGCAAACTGGTCCGGAATGGAATTCTTTCCACCCGAACAATATTGCCGCCGCCCCGTATCAGCCCTAAAACAGTGCGTAAGGGATCCTTGGCAAAAGATCCTGAAGAGATTGAAACCATGGCAGAATCCCTCAGTCGAGTGAAAAAGGTGCATGAACGACGACTGTGTGTTTTGAAGTTTTTGGCGGCGGAGAAGCATCTGGCCGAACCGGGCGAAATATATGATAAGACCGGGGCAAATTATGGAGATTTAAAAACCCTGGAGAAAATGGGGTGGATTGAGTTTGTCGACGTCCAGGTATGGCGTGACCCCTTGGAAGATACCAGTTATATCCCGGCCAACCCGCCTGAGCTGACTCAAGACCAGCAGTGCGCCTGGGAAAAGATACGGGCAGGCTTGCAAAAAAACTATCAGCCCCTAGATGAGGATGCCCACGGACAGGCACCGCTGCCATATTTGCTGCATGGTGTCACTGGTTCAGGGAAGACAGAACTATATTTGCGGGCAGTTGAGGAAACTCTCTCCAAGGGCCTGCAAGCCCTTATCCTTGTGCCAGAAATATCCCTGACCCCGCAAACCATTCAGCGTTTTTCGTCCCGGTTCAAGGACAAGGTGGGGGTGTACCACTCCCAGCTGTCCGAGGGCGAACGTTACGACACCTGGCGGAGAGCGCGTCTGGGAGAGCTGNCGGTCATCATCGGACCCCGCAGTGCGCTTTTTCTACCCTTGGCGAAGCTTGGATTGATTGTAGTTGATGAGTGTCACCAAGAATCCTATGATCAGCAAGATATCCAGCCTTACTACCGAGGCGTAGACACAGCCATCGCCTGTGCTCGCATCGCGGGCGGGACCATCATCCTTGGCTCTGCCACACCCCAGGTGACCCAGTTCTACCAGGCAGTCAATGGAAACTGGACATATATTGAACTCCCTCAACGTATTTTGGCACATCGTGAAGCAATCGCACATCATGCCCACCAATTGGGCATTAGCCTGCCTGTCAAGCTTGGAGAAGGACAGACTGCTGATTTGGGATTGCCGCGAGTAGCTATCATTGATATGCGAGAAGAGTTAAAAGATGGGAATCGCAGTATCTTCAGTCGTGCCATGCAAACTGCGATTCAGAATGTCCTTGATGCGCGCCAGCAGGCGATCTTGTTCCTGAATCGACGGGGCACTGCTACCTATGTCTTTTGCCGTGAATGTGGTTACGTGGTTATGTGTCCCCAGGACGATAAACCGCTCACTTATCACAGAGCACAGGAGGCTCTCTTGTGTCATACCTGCGGTTACCAACGCCAGGTACCGAAAAAATGTCCGGAATGCGGCGGGGGTCAGATCCGCCAATTGGGAACCGGTACAGAAAAAGTGGAGCAGCAGGTGCGAGAACGCTTTCCTGCGGCAAGGACTTTACGGTGGGATGCAGAAACAACTCACACAAAGGGCGCCCACGAGCAAATCCTCAAGCAATTTAGCCGCCAGGAAGCCAATATTCTCATCGGCACACAAATGCTGGCCAAAGGCTTGGATTTACCGCTGGTGACCCTGGTTGGCGTGGTCTTAGCAGAGGTTGGGCTCAACCTGCCGGATTATCGGGCAACTGAGCGCACTTTTCAGGTTCTGACCCAGGTCGCCGGACGTGCTGGGCGCAGTCCCTTGGGTGGCCAGGTGATCATCCAAACCTATGATCCGAAACATTATGCGATTCAAACTGCGGCGCAGCATGATTACAAAGACTTCTATCAGCAGGAAATGGCTTACCGTCGTCACTTGCGTTACCCGCCCTTTACCAGGCTGGTCAGGTTAGAATATCGGCATCATGACCCCCATGTTGCCGAGGAAGCCGCAGTGACTCTTGCCGGGCACTTGCAAGATTGGATCACAGACGAGGGTTGGAAGGTTGATTTGATTGGACCTGTGCCCTGTTTTTTCACCCGGTTGCATGGCCGTTATCGCTGGCACATCATCCTGCAGGGGGCGGACCCCGTTGAGCTCTTGCGCGAACGCCATCTCCCGGACTGGCTGATTGAGGTGGATCCTCCGAGTTTGTTATAAGGACAGCAAAATAAAGAGATTCGTCCTTCAATCCTCGTTACCAGACGTTATAATAGGGTTGTTCTTATTGAGTTATTGGCAGGATTTTCATCGTGCAGCGTATGCGTTATGCTTTTCGGTTTATTAAAATCTGTTTTTCTCTGGCGATAAAGCAGTCTCGGCTTCGAGAGCCCTGGTTTAAACTGTGGATGGGCGGGGTTTCATTGGTCATATTGTGGTTTGTCCCACTGGGGGCGGTGATCATCTTTGTTGGTCTTGACGCGTTGGGCATGGCGTTGATTGGCTTGATCTGCATCTTGCTCTTGATGAGTTTATTGGTGTGGGGTGAGATTACATCCCTGGAGACCTGCAAGGTTTTTGATGATTTGATCCTTGTTGACCAGGAGCCTGGACAGGAAAAAAAAGAAAACCGCAAGCAAGACTTTCACCGTTGGCAGGATGCCTTTTTGTGGATGCTCAGTCTGCCGGGTCTGGCAATACTGCGATTAATGATACGGGTTTTTTTGCCGAAAAAAGATGACAAATTGGACTGGCTGGGCGCCTCTTATTTAATGCTGCCCGTGATCAGTTTAGAGGATCGCAGTCTGAAGGATGCAGCAGAGCGCATTAAACGATTAGTCCGGGAGCACCTGCTGCGTTTTCATCCCAATCTGATTGGGATTAAACCAATTACTGGAGTTGCACAGTGGTTCCTGATCCTGGTCGGTGGGCTTCTTGGTTCTTGGGTCGGGTTAACCATGGCCAACCCATCAACAGCTGGCGGTCTCAGCCGTTTGTTGGCAGCTGCCCTTGGGATTTTGCTGGCGGGCGTCCTGGCGTTGTTGGGTATCTTCATCAGCAGCTTTAACCGGGCTTGTTATTTCACAACCCTTTATAATTATGCGTTAAGTGCGGAAACAGCCCGCAAGTCAGGTGACTCAAACCAAGACAAAACACCTGCTATTCTGGGCCAGGTACTGCGAAAAAACATACTAAGCAAGAAGGAATAATTACATGCAATCAAGAAAAGAAGCGCTCACTTGGAATGAAGTTGATCAATTAATTGACCACCTTATCCCACAATTTGATATTGCATTTGACGGCATGATCATGATTTCCCGTGGCGGTATTGTGCCGGGCGGGTTGCTGGCAGAGGCGATGGATATCCAAAAAATGCTGGTAGCATCTGTGGACTTTCCCTCTGAACTGGAGGAAATGCAAAAACCGCGTTTACTGGCCTGGCCGCATTTCTTGATGTTCCCGGACGATGATCTGCTCGCTGGTGAGCGGATTTTAATTGTCGATGATGTGTGGGGTTCAGGACGCACGATCACATCTGTAAAAAATCGAGTTTCTGCTGCAGGAGGGTTCCCCTACACCTGTGTGTTGCATTTTAACCCTTACCGCAATCTTTTTGGCACCAACCGTCCCGATTATTATGCTGCGATCACAGATGCGTTCATTATCTACCCCTGGGAAATAGATCGTGACCTGAACGGTTCGGTGCTGCGGAATTTCTAGACAATATCTGATGCATGATAATTATGCCTGGAAGTTTAAGGCTGAAAGTGTTTTTGTGTAAAAAGCAAGTCGTAAGAAACAGATATTTATCAAGACAATAATGCCCCCAGTTTGTTTACCGAGGAAACAAGCTTGACTCATTCTTTCATCATTGGAAAATATCGACCAATCTACCTGTGGGCTGGACCAGGCACCATCCGCATGAACAAGGTCAAGTTCATGGATTACCCGGTAGATGAAGCCGTTCACCGTGACGCACATACTGCGCCCATTGCAAAATTGGTAAATGAGCGCCTTCACGCCAACTGGGTTCACTTAATGTACGATTGGGGCTTTCCCCCGGAGATCGAAACAGAAGATTGGGAGGATTTTCGCCTAGCTGCTGAAACTTATCATGCGGCTGGGGCACAGGTGTTTGCCTATATCCAGGTTTCAAATTGTGTTTTCAGTGGGAGCTTTGCTGAGAAAGATTGGTATGCCCAGGACCCCAGGGGTCGTAAGGTTTTTTATTACTCAGGCCGATATATGACCGATTGGACTCACCCGGAATGGAAGCAGCATTTGATTGAAATGGTGACCGGTGCGTTGGAGCGGGGTGCAGACGGTATATTTTTAGATAACCTGTGGTATGGAGATCGTCCCAACAGCCTGATGGGTGCCTGGCTGGGTGGTGCGGGTTGTTACTGTGACCGCTGCCGCGCACTTTACCGGTCAGAAACCGGATGTGATATCCCTGTTAAGATTCTGCCTGACCGGGATGATGTGGCTGAATACTTAC
>SL_3KL_010_SEDDRAFT_10004946_pt1 | contig 11988 bp, 6 predicted proteins | sample SodLakKL_010_SED_2_FD_10381 | JGI IMG/M metagenome (IMG submission 10381)
CTTCTGGTTTCACGGAAAATCTTACCCAATTTGGCTGCACATCAACATCTACATCAGCAGTAACTCCTTCAATGGTATAAACCTTAAAGCTCAGTATTTGATTTTCATAGCCAATATATCGCGTCTCAATAACATCTTTTAAATTTTCAGGGTCAGAACCGATCTGAATGCCAGACTGTCCGTGTGCAGATGCTATAACTTTCCCATCCGGCTGCCTGAATTCATACCGAAATCCATCCTTTTCGATAGCAAAAGTATAGTTCTCTGTGTTCACGGTAATAACACCGTTACTTTCAGTGACTACTTGTGCCTTTATGGAAATGGCAAGTATAATTAATCCTAAAATCAACAAAAGCTTTTGCATTGCAATGTTTTTTATGAACAGTATTTCTATTTTAATGGTATCTGCACATTGTATGAATGCTCCAGAGTTTCGTTTACGGCACATAGCAAGGCAACCGGTTTGCCATTTTCGAAGAAGAGCTGGGGGCGTTCGAGCGCATGAAGTTTTTGGGTATCCCCATTCTGCCATTTGATATTCAGATCAGAAACCAGCGGATTTTTGGCCAGCTTCCAATCCAGGCCATCAAGCGAATAAAAAAGTACCATGCTTCGACCGGCATCAGTAAAAGCCCCATTCATATCCTTGACAATCGCATAGTAGCAATCGTCCTGATACCAAACAAATGGGTCTTCTGCGGGGAAATCAAAATCTTCAGCAGTAAAAATTGGTTTGTTTTGTTTCATGAATGGCCCTTCAGGATGATCGGCGATGGCAGTGAGATGTACAACCGGACCACCAAAAGGCTGTGGTCTTTTACGGGCTACTGCTTTGTAAACCATCAGGAAACGGCCATCAGGCATTTGGGTGACCGATGGATTGGCCATCATCTGTGCATCGTGGGCGGTAGTATCCTGAGAAATATCAATGATTGGATAATCAAATCGTTTCCAGGGTCCATTGGGGTCTTCGGCAATGGCAACCCCGATACGCTGATTGTTGCGGTGTGTCATGTTGAGTCGCGGACTGGTTATTTCGCCATCTCCAAAATTGCCGGTGTAGTAGAGGTAGTACTTTCCGTTGAAGTAATGTACCGTCGGATTGTGGGTGTACATTCCGTCCCAGTATTCAGCCCCCCGGTGCGGAAGTGCAACATCCCTGAATTCAAATGGGCCAAAAGGTGAATCAGAAACGGCATGAGCAACCTCTGAACTGGTTACCCAGGCATAAAAACCATGTTCGCGCGGCCAGCGTGAATAAAACAGGTGGTATTTCTGGTCGATGTGCGATTTGATCAGCGAACCGCCCCAGATATATAAGCTGTCGTTTATGAATTTTGCCGTTGTCGGAATGGGCTGGATCATTGAATGTAAGTCCAGTTCTCCGGGAGTAACGGCATTTTTTCTTTGTTCACATGAACTGAATGAGATCAAAATCGGAATCATGATAAATAAAACAAACTTTTTCATAATCTTTTTTTTTGTCAAACCAATCTTATCTCATGAGATGGTATCACATTCAATAGTTGTACTTATAATCTATCAGGGTAATTTTCTTTATTCAATAGTTAACATTACATATGTTTCATGCCAGGCAATACCGTAAGCAACTTTAATCGGGTCTGTCTGATTATCGGGAACAGTAAAAGTGCCTCTGAACCGGTTCGACGACGTGCCGACCTCATCAACTGCCACCCGAACTAAACGGTTATTAAGATAAACAAATGCCTCGCCGTGTTCTTTTTTTGCATAATCGAAATTCAGAGGAGCTGTAATTTCAATGCCAATGTCTGCTCCTGGTTTTGCGGAAGTAATTGTTTTTGAAAAGGAAGAATCGAAGACGGATACCGATGTTTTCTGTGCCGACATATACGCCAGTGAGATATTCCAGGGGGTATTAAAGGTAACCCACCCTTCGGTGTGACCCGGGTCGCCCGCGTAGGGGTCGTATGGGAATGTTGTCTCTTTGGCAGATCCGTCCAGTACCCCCCGGGCCACCTGCAATATTCCGGCACCTCCCTGATATTCCTGAAACCATCCCTCATTTACTCCCTCAAAATCCAGGGGGCCGTCAAAGGAAAAGTGCCGCCCTGTGGGGTTTCTGCCAAACACATGATCAATATGTGCAATGGCAATCTGATTGAGCCGATCCACTGCATTTTGGTCTTCGATTACCTTTGTTGCGGCTATTAATGGGGCAGGAAAACCGGCAACATTTCCAACTTCGTTAAATCCGGTTAAAGGCCGGTCGAGCCCATGATGACCAATACCGGGAATGATCCAGCGTTCATCAGAATACCTTCTGAAATCCCATAAATTATCGGATCGGTGAATGGCAACTTCCGACCAGTTTTTTATTTTCTGCAATAGTCCGGAAGGAGCTTTGTCAGGATAGTATTTCAGAAAATGGACAAAGGATGTAATCGCTACCCACTCACCCTGCCTTTGCCCTTTGGTGGTGAGAGGATCGTTCCAATCCAGATTCTCAATGAGCCATTGCGTTTGATTATAGGCCGCCTGGAAATAATCTTCAGGATTTTCTTTGCCTTCGCGTTTTGCGATTTCATACATTAGTAAATTTGGTACAATGGAATGGCCAGTTGGTAGCTCCCCCTTGCCTGTACCGATGATGGTATAGGTCTGAAACAAATTGGCTGTATGCTCCACATCGTGCCACTGCCATCGGTTTATATTCTCATCACCCCACATTCTGAACACATACTCCAGTGCTTCCTGATATACATTTTCAGGGATGTATTCAGACAGCCACGGCCAGGCATAGACAAACCAGGCAAGTTGCTGCTTCAAAAGGGTGTGGTTCACCTCTCCCCTGAGGTAGATATCAGTAGCCCAATAGATTAGCCTGACAACCTCGGGTGTGTGCTCTGGCAGTTCCTCACGTAAGCCAAGATAGTACCCCTGAACTGGCATCCGGTCTGTTCGGAATGCCGAAGGATTGGAGAAGTATAAATTAAGCAGTGACTGTATTTCAAACGACATCTGATGGCTGTCCCGCCATGCCACGCCCAGACTCGGGCAGCCCGGACTCTGATCAGTTGGTTTAAATATTCGGGAATCGCCAAACCAGCATCGGGTATCAACCATGAAATTAATAGCCGGCTGGTAGGTAACCCGCTCCACCCAGTTTGGGCCAACGTAAAATGGAACCGAAAATCCCCGGCCGTTTTCTCCATCCACATGAACCACGTATGGACCGTAATCGGCTTCCGGACGAAAGTCTGAGAAATCACCGATATGGCTGTTGATATGACCATTGTAAAGAACATCAGTTTTTCCTTTTCGGGTAATGGTATAGACTGCACCATCTTTTGCCAATGGTGCCGTAAATCGTTTAATGCCATAAAGATCAAACCCGCTTTGATTCAAGAACACCGGCTGAGGGTCATATTCATACACCCGGACTTCATAGATACGCATCTGCCCTCCGTCAACACTGGTTAACCTGATGCGGCGGGTTCGCTCCGGTTCAAATCCGATCAGGGGATTATCGGTGTCGCCGGAATAAACCTCTTTCCAAACGCCATTTTCAAGTTCCACTTCCATTACCAGATGATTAACACCCGTGACCAATGGCAGCAGAATCCTGTCAATTTCATGTTCATGGCCTAGGTCAATCTTCAGCCAGTGCCTACCCACAAAACTACCAGACTGCCAGTAGCTCGTGTGGTCTCCGTCCACAGCCGCCCATGCCGGGCGCTCTTCCGATGAAGCCGAAACCGAGGCATTAAGTGCCACGTTGGTCAAACTTTTTTGAGCAAAAGTTGCTGAAAACGCAAATATTAATAAAGCTGTCAAAAAAAATAATACTCTTTTCATAATTTTCTTCTTTAAGTTAATTGATTTGAATTTCAAAGATTGAAGCAGGACTTCCTGAGCTGTTTGCTTCTGGCTCTATGGTGAGTTTTGAAGAAAAGAGGGGTTTTGGGAATTTGATATGACGAATGGTCTGGTGATTTTCTTTCTCCTGGTGAATCAGTTGATCATCAGCATAAATCCGGAAAGCAGGAATACAAAACGGAACTACGTTTTCCGGATGCTGCATCAAAACGGATTCCAGTGCATTATCATAGTCAGTATCAAAGAATAGTTTTATTTCATTGATTACCTGCTTATTGTCCCATTCGATACGAATCTGGGGATTTGCATCATCCGGGTTTGCAGCCCATGCATTGGTTTTTTTATAGGGGCGCACGTAACCGTTTCTAAGGTTATTAATGGCAAACAGATTCAATGCCGGTGATATTGAAAATGCCAGATTGTATCCTTCCGGCCTTCTTTTGGGAATCCAGAATTCGAATGAATCAATGCCGCTATCCTCAGGCGGAGTTTGCACCCCGTTATTATTTACAGCTTTATTTTTTCCGTTAAAAACACTCAGTATTCCTGTCATTCTTTGTTTTGAACATAAAATACTGACATGTTCATTCTTATGAAAGGTGATGAATGCATACTGGTCTTCTGCCAACACTGTTTCAAAAGCCACCTCTACTGCCTGCTCACCTTTGCTCAAAGAAAGCGTTTTACTTTCCAGTATTTCATCAGGGGTATAACTTCCCATGCGCGAGGAGACTCTCAAATCTATCTGAACCGTGGTGTCTTCACCTGCACTCACTTGAAAGGAAAAAGTATAGGGTGTGTTATTTTCTAACGGGAGCAACTGGGCTGCCCCAATATCAAGTTTCAGCCACGGCCCATCACCAGGAAGTCTTTCCAGTTTATATTCACTGGAAGCATGCATTTTTGCATTTTTAATTAAATTTTTCTCCTGATCCAGAGGAACTCCCGTAATCCCCTGACCATTATAATTCAATCTATTTTGGAGTTCCCTGATATTATCCTGATCAAGAATATTAGCGGGCATCAAATTTTTCTCCGCACAATGCTTTGCAGCCATTGCCACAGCCTGTCCCCCCAATGCACATGTGGCCATTACCCGTGATGATCCAAATGCCACGTGAGTAGCGCTAATTATTCTGCCAGCAAAAAACAGGTTATCAATATCTTTACTTACGTAGCTCCTCAAAGGAATATGATAAACACCCTTAGCGTGATACTGAATGCAGCCTGGCAAATCACTGTAAACACCATCAGCAGGATGCAGATCCAAAGCCCAACCACCAAAAGCCACCGCATCGTAAAACTCTTTTTGTTCTACAATGTCTTGCTGTTTCAACATATAATGTCCTTCAAACCTTCGGCTTTCGCGCTTACCGGGAATTGTCCCAACCCATTCAAGGGTCAGGTTATCAACATCTTCATAATCACCAGAGTTTTTAATATAGTTCCAAATTCCGTAAACGACTTTCCATAATTCCCACTTGATCTCTTCGGTTTCATAAATGGTGTCGCGTCTCCCTCCATATTCAACCCACCAAAAACGACAACCCTGATCATCTTTACTAATAATTTTATATCTGGAAAGTTCCTTAATGTCTTTTAAAGCGTAAGAAGGAGCCACATACTTAACCGGATTGTCTGTTTTCTTGCTGTAAAAATATAATGANTGCCCCAATAATTGACCGAATGATTCGTCGGGGGCAAACATTTCACCAAATTCATCTTTACTTTCAGCACCCATTCTGAAGGAAGCACCTGACAGAAAACTAACTATTCCATCACCTGTAGAATCAACAAACAAAGGGGCGGAAATAGTATAAACGGTAGAATTCTGGCTGCAAAAGGCCTTTATGGAATCAATTTCCCTTGCATTTTTTTTAATTACTTCATAAACCGCTGTGTTTAGCAACAAGGTAATATTTGATTCATCTTTTACTTTTTCCAGGATAATTGTATCCAGTANAAGCGGATTACCTTCTTTATTNCGATAGAGATTNTCAACCAATATTTCATCAATTACGCCACCTTCTCTTGCCCATCGGTTGTTGTTACCCATGTGCGAGGTAGCGCCCAGAATCCACAACCGGACTTCGCTGGAGGCATTTCCACCCAGCACCGGCCGGTCCTGCACAAGCACGACCCGAAGTCCCTCGCGGGCAGCTGTTATTGCAGCACATGAACCAGCCATACCTCCTCCGGCAATAACCAAATCAGATTTCAGGTCTATATTTCGGTTTTCCCGGCCTTTATCTGTGTATTTTTCTAAAAGCATATTGTTTATATTTTTCGCTTATTAATGATTCCTTTTATAATGATTATACTCCCGATTATCGAGACAATAAGTCCTATGGTAAGCACCATTCCCCGCCCCGCGGTAGAAATTATGCTTAGTATGCTAATTAAAATTCCGGTAGAAAAGATGCCAAATCCCAGCACCTTAAGTCCATGAAGGTTCCCTTTTTTATCTACTTCTGCTTCATCCTCTGATTTTGGTGTTACCTGTGAGCGGCTTAAAGTAAACTCATCATAAAAATGATTCCGCTTTGGATGGTATGCCAACCACAATTCGAAAATTGTCAGCAGAAAAACAGGAAGTCCCACTCCAAGCATCATTTCAGCTGATCTGGACAATGAAAAGCCCAACAAAACTGGAGAAATAAACTTAAAAAAAGCGTTTATTAAAAGAGTAATAATGGTTGTTAAGAGAACGGACTGCCCGGTTTGTCTTTTTGAAAAAAGAGTCCAGATCGGAGGTAAGAACAAAGCACCGCCAGTAATTGCTCCCAGACTAATGACTGCTTCCACAATACCTCCCATAGCCGGAACCATCAATGCAATAAAAATGGTAATCAATCCTAGAACAATTGTAGCAGTCCTCCCCACCCGTACCAGATTCTCACTGGAGGTATTCGGTTTGAAGTGCTTGTAAATATCATTGGATATAACCCCGGCAGATATATTAAGCGTGGTGTTAACAGAGCTGGATGCGGCGAAAATCATACCCCCCAGCATCAATCCAAGCATGCCGGCCGGTAATACTTTTTTTGCCATTAGCAGATAGGCCCCTTCGTCTGCCAATCCGGCAAGTTCAGGATTCAGTACCCTGTAAATCATTGGAGGAATCATCCAGATAACAGGGCTTATCATGTAAAGTGCGCCAAATAACCAACCTACCTTTTTTGCCGCCTTCGGTGTAGAAACACTGGTGTATCTCTGCACATAAGCCCAGTTGCCGGCAATAAAAAACAAATTATAAAACCCAAAGGCCACAACAAACTCCCAGGTGTAATCCCCGGCAACCAAAGAAAAAAAACCTTCAGGAGCTTTGGTTACAAACTCATCTAATCCACCAATAGCGTTGAAAGAAAGAGGGACCAGAATCAACACTGCAGCTGTTAAGACAACAAATTGCAAAACATCGGTAACAATAACGGCCCATAGACCTCCTACAGCCGTATAAATCAAAATCAACAGGCCAAGGACCACTATGCTAAGGTTTATAGGAATGCCAGAAGATACTTCAACAATTTTTGCAACGGGATACAGAAAAAATGCAGTTGTAAATATGGATATAAAAAGAAAAAGATATGTATATACTTTCTGTGTTTTGTAGCCCAATCTTTCTGTAATAAATTGTGCAGCTGTTAAGGCACCTGTTTTTCGCCAGCGGGGAGCTATAAAAAAACCTATCAATAAACCGGCGATGGCCATAGTCCATTGAATGGTAACAGCCACCCAGCCACTGGAATAAGCAATGGAACCCCACACAACAAAGGTCCCGGCCGAAAAGAAACTCATAAAAAGAGACAATCCACTCATCCACCAGGGCAATGCTCCTCCGGCAGCAAAAAAGGACTTCATGTTACTTCCTGACTTTGCGAAGGACATTCCACAGATAAAAACCAGTGCAGAGAAAATAATAACTACCCAAATATCAATGTTTCCCATTTTCTATTTCAATATTTATTTATTGGTACAAATAAACATTGGGAGATTATTTTTTGCAACTAATAACGGTTGATAGTTTCCGGTAACGTTACCGGAAACGTTATTTTTTTCGGAAACGTTACCGGAAACTATAAAATAATTACCTTTAAAAACCAAAAATGAATTCTAATCTGCATAAATCTGATTGACATAAAACAAAAACTTAAAAATGAAACATGTAACCATTAAGGACATTGCTAAAGAGTTAAACCTGGCAGTCTCAACAATATCAAGGGCCTTTAATGATAAATATGATATTCGGTCTGAAACAAAGCAACTCATTTTAAATAAAGCCAGAGAAATGGGTTATCGACCAAATCCCATTGCCCGGAATTTACTCCAGCAAAGGTCTATGAATATTGGTATCGTAATCCCTGAATTCATTGGTAGTTTCTTTCCGGAGGTTATTATTGGTGCACAGGAGGTGTTGTTTAAAGAAGGCTATCAGCTACTGATAACTCAATCTAATGAGTGCTATAAGACGGAAATTGAAAATGTTAAGTTACTTGAAAGAAACATGGTTGATGGACTTATTATCTCCCTCTCCCATCAAACCAAAAACATTGAATGTTTTAAGGAATTAGTTTCATCAGGTTTACCAGTAATATTTTTTAATCGTGTTATCGACATACTTAATACATCAAAGGTTGTATTTGATGATTACAAATGGGCTTTCTTTGCAACAGAACACCTTATATATCAAAACTATAAAAAAATATTTCATTTAGCTGGCCCAGCCAATCTATCTCTCGCAAAAAACAGAATACGTGGCTTTCAGAATGCGCACAAAAAGCACAGATTAGATGTTCCTGACAGCCACATTATTCCTTCTGGTTTTACAATAGAAGATGGTGATAGGGTTGCAATGGAAATGATTGAAAACAAAAATATTCCTGATGCCATATTCGCAGCAGGGGATTTAACGGCTATTGGTGCAATGAAAGTATTTAAAAGACATGGTTACAAAATTCCGGAAGAGATAGCTTTTGTAGGATTCTCAGAACAAACTTTAGCGCGACATGTCGATCCTCCGTTAACATCCGTTGCCCAGCCTACATTTGAGATTGGCCGAACTGCCGCAAAATTATTAATTGCACAAATTGAAAACCAAGGAGTACATATCCCTCAAACGATAACGTTAAGTGGTAAATTAAACATTCGAAGTTCCTCCATGAAATTGACCAAATAAAAGCCCCTGTTTGTTGAAGGAGCAACACAAACCCTTCGCCAAACAGGAGCTTAACCTTAACCACCTAACCTTAAATCAAATTCTGATGTTCTTAATATTTTATTCTGTTATATTAAATTAACTATTAGTGAGCACCCCTAAGAAAAAACAAAAACAATTGTTCTTACAGAAATCAGGAATAAGTAAAAATAGCTGAGGCATTGCAATCTTTGTCCGCCACCAGCCTTACCCAATGTGCACTGAATCCGTCAGGAAAGTTGAACTCTTTTTGTTCTCCGGGTTCAACAGTTAAAGTTTCATACCGGTTCCATATACCAAATTCATCACTTACAGCAATCAAGTTCATTATTACGCATATTTCAATTGAGAATTCAACAGGGCCATTGGAATTATGAGATATCTGCACTTTCTTCTTATCATAGCCTGTCATTAAATAGGGATCAGATGGTATATGAGCAAGAACATCCGTATTCTTTAACGGGCCACCTGTTCCAACTGGCTTTCCGAGTTTCCATAGATCATCGTAATCCCCAAGCCACAACCCTGTTTTACCATCATCACTAACGCGAAAATGCTCACTATCCTGCTGCAAATCATTTCTGCAACCGGCTATAACCACTAAACCCCGCCAGGGACAAAAATCTGTAAACCTTTTATTATGCGTTGCAATGGGTTTTATGTTTGCAACATCCCCTGAGTTAGAACGCGGTAAGCAATATAACGTGCCGTGAACATTAAAAACGTCACGCTCTGTGGCCAGTTCCCGTCTTAACCTGGGAATACCAAATTCAGTAGGATTATCAAATGAGAGGTCACCCTTTGGCAGGCGAAACCGATTTCCCCAATGATCATTTACAATTACTGACGCCTCATCCACGTGAAATTCAGATGTTTCTATTTCAGCTTTTTGTTTCACTTCCCTGTGCAATTCCGGATTCTCAACCTTTATTAGCTTTAAATCCTGATCCATCTCATAATATCCGGCCTCTGATGCTCTTCCATTACTATCGACGGTCCAGGCTGCAAACTGCAGGGTTCCCTTATCTTGTCCGGCAGTATAAAGAACGCCTACGCTTCGTGGTGTATTGGGACTGGCCGGTGCCAGTGCTTCGAACATAGACGGATCATTGCTTACCCCCCCACCTTTTCCGAAATGAAAATAAGCAGTTACATAATTTCCGCTTGCATCCGGAGTCAGGCGAATCCATTCTGCATTGATATCATCCGAAAACTCATGATGGATATAACCATGGGCCGGAACGGTCAAATTTGCGAGCTCCTCCCAATATCCTCTGCCACTGGAGTCTACTTCAACTTTAAAGGTAATTGAATGGTTGTTGATATTGCTAAGGTGCAACTGCCTGTTTGTATAACCAGGAAATGCAAATGGTTCAGATGCCACACCTTTCTGAACCTTATCATGTACCCAGGGGCCTCCCCATCCATATGGACGACCATTATCCTTCAGTTTGTCCCACTTTGAAAACCACAGGTTTGATTGAGACTGATCTGTTAATGGTATTCCCAGACCAAACCTGCTACGGGCATTATCATCACAACCAAAGACTACCTGATCCTGCCACCTGGCAAAATCACCGGTTATTTTCAAATGACTTGCTATGGGGCGCGGAGCCGGATGATAAGCTTTGGAAAACTCTCCCGGAAAATCAAACCACATCCCGTGATGATTCATCAGATACTCTCCATTCGGGCCAACCTGACGAATCCGGGGCCATTCCACATGCCAGCCATGCAATCCTTCATAGCTGTAATCAGCTTTTGGCAAACGGAATGTGCTCCACTCTCCTTTATCCAATAACTTTAATATCAATGACCTGTGATCCCAACCCATACTCCATAGCGGTGCATCTGTTGTCTTGTTACCGTGAATTCCTCCGGGGCCGGTAACTTCGGTAAATTGATTGTCGTTGATTACCTGCCAGCCTTTCGGGGATAATTTTCCTCCCCACTCGCCATTCCATGAAGCCAGACATCCTCCGGGTAGCCTGAAATCTATTAATCCGTCTCCACCAACTCCTCCTGTTCCAATCCTGCCATTATTTGAAATTACAACCAACCCCTGACTTGAATAGGCACCCTTGCCATGGTAACCTGGCAACCTTGGTCCACCGTCATTACCTCCCGGTGTTACATTCGAGTCCAGATATAGTGTTGTAACTTCCAGCGAATTCACATCCACTTCATACATCCCTTCCTCCATGGTGAAGTAGTAAATTTTTGTATCCGGTTGTGTCAGATGACGCGCGATTGCAGTATGCCGGCCGGGCATTCTTTCATAGGGTATAACACGTACATTCCGGTTCTTGTCAATAGCATAAGGCCCGATAAACAACTGCTCCGACTCCCGGTGAATCATCCGCCCGGCAGGTGTTCCGCCTACCGATTCTTCTCTTTTGATAATCTCAAGATCAGGAGTTATCTCATAAAGACCGTCATGATCATTCCCGCGAGGATCATGCGGACTATAAGTAATGGTCCATAAACGATCCGCCCAGGGCACAACAGCACCAATGCCACATTCACTCCCGTTATTGAACATGGTCAGATGAGGGTACCGTCCGCTAATCTTTGCCCTCACGAACTCTCTAAAACTTGAACTATCAGTACTCCCAAATAATGGTAGTGTGTTTAAAAGTATTCCGCCACCGACTAATAATGATGTGTTTTTGCAAAAATTTCGTCTTGAGATGTTCTGAATTTCCTTGTCCATATTTGTTTTCATAAGTTCTATTAATTAATTTATAAATTCAATTTTGATTTTTTCCTGCAATTAACTATTTTATGGTCGTTTCCATGAGTCAGCAATACAACTCACGGGTTTCGCTAAAACTCTGAATTTCTGCCCGATTGTCTTTCCTTTTTAAAAAACAACATAAAGCTGATTATTGATATCAGGGTAACTAACATACCTATAGGGTACGATAGTTCTTTGG
>SL_3KL_010_SEDDRAFT_10004948_pt1 | contig 11986 bp, 15 predicted proteins | sample SodLakKL_010_SED_2_FD_10381 | JGI IMG/M metagenome (IMG submission 10381)
CGAGCAGGGCGTGCCGCTCTTCCTCGAGCACCACATCACACGGCTCGCGCGCTCCGCGGAGGCCATCGGCCTGCCCCTCCCGCACAGCGCCCCCGACGTCGCCAGCGACGTGCACGCCCTCGTCGACGCCAACGGGTCCGACGTCAACGCGGCCCAGATCCTCCTGACCGGGGGCCCCTCCAGCGACGGCGTCACCTTCCAGCACCCCACCTGCATCGTCACGGCCATGCACCTCGCGCCGCGGCCGACCGAACCTGCCGGCGCGACGCTGATCACGCACCGGCATACCCGTGAGCTACCCGAGGCGAAGAGCACCAACTACCTCACCGCCATGCGGCTCGCGAGCGCCATGCACGCGGCCGGCGCGATCGACGTGCTCTACCACGACGGCGAACACGTCGCCGAGGGCGCCCGCTCGGGCCTCGCCGTGATCACGGGCGACACGCTCGTGACGCGCCGCGAGGGCGTGCTCGAGAGCGTGAGCATGCAGCAGCTGCTCGGCCTGGCGCGCCAGCGCATGCGGGTCGAGGAACGCGCCATCACCCTCGCCGAGCTCGACGAAGCCGACGAGGTGCTCAACACCGGCTCCGTCCGCGGCGTGGTGCCAATCACGGCGATCGACGGCCGGCCGGTCGGCGACGGCACCGTCGGGCCTTACGCCCGCGCCCTCTTCGAGGCGTTCGCTGCGCATGTCGACGCGTACGTGGCGGCGCGCCGGGGTGGCGTGGCGGCGGAGACGCGCTGACCATGACCACCGCCTGGCGCTCGCTCGCTGATCGCGCGCAGGGTGGCTTCGCGGGCTACCCGATCGCGACGATCGCCTTCTACGGACCCGACGACGAGCTCGCCACCAAGGTCGCCGTGGCCATCGTCCCGAGTGACGACGGCGAGGTACGCGACGTGGAACGCTGGCTCGTCGACATCGGTGACGTACGTGACGACGACACGATCGGTGCCGCTGTCCTCGAACTCGTCCGCGCGAGCGACGCGCGCTCGATCGTGATGGTCGACCGGATCCTCGGCTGCCCTCACGAGGAAGGCGTCGACTACCCGGAAGGCACCCCATGCCCACGCTGCCCGTTCTGGGCCGACCGCGACCGCTGGGCCGGCCTCATCGCCGAACACCCAGTCGCCGGCGGCGGGGGGACGCTGCGATCCGCATCCAGCGTCACGCACCCCACGCTCGTGGCCGACCTCCGGCATTACCTCGACGACGACGGCACCCTCCCCCACCTGCCCTCGAGCGTCCTCAACCTGGCCCTGCACCAAGGCGCCATCGTGGAGTGGATGACGATGGTGCTGCCGGGAGACGAGATCGTCGTCACGAACGTGTACTGCCGGCGGCGACCGAAGCGTCGCCGCTGCCGCGGCCAGATCCACGCGCGATTCCAGGACGTCGACGACGCCATCGAGTGGGCCTGTCCCGTGTGCGGCGACAACGGCGTCATCTACGGCTGGGAAGGCAGCCGGTGGGATCGAGGCCCGTCGCTGCTGCCGGACGACGACAGGCAGCTGAACTGATCCCAGGTCGCGACACGTTGGCCGTGTCGTCACCAGCGCTACGCGAGCCTGTCGTCTCCCCCACCGACCCAGCCTGCTCGACGTCGCTACACGGTCTTCGACGCGACACGCGCGTCGTGCTCCGGTCGTGCGCCGATCTCACGCTCCAAGCAGGCGACCACGAACGCGTTGATGCTCTCGCCTGCGCGCTCCGCGGCGACCGCGAGATCCCTGTGCAGGTCGGGCTCCATGCGCACGAGGAAGCGGCCGGCGTACACCCGCTCAGGCTCCTGACCGAGTTCAGCGCACCAGGCGAGGTAGTCGTCGACTGAGTCGCGGAAGGCCTCCTTGAGGCCCTCGACCGAGGTCGCCTGGAACGTGATCACGTCTCGCAGACCGATCACCTCGCCATGGAGGACTTCGGCGTCTGCGTCGAACTCGATCTTCGCGCTGTAGCCCTTGTACGTCATGGGGTGACTCCTGCCTGCTCGAGGAAGCGCCTCAGCGACACCACGGCGCCCCGATCGAGCTCCTTCCGTGGATGCGGACGGTGGAAGACGGCACGAACACCGCGCAACTCGATCCGAACCCGTGAGCCACGCCCGGACGCGAGGCGTGCACCGTTCGCGAGCAGCATCGCCTCAACCTCGTCCCATCGGAGCGAGGTAGGTGACGGCGCATCGAAGACGCGGTCCAACGTTCGAGCATGCTTCGTGCGCACACCAGCAGCGTAGAAGCGGGGTTCGTGACCGTTGTTGCGTGGTAGGCATTCGTCATGATATCACAACTCAATATCGCAACCATGACCGGAGCCTGCCCGGCCACTGCGAACTCGGGTACACGCCCGCTCCGCTGCGCGTCTTCGGGTCCGCCGGACGGGACGCCATGACGGACGACAGCGACGTCGACATCCTCATCGAGTTCGATCGGCCCATCGGGGCGTTCGAGTTGCTCGATCTCGGAACACCCACGTCGGCTCGGCACCGCGACCGACCGCGATCCCCATGACGTGCCGCGCTTCGGGCAGGACCGTGACGTCGTGCGCCTCGAGGCGACGGACGGCCGAGGCCTGCTCGACGAGCACCACCGTCACCAGCGGGATCAGCACCACGACCAACGCCGTGAACCCCGCACGGATGCGCCCGTAGTACACCCCACTGGGCAGAACGTAGCCGAGGTCGAAGCTGAAGGCCGCGAGACCCACGAGCGCGATCCACACACCGATCAGCGCCGGTTGCACTGACGCTCCTCCCGGCTGCACGCCGCGAGCACGCTGCGCGCCGCGCCCGACGCCGCCACTGCGTCGTGTTCCACGGCCACCATGCTACTCGGCCGACGCGCGCTACGCGGGCACCGTCATCGCCGCCTGGGCGACGCGCTACGTCTCCGGGTAGTGCTGCCGCGCGCCGCCCACATGCACACCGCTTGACGGACGCGCCCCGGCGGGCTGTGCGGTACGACCTCGAAGAGGCCCCGTCGTTGCACCGAGCACCACGGGGCTCCGCGGAGGTTCGTCATGGATACCAGGCCGACCGGTCACCGAGGCGCGGCGGCGTCGGCCTGGCGCACACCGCGACGTGAACACGAGGTTCCACCTTCGCGTTTTGGTGCCACGGTCGAAGCCCGGCACGTGCGTCCAACACTCCTGATACCTCCCCGAACAGAGTCGAATAGGTATAGAATCCGGACAGTGTCGGGTTTCGAGTACGACCCACAGAAGAGCGTCCTCAACCGCACGAAGCACGGCATCGACTTCGAAGAGGCGCAGGCGCTATGGGACGACCCGCGAGTGCTCGAGATCCGGGCTCGCACCACCGGTGAGGCGCGCTTCTTGGTCGTCGGCAGGATCGCCGAGAGACACTGGTCGGCGATCATCACGTACCGACGAGACCGCGTGCGCATCATTTCCGTACGACGCGCCCGCCCAGAGGAGGTGGAGCTCTATGAAGACGCAACACTTGGATGAACGTTTCGACGCCGGCGAAGACATCACGGCAGACCTCGACCAGACGACCGCTCGACGGCCGAACCTCGCTCCACGCCGCGTCAACGTCGACTTCCCGAGTTGGATGGTCGAGTCGCTCGACCGCGAGGCCAAGCGCCTTGGCGTGACGCGCCAGTCGGTGATCAAGATGTGGTTGGCCGAGAGGCTGGACCAGACCAACGCGCCCATACGGTGATCACCTGAGTCGAGGACGCCGCCGGCGTCTTCATCGAGGACGGGATCGCGCCGAGCGTTTCCCCCACCACCGCCACGCCGGCCGACGGCGTGAAGGCGACGGCGTACGCCCACACCGCCTCGGGCGACGTGATGACCTCGTCCCACTCGATGGCGCTTTCCGCATCGACCACCACGACGCGCCCCTCGAACGATCCGCACGATGCCTCGCCGAACCGCCGCGGGGTGGTGAGAGCGAACGCGACGAGCCCATCGGCATGCACGACGTCGAGGTACGCGCCGCTGGCGTAGCCAGCCAGGTACACGTCGCCGTCGGCGTCGATCGCCACGTCCTGGATCGAGTCGCGGACCACCGACACGAACGGCTGCAGCGTCTTGCCACGCACCGCCACGGCGCCAGACTCGTCAGGATGAGGCGAACCTGTCACCATGGCGGTCTTCGGGCAACGCGATCCTCAAGCTGAGGACAACGTCGATCCAGACGACCGCTGCATCGTCGTGCGCCCAATCGACCGACAGAAATGTCAGACTTCGGCAACATTGGCCATAATGCGTACGCTCGCCCCATGAACGTGTCGCTGACCCCCAAGCTCGAGGCGTTCGTCCGTCGCAAGGTCGCCGAAGGGCTGTACGGCAACGCCAGTGAGGTCGTGCGCGAGGCGCTACGCCGTCAGATCGAGGCAGAGGCGGCGACCCCACGAGCCGTTCCGCTCACCGACCTGGCCGCGCGGCTCCGCGAGATCGAACCCCGCCTCCGCGCCCGCGGCGTCACCGCGCTGTACGTCGTCGGCTCACACGCGCGGGGCGAAGCGAGGCACGACAGCGACGTCGACCTGCTGATCGACGTCGACCCGAACGCGCGCTTCAACCTCCTCCATCTCGCCGCCATCCAGGCTGCGTGCCACGAGGCCCTTGAGCACCCCACACACGTGCTCACCCGCGGCGCACTCGAACCCGAGATGCGCGCAGCCATGGAGCGCGACGCCGTCCAGATCTTCGGATGACGAACCGCACGGCGACCGTCCTGCGCCAGATGCGCGCAGCGATCGGCTGGATCGAGGCCGACACCGAGGGTCTCGACCGATCCGGTTTCGAGATCGATCACCGAGCGCGCCAGCTCGTCGAGCGAAACCTCGAGATCCTCTCCGAAGGCAGCCGCCGCATCCCTCGAGACCTGAAGGCGACCGAACCGGACATCGACTGGTCCGCGCTCGCGAGCCTCGGCAACGTGCTGCGACACGCGTACCAGCGGATCGACCCAGGACACCTGTGGACGTTGTTGACGGACGAGTTGGGCCCGCTGTCCGCGGCGCTCCGCCGACTGGAGCAACGATCACAGGCTCCGAGCGACGATCCCTGAGCGTCCGCCGTCAGCGTGCGCCGAGGAACGTGTCGGTGTCGACGCCGGCCTGACGGACGATCGCTCGCACGGTGCCGTCCGGCGGATCCCCAGGATCCGCTTAGGACCGTCGTCCTCGCCCGCGTACGCGGGCTCCACCAGGTCTAAGATCTCGCGACTGCCACGAGCGGAGCGGTCGAACACGAACCCGAGCCGCCGCGAGCGAGTCACGACATCGTGGTACGTCAGCCCGGCGAACCGGCCCACGGTGCCGTCACCGGAACCTCCACCTCGAAGACCGACCCGAGCGTACGCAACCCGCTCGGAACGGGATCGCCGTGTTCGCGGTACGAGTCCAACAGCCGGCGGGCCACGTCGGCGGCGATCTCCAACGTCTCCTCCACCGTGCGACCCTGCGCCACGAGGCCCGGCAGAGCGGCCGAGGTCGCGAGGAACTGGCCGTTCTCGACCTCCTCGACATGCATGCGGATCGCGAACCTCTGGTCCATGGTGCAGTCTACGCGCCACTCGAGACCCACGTGGTTTCGTGTTTGGTTGCTGCCCGACACCTATCGTTCTTCGCAGGACCGGCGCCTCGCACTACGCGTGATCCGGGACTCGTCCGGGTACGCCAGGACGACGTCGTTCAGCGCCCGCAGCACCAACATCTGGTCGGCCCGCATAGGCCGAGACATCCGGATGATCGTCTACGAGCACGGCAAGCCCTTCCGGGCGTTTCGCCACCACTGCCCTCGACGTTCCGTCCACACCAGCACCAAGCGCAGCGCGAACCCTCCCCGCGCCGCCCGCGGGCACGCGCGCAGCCAGCCGCGACACTCGTCCCTTGTCTCCAGGAGATCGTGCAATCGGCGCAGCGGAGCCGCCAACGGTAGGACGTTCATCGTCGCCGTCGCCCACACGATTCGGTCGTCGATGCCGAAGCACGCGTGTACGAGCAGGTTGCGCAAGCCGCGCATCGTGGCCCACGGGATCTCGGGGTGGGCCGCCTGAACTTCGTCGGACACGCCGCGCACGGCCTCACCGAGGACGGTCAGGTTGCACCTGCGACATCGACGGCCTCACGCTCGACACGGTCCCGCATGCGGTGCTTGACGGCCGCCGGCGTCACTATGTCGACTGGGCGACCCAGCGCTTGCGCCAGCTCGTCCCGGAGGTCGCCGTCTCCACGCTACGGCACACGTGTCGAAACCGAACGCATCAGCCCAGCAGAGCGTGAAGCCGGATACCGCGGGCATTGCGACGTCCGCACTCTCACATCCATTCACACCGTGAATGTCTATCATTCACGTCATGGATGATCGTGTGCTACCTCGCCTTGCTGGTGACCGGATGCGAGATCACCTGGCCGCTCCCGACGGCCCATCCTGCCGACGTTCCCTGGCGGAAGTACGCAGTTCGAGCGGGCATTGTGACAGCTTGGCGGTGCGCAGCTGGGCGAAGCCGAAGCGTTGGGTTCTATCGCGATTCGGTATTCGCGAATCGCGAATCGCGAATGCTAGACTGTGGCCATGCTTCGCCCTCAAGACCTCGCGGTTGCAGCGGTGCTGGCCCTACCCGACATGCGTGCCTGGACCTACGCGTCCCTCGCGGCGAGGCTCGAACTGAGTGCCTCCGAGGCGCACGCAGCTGTCAAGCGAGCCGGCATGGCGGGGCTCATCCGCGGACGCGCAGTCGACCGCCGTGCCCTGCTCGAGTTCCTGGAGCATGGGGTGCGCTACGCGTTCTACGCGATCCGTGGCGCGCCGACGCGCGGGGTGCCCACGGGCGTCCTGGCCCCCCCACTCGACGCGCTCATGTCCGCGAAGGAGGGGCCCGTATGGCCGTCAGCCGACGGCAGCGCCCGCGGCTACGCGCTAGAACCGCTGTACCGGACCGCGCCGGCGGCCGCGCGGCGAGACGCGAGCGTGCACGAAGTGCTCGCGCTGATCGACGCGCTCCGCGAAGGCGGGGCACGCGAGCGGGAGTTGGGCATGCGCGAACTGCGGCTGCGTCTCGAAAGGCCGACAGGGACCGCCGGCGATGGCTGACGCCAAGGAGAACCTCGCCCGCGTGGCCCGCGCGCTGCGACGCCTCGGGCTCGTCGACGCCGTGTTCGTCGGCGGCGCAACGGTGGAGTCGTACATCACGGACCCGGCGCTCCTCGCCCCTCGGGTCACCCTGGACGTCGACGTCATCGTCGACAGCGCAACCAGGCTCCAGTTCTACGGCGTGGAAGCCCGCCTTCGCGACGCCGGTCATGAACCCGACCCAGACGGTCCCATCGGACGATGGCGCATCGACGGCGTCCCGGTGGACCTCACCCCCGCGGCGGGTGAGGTCCTGGGGTTCACGAACCGCTAGTACCGCCTCTTGGTCGACACCGCGATCGTGCGCGAGATCGCACCCGGACTTGAGGTCCGCATGGCGACGCCCGCGGTGTTCTTGGCGGCCAAACTCGAAGCACACGGTGACCGCGGTGCGGGCGACCCGATGATGAGCCAGGACCTGACGGACATCGTGTCGCTCGTCAACGGGCGCGCGTCGTTGCTCGCCGAGGTCCGAGACATGCCGCCGGAACCCCGGGAGTTCATCCGGTCCAGCCTCCGCGACCTCCTCGCCGACCCCGGCTTCGCCTTCGTCATCCACGCCCACCTTCCGCCAGACGACGCGAGCCAAGGGCGCGCGGCCTCCGTGCTCGAGCGACTACGCCAGTTGGCCGACGAATGAGGCTCGTCACAGATGCCGTGAACCGCGTCAGGCTCGCCGTTTCGGCGCGGAACATGCCACCATACGGTACAGAGACCTGCGCCCAACCGAGTCGACTTCGTCCCTGAGCGACGTCCGTGCCGGCACCCTGCTCGCGCTCTTCGTGATCGCCTACCCGCTCTTCATCCTGGCGAAGGGCGGGCGCTACGCGGCCCTGTTCGAGATGGACGCGTCTGAAGTGCGTCACATCGAGATGCCCGCCTCGACCGACAGGACCGCCCTGCTGACCTGGGTGGGCTTGCTCGCCGGCGCCGCAGCCCGCAACCCCACGACCATGGGCGCCAGCCTCCGTCGAAGACGTCGGCAAGCGGGAGTTCCAGTACTCCGCACTGCCCGACATGCTGCCCGCGCGCGCCGCCGCCAACGACCGCCAGATGATGGAGGCCTGCGTCGACTACTCCCTCGTCGAGCTGATCAGGACCGGCACCACCACCGTCATGGAGATCGGCGGCATCGGCGACTACGTGGCCGACGCGGCCGAGCGCACCGGCCTGCGGGCCTACGTTGCCGACAGCTACCGCTCCGGGCGCTGGTTCAGCGACGACGGCCGCCCGGTCAAGTACGAGTGGGACGAGGCCAAGGGGATGCGCGACTTCGAGCGCGCGCTGGCGCTCATCGAGCGGTTGCGCGGCCGCGCCGACGGCCGCATCCAGGGCTTCCTGGCGCCAGCCCAGGGCGACACCTGCAGCGAGGACCTCCTGCGCGCGAGCAAGCAGGCTGCGGACGAGCTACAGGTACCACTCGCGCTGCACGCCAGCCAATCGGTGTTCGAGTTCGACGAGATGATGCGCCGGCACGCCCTCACACCGCTCGAGTGGCTGGCTCGGATCGGCTTCCTGGGCGAGTGGACCGTCCTGGGGCACGCGCTGATGACCGCCGGGCACTCCTGGGTCCAGTTCTCGGGCGACGACCTGACGCTGCTGGCAGAGTCGGGCACGGCGGTCGCGCACTGCCCCTGGGTGTTCGCACGCCGCGGCGTGATGATGGAGTCCTTCGCGGACTACGTGGCGCGCGGGATCACCATGACGCTCGGCACCGACACGTCGACGCAGTCGATGATCGAAGCGCTGCGCTGGGCGGCGGTGCTCGGCAAGCTGAGCAAGCGCCAGACCGACGTGGCCACCGCCGGTGACGTGTTCGACGCCGCCACCCTCGGCGGCGCACGAATGCTGCACCGCCCCGACCTCGGGCGCAGGGCTCCCAGCACCGTGGTTCGGTTGGGTATCGGGTGGGTAGGTAGTTCTCGCGTCTGAGAGCGTGCTGTGGTGGTGGGGTGGGGTTGCATTACGGCCGCGTATAGGCTATAGTTTATGCAATATGGTACCTGTTTCTGTGGACACCCCAAGAGCGAGGAAGGCGCCGCAGGCGAGGCTGCCGTTGCTGCCCGGAGAAGCGGTTCCGATCGGTGATGTGGCGGGCTTGCTGGAGGGTGAGGATGGCGGTGCGGTGTTCGTGTGGGGCGCGTTGTGGTGGTCGTGGGCGGCTGAGGACGCGCTGGGTCGTCGCTTGGCGGCGGTGCAGTTGGTGCGCTCAGGGGTCGCGAAGCGCACGGAGGTGGCGGCGGCGTTCGGGGTGAACTACGCCACGGTGTGGCGTTGGGAGCGCGAGTGGGAACTCGCGGGCGTGGGCGCGTTGGCCGATGGGAAGCGGGGACCGAAGGGCGCGTGGCGGGTCACGGAGGACATCACCGAGCGGATCGTGAGGCTGGCGGGTGAGGGCCTGTCGCAGCAGCGGATCGCTGATGCGGTGGGCGTGTCGCGTTTCAGTGTGCGGCGGGCGCTGGCCGCGCGCGCGGCCAGCGCTGACGGTGCCGTGGAGGGCGGCGACGGGCTCGAGGGTGACGGGCTCGGCGGTGACGTCGTCGCTGACGAGCGGGTCGCTGACGAGGTGGTCGCTGGCGAGGCGGAGTTGCCGGTGGTGCCGCGCCCGACGCCGCGCACGACTGAGCGGCAGGCGGCTCGCTTCGGTGAGCTGCTGGAAGCGGCGCCGGTGTTCACCAGCGGCCGCGAGCTGCCGCTCGCGGGGTTGCTGCTGGCGCTGCCAACCCTGCAAGCGACCGGGTTGCTGGACGTGGCCGAGGCGACGTTCGGTGCCCTGAAGCGCGGCTTCTACGGCTTGCGTTCGGTGCTGCTGACGCTGGTGTTCCTGGCACTCGTGCGTGAGCCGCGCGCGGAAGGACTGTCGCGCATCGTGCCGAGCGACCTGGGGCGGGTGCTGGGACTCGATCGCGCACCGGAGGTCGGCACCCTCAGACGCAAGCTCAGTGAGCTCGCTGATACGGGCAAGGCCGGTGAGTTGCTGCAGGCGCTGGCGCGGCATCACGCCCGCGCGCACGCTGACGCGCTCGGCTGCCTCTACATTGATGGGCACGTGCGCGTCTATCACGGCCAACGTGACCTACCCAAGACGCACGTGGCGCGCATGCGCATCAGCATGAGCGCTACGCTGGAGACCTGGGTGTGCGACACGCGCGGTGATCCCGTCTTCGCGGTCACCGCTGAACCCTCCGCCTCGCTGGTACGGGAGATCGAGCGGCTGCTGCCGGAACTGCGCGCGCTCGCGGGCGAACGACGCGTCACCATCGCCTTCGATCGCGGCGGCTGGTCACCGGCGCTGTTCGCCACCCTCCTCACGGCCGGCTTCGACCTCCTCACCTACCGCAAGGGCAAGACCGAGCGCGAGCCAGCCGAGGCGTTCAGCCAGCACACCTGGACCGATGAGCGCGGCACGGTGAACGACTGGCAGCTCGCGGAGCGCACCATCACCCTCCCCCTACCAAACCAGGCAGCGAAGCGCTATGGCAGCCGCGCGCTCACGCTGCGGCAGATCACCCGCCAGAGCGGCGATCACCAGACCACCATCCTCACGAGCCGCACCGATCTCGCCGCCAGCGAGCTCGCCGGCCGCATGTTCCTCCGCTGGCGGCAAGAGAACTACTTCCGCTACGCTCGCGAGCACTACGCCCTCGACGCCCTCGACACCTACGCCGCTACCGCCGACGATCCCGAACGAAGCGTGCCCAACCCCGAGAAGCGCAAGCTCAAGAGCGAACTACAGCGCCTCCGCGCGCGCCTGACCGACGCCGAAGCCGCCTACGGCAGCGCCGCGCATGACAACCCCGAGAAACGCCGCCGCAGCATGCGCGGCTTCAAGATCGCGCACACCCACCTCGGTGACACCATCAAGCGCCTCAGGAACGACATCACCGAACGCGAGCACGAACTCGCCCAGACACCCACCCGCGTGCCCCTCCAGGAGCTCGGCCGCGACGCGCGCGTGCTCGATAGCGACATCAAACTCATCACCCACGCCGCGCGCATCGCCGCGTACAACGCCGAGAGCGCCCTCGCCCGCGCCCTCGCGCCCCACTACGCCCGCGCCAACGACGAAGCGCACTCCCTGCTCCGCGAAGCCCTCACCAGCGCCGGCGACATCCGCGCCACCCCCACCAGCCTGCACGTCACCCTCAACGCCCTCTCAGCACCACGACGCACCCGCGCGCTCGCTTCACTCTGCAAGCACCTCAACGACACCCGCAGCACCTACCCCGGCACCAACCTCACCATCCACTACAGCGTCAAACCCCACCCCACCCTTGCATGAGCAAAGCCACGGCGCTGGGAGTCCTGGATTCAGGCGACCGAGGGCTACTCGCTCATCACTGGGTGTGCGGCGAACGTCGTTCTCAGCGCCTTGCTCGCGACTCTATGCCGGCGTGTGTGTTGTGTCAACGCAGTCGGAAAGTGATGCATACACAGCCTCCGGATGCGGTTCTCGCTACGAACCGATGTACCGTACGCGCATCTCCGAGGTCGTGGACGTTCTCGGCGTCGGCGCGCGTGCTCCGGTCGGTGCCGAACATCGCCTGAAGGGTCTGATGGCGGGTTCATCCCACAACGTTGCCTCCGCACCTCGACTGAGCGTCGTGCTGCCATGGACGCACGACCTGCACCGAAGCGATCCGACGTGTGTTCGAACGGGAGCAGCGCCTGCTGACGGCGGGCGAGGTGGTAGCGCTCGTCGGGGCCTCGTCACCGCACGGTGGATGGAAACGAAGCACGATCAGGACGATGCTCATCGCCGTGGGTCCCAACCATCCCTCGAGCCGGCACTTCCGGACGACGCGGCAACACGGCTTCCTCTACGGCCTGGGCGGCGGTCGATACCGGCTGTGGGACGAGGACAGCGACGGTCCGCTTCGG
>SL_3KL_010_SEDDRAFT_10004949_pt1 | contig 11986 bp, 9 predicted proteins | sample SodLakKL_010_SED_2_FD_10381 | JGI IMG/M metagenome (IMG submission 10381)
CCGGAAAGTTGATCACCAGGGGTATCAAAAAACCAATCAGCCCGAGAATGATACCGGCCAGTTTTGTTTTCGTCATAAAATGCCCGCCCAGATTAAATTTGGTATCTTAAAATTACAGAATGTTAGCTCAATAAATAAGTAGAATATGTCTCTCTGATTACCCGATCAGAGATTTTTGAGCTCAAATCTGAAGGACAAACCAGATCAGAGATCTTTCCCTTTCTCCAATTCTGCATTCACCCGGGGAATGGTTAATTTTCACAGAATTTTAATAACAGATTCCGATTAAATGTCGAGCAGGAATCTCCCCTCCTTTCCAAGTCTCTTTTGATCCCGAGACTTCGGTGGAGGGGCCGGGCCTGCCTGTGCCGAGGCTTCGGCAGACAGGGGTGGTTCTCGCAGTTATTTCGATAGGTAAATTTAAAAGTTAACTTTAACCCGATTTCAGAGGTTCTTTTTAGTTGCAGCGATTTCAAACAAATACACCAAACAAAATCAGGTTTAAACGAATTATCAATGCCTGAACCAAATCAAATGCCGCCCATCGCCGCCATCGCCACCCCGATCGGGGAAGGCGGAATAGCCGTAATCCGAGTTTCGGGGAAGGGAGCGATAGAAAGGGTTCAGCAGTGCTTCCAGGGCAAAGACCTGTCCGGGGCCGGAAGTCACACAGTCCATTTTGGAAGAATCGTAAAGAAAGATGGCCGCACGGTTGATGAGGTGCTGGCCACGGTTTTCCGGGCACCTCGCTCATACACCGGCGAAGATACCGTCGAAATCTCCTGCCACGGCGGGGTACTTGTGACCCAGGCCGTGCTCGAAACCATCCTTGAGCAGGGAGTGAGGGCGGCCGAACCGGGTGAGTTTACACAGCGCGCCTTCCTGAACGGTAAGCTGGGTCTTGACCAGGCCGAGGCTGTGGCCGACCTCATTCACGCCAAGAGCATTCGCGCGGTGGATGCCGCCCACCAGCAGCTCGAGGGCCGGCTCGGACAGCACATCAAGCAGTTCCGCCAGCAGATTACTGACGCCACCGCCATGGTAGAGCTTGAGCTCGATTTTATTGAAGAGGACGTGGAGTTTGCCAACAAGGAGCAGCTTCGCAAACTGCTCAGCGATCTCGACACCGAACTTGGAAATTTGCTCGATACCTACGAAACGGGCCGCCTGGTGAAAGACGGGGTGAAAACGGTGTTTATTGGCCGGCCCAACGCAGGCAAGTCTACCCTGCTGAATACGCTGGTTGGCACCGACCGCGCCATCGTGACCGAGATTGCCGGCACCACGCGCGATACCATCAACGCCGACTGGAGCTATGAGGGGCTGCTGTTCAAGCTGATTGACACCGCCGGCCTGCGTGATACCGCAGACGTGGTGGAGGCCGAAGGCGTGCGCCGATCACAACGGGCGTTCGAGCAGGCCGATCTTGTGGTGTACCTGAAGGATCTGTCAATACCGTTGAGCCCGGACGAAAGAGAAGAGATTGCAGGCTTCCAGAAACGGGCGGCCCAAACGCCGTTTCTGCTGATTGGCACCAAGCTCGACCTAAACAGTACGCCGGACAGCCTGTCCGGCACACAGGATAATGAACAGCGCCTGCACTACGACCTGAAAATCTCAGCCCTGGAAGAGCAGAACATCGGCGAACTGAAAAAGCTGATAAAGCAGCGAGCCCTTGAAAACAAGGATTACGACACCTCCAGCATCCTGGTTACCTCATCGCGCCATCGCGACGGACTTCAAAAAGCCCGCGAAAACATACGCCGGGCCATCGGTGCACTCGACCAGGGCATGACCGGCGACTTCCTCTCCATCGACCTCCGCGCCGCCCTCAAAGAGCTGGGAACCATTACGGGGGAAATCACGAACGAGGACGTGCTCGATAGTATTTTTTCGCGGTTTTGTATTGGAAAGTGACGAGAAACAACATCCCTCCGGTTAGTACCTGATATATTGTTACTGTTCATTTATTTCTCTCATAATTTTGTTTTTATTTGATAGACTACTTTTTAGTAAGAACCTAAACCCCAATTCCCTCAAAGAAATATTAAGGGGGCAAATTAAATCGTTATGAAGAAAATACTGTCTGTGATAATTCTGGCAATAGCTCTTTCAGGGTGTGTAGCAAGCCTGGCCGAATGGAATAGTGACTATCTAACATCTGGATATGATTTCAGAGAATATACTGAAAGAGGCTTCTTGTTTACTCCAGAAACCTATACAGAGTCATATGATGCAATAGGTCTTGTTGAGATAACATTTATACCGAATATTAGAAGGACGCAGCAACAAAACCCACCAAGACTTGAAGGTTATCGTTTAATTGAGTTTGGATCAGATGTCTATTATGTAGAGTTGCCGGATACTGAAAGACTGATAGAGGAAATGTTTGAGGTTGCAAGCGATATGGGTGCAGATGCATTAACCCGTTTCAGTATTGATGGTGAGACATTAAACAACAATGGTTTTCAGGTATCCACAATTAAAGTATCAGGTTTGGCTATTAAAAGACTGTCTGAATGAGATGTTCTAGGGCAGGATAATTCATCGATTCTCTAAACTATTATTTCCATAACAGATAGTGTTTGTTTATGTGCCGAGGTTTATGAGGAAAAAGTGAATCACAACGGTTCTTGGTTATTTCACAGCTTTCTCAGCACTCCCGGATTATTTCGAACTCAGGGTTGTAGTCTATCGTTATGTAGCGGATAGGGTTAACGTTAATAATCATGCAATATGCCGGTACTCGACAGGGCAGCACAGCATATCCCAAAATTCAAAAAACTTCTGAAAAAGGAATTTCTGATTCTCTTTGGATGCCTGGTTCTGCTGCTTTTTGTATGGGGCGGAATCGAGCTCAGAGACCTGTTTATTGTAGACAAGGCTCAGCAGTTTGATGAATGGGTGCTGTTATCAATGCGGGATGCTGATAATCCCCAATACCTGTTCGGTCCCCACTGGGTAGATGAGGCGGTGAGGGATATTACAGCCCTGGGTGGTCCGGCGGTGCTATCCTTCATGATTTTAATTGTGACGATCTATCTGCTGCTCCAGAAGAAATACAAGTCTGCAATGCTGGTGCTGGTAGTCACCGTTGGCGGGCTCCTTATCAGCCTGCTGCTAAAGGATTTCTTTCTGCGTGATCGTCCCGATATTGTACCGGCGCTGATGGTGGAAACATCCCCAAGTTTCCCGAGCGGACACTCCATGCTGGCGGCTATTGTTTATCTCACACTCGGCTCGCTGCTCACAAGGCTCGAGTCAAATCCGCGCATCAGAACGTATATTATCTCCATCGCAATACTCACCGCGGTTCTCATCGGACTGACCCGGATCATGCTGGGTGTTCACTATCCCACCGATGTTCTGGTTGGATGGATCGTCGGATTTTTCTGGGCTGCCCTCTGCTGGTTCTTTATGATTGTGCTGCAGGAACAGAAGATTGTTGAGGAGCCGGTTGCCAACGATGTATAATTGGAGATCAACTGTGAATAGTTCTTATTGGATTTACAGGCCGGTCAATACAACATAAGTGGTGTCTAATAGCCTGCTTTTTTTAAAAAGCGGAAAAAAGAATTCACGCTTTTTAGAGCAAGATGTACTGCTTCAAACCCTTCTCAAGTATGTACCCACACGCCACATTTTCTCGAGTGGACCCATTTTGAATTTCTTAAAATACCACTCGCTTGCGTAGACCTGAAGACCAAAAATGACGATCGCAAGCGGAAGAATGAAAATAGGCGGAAAACGGCCTATCAAGCCCAGGCCGAAACCGTAAAAGATCGATGTACATATTACGGATTGAATGATATAGTTGGTGAGAGCCATACGGCCAACCGGAGCAAAACGATTTAGAAATGTTGTGCCTCTGTTGTCTTCGAGCCACTTGAGGATAAAGCCGCAATAGCCCAGCATTAGCAGTGGTGCACCAAAGATAATGCCAACCATTTGCAGAAGCGTCCAGTTATCAAAGAAAACAGGGTCCGTGTACAAATACGAAGAGGCATAAATAATTGAAAGCAAGAGGCCGGGCAAAAACAATTTCCATCTCCGGGGAATAAGCAGCGACCGCAGAAGTTTGGGTTGTTGAAGCAATCCCTGTCGGCCGATCAGATAGCCAAGTAAAAATATGGCGATGATGAAAGGTATGCCCATTGGAGAGATAAACATTCCAGACCAGGCGAAGGATAATTCCTCACCGCGGTATTCAATCATCTCTGAAAATGTGCCCGTTGCATATATCTCGTATCCGCGGACAAGCAGGTCCTGGAACTCCTCACTTACTTCCACAAATCCCTCTTTGATGCCTGCAGCTACATCGGGAATAGTCATACCCCACATGATGAATGCAATAAGCAGTGTAAACAGCAGGAGAAAACCACCAATAAAAATTCCCATCCATACTTTTATAGTTTTATCCGTTCTGTATAAAAACAGCATAATAATAATGCCTGCAACCGCATAGGGAGCTAAAATATCACCTGCCCAGATAAGCCAGCCGTGAAACATCCCAATCAAAAATAGCAGGAACATTCTGCGAAAGAAAACTCGCCGCACCGGCATCCCTTTCTCTTTCAGTCGTTCAGTAAAAATATAGAAGCCAAGCCCGAACAGAAATGAGAATAAGGTGATGAATTTTCCCTCAAAAAATATCCGGCTGAAAAAAAGATAAGCCTGGTTATACCATTCCGACCACAGACCCGAGTCTGCGGCTAAAATGGCAAGAGGATTGGAAAAGATGTACAAATTAACGACCAGTATGCCAAAAAGTGCAATTCCCCTCAGTATATCCAGGTCAATAATTCGTTCAACAGGTTTAACAGGGCCCGCTTTTACGGGTTCTGCCCGTGTTTCTTCTTTATCCATCCAAAGTATCTCTACAGTATTTAGTTGACGCAGTTGGATTGTTGCACTAAAGCATAGATGTGCCCTTGAATCATCCAGGTTAACCAATATCGATTATAAACTCAAAACTCAATAATGGCAACAGTATAGCGGTATATTTAATAAATTTTGTTCTGAAACACTAAAGAACTACAAAAATCAAGTCAGATTGCTATTTAAGTAAGAGATTCAATTTCAAGAGCGAAACAATTTATGTAAGAATGCATGTCATGTGCTAAAATAGAATTGTTGGTTACAACCAACAAAAGCCGGCACATTCTGTTTGTTCCAAGTAACAATTTTACTTTCAAAAAAAGCAGTTGCATTAAAACCCCCGGTTCAGTTACATAAGGTTCACCATAAAATCAAAGTCATTGCCATGCCTGACCGACGAACCTTTATCAGGAAATCTCTGCTTGCCGCCGCTTCTGTGGCTGCACCGGCTGCTGCCGGTAATCTTTTATCCGTGAAAGCAAAGAAAAAGCTGTCAGCCAGGGATGCCGGACGGCCGCTTATTCTCTCAACCTGGAGACACGGTATCCCTGCCAATGATCGCGCCTGGGAGGTATTGCATGGGGGCGGATCCATCCTGGATGCGGTGGAGGAAGGTGTGAAAGTGACCGAGCTCGATCCCGACAACCTGAGCGTTGGCCTTCAGGGCCTGCCCGACCGGGAAGGTATTGTAACGCTGGATGCCTCCATCATGAAGGGTGACGGCTCCTGCGGGTCCGTGGCATTTCTTCGTCAGGTGATGCATCCCATCACCCTGGCACGGAAAGTGATGGAAAAGACCCCACACGTGATGCTGGTGGGTGAAGGCGCCCGGCAGTTTGCCATCAGCGAGGGAATGCCGCTGGAAGATGAGGAACTGAGTCCAGGGGCAGCCGAGCGGTTCGAAGAATGGAAGAAAGAGACGGATTACAGGCCGGTCATCAACATCGAAAACCACGACACCATCGGCATGGTGGGCATTGACAGTAACGGGAACCTTGCGGGATCGTGCACCACCAGCGGTGTGGCTTTCAAAATGCATGGACGCGTGGGCGACAGCCCCATTATCGGGGCGGGCCTCTATGTGGATGACGAAGTCGGCGCAGCCACGGCAACCGGGCTTGGCGAAACCATCATCCGAATTTGCGGCAGTTTCCTTGTGGTGGAGCTAATGCGCCAGGGGCGGTCACCGCAGGAAGCATGCGAGGAGGTGATCCGCCGGCTGGCAGCGCGGCACGACAGCCTAAACGGTGTGCAGGCCGGGTTTATCGCCGTCAACAAAGACGGTGAGTACGGCGCCTATGCGGTGAGGCCGGGCTTCAACTACGCCCGCTACAACCATCGCGGAAACGACCTGATCGATTCCCAAAGCCTGCTGGAGAGCTGACATGCCGAAGAAGTTCATATTTCCTTCATCCCTCCTCAACCTAAACCTTAGCCTCACCCTCACCCTTATCCTCGCTCTCTGTTTTGTCACAGCGGGTGAAGCCCGGCAGATTCAGCTCATAGAGATACTCAAAGAACAGGGCTGGCAAAGTGAAGAGCTGATTGAGGGCGTAACCTGGTATTCCTATCTGGGCAGCGGCTATTTTGACTCGGAGCAGAGTATCAATGTGATTGAGGTGATTCCGGAGATTGCAGCGGTACAGCTGCAGTTTGCGTGGTCCGACTCTGTTCTGATTCGCACAAGTGATTTTGCCATGCAGCATGATGCTATTGCCGCAATTAACGGCACCTTCTTCAATGTGGAGCGGGGCGGTTTGGTGGTCTTTTTCCGGGTGAATGGCGAGACCATCACGCGGGGTGCCGTAAACCGCAGGCTCTATTCGGAAAACGGCGGCATCGGCATTTCAGGCAGTGGTGAGCCCTATATAATGGCGCGGCCCGAAGAAGGCTGGCTTTCGACTGATGATGAAACCGTGATGGGTTCTGGTCCGCTGCTGATCCTGAACGGGGAGCACAAAAACCTGAACAACGATCCGTTCAACCAGAACCGTCACCCGCGCACCGCCGCCGGAATCACGGACGACGGCCGCCTGCTCCTGGTTACCGTCGACGGACGCGCCTCCAAAGCCCATGGCATGAGCACACCCGAACTGAGGACGTTCATGGAAGATCTTGGCGCCGTATCGGCCCTGAATCTGGATGGCGGCGGTTCAACGGCGATGTGGATCAGGGACCGCGGTGAGAACGGCATTGTAAACTACCCGAGCGACAACCGCCAATTCGACCACCGTGGTGAGCGGAGAGTTGCCAATGTGCTGATGCTGGTGCCTGTTGATTGATAGACTTGATGCAGGAATCTCATTCCTAAAAGGCTGGGATTTTTTGTTGATTAAAGTACCAAAAGGGACGCGAGCAATAGCATGGGACGAAGTCCTATGATTACCAGACGATCCCGTTCTGCCAAGCCCTGCCCCGCAAGGGATCCCTTGGGAAAAGGGCATAAGCCCACGACAAGGTTAGAGGAAGGCTTGCGCCCTTTCAGGGCTTACTAATGAGATCAATCTCCCTGACATAGGGCGGTGCCCTATGCTAATGCTCCCGCTCCTTTGGAGCTTATAGAATTCTATCTTTGCTGCGAAATAATTCTTTTTGGAAAAATGGTCTTATTTATTTGGCAAAAAGACTACAAACTCACATCACATCATCTCCCGCCAAACGAACGGAAGTTATAACTCAGAGAGAAAAGCATATACCGGCTCAGCACATTCGACCTGTAATCTTCGATATAGTCTTCGAGGATGGTGCGGTTTACATTGTCGTTCTGCCCGAGAATGTCGAAGAGGGTGATTCTAACCTCGAGCACTTCGTTTTCAAGGAACCGATAGCCAATGGAACCGTTCCAGAAAAGATTAATGGTATTAAAATCATCGCCCAGTCCGGAGTAGTGGCGAAGGTTAAAGTCGCTTGCGATCACAAGACCACTTATGGGTACAAGCTGGAAGGCACCTGTTGCCCGGCCGGCGTAGTAATTGTTGTTCAGTTCAGGTCGCACTGAATTCTCAACAATGTTGTAGTTGGCATTGTAGCCAAACCTGAAATCAACGCGTTCGCTGATGTTGCTGCCCAGCTGTATTCCCGATGTGAGTCGGTAGGTGTCGGTCAGGTTTCTGGCTTCATCGATAAACGACGGCCTGCGGTTAAAGCCGGCACCGCCCGACAGGTTCAGGTTGCTTCTGATCAGGTCTACCGGCATGCTCCGGTTAATCCTTGAAAAAAGGTTGAACGAGGTGCCGATATTGTCGGGGGAAACAAAGCGCGAACCCGGACCGAGTACGATCCCTCCGCCGAGATTGGTCTCCTGTTGAGCCACAACCGTTCTGTTTCCGATGTGGTTCTCGGTAATGGTAAACGATACAAAACCTGATGTTGAACTGCCACGCTCAGGATTGGCGTGCCTGAGGCGTATCGAGAATCGGTGATCATATTGCTGATCAAGGTTCGGGTTGCCTGAAGTGAGCCTGAGAGGATCGCTGTTGTCGATCACGTCCTGCAGCTGGCGTACGGAGGGCGTGCGCGTACCGGTGTTGTAGTTCAGCCTGATGTTAGACCGCCGTGTGAAATTGTACTGAAATGAAGCCCCGGGTAGCAGGTTCTGCCATCCGCGGCTTATTTCGGCAGTGAGTGGAAACGTCTGTTCACCGGTCAGGGATGTGTACTGCCAGCCAAGGCTCACGTTTGCGTTGATTCGTTCGGTGCGAACCCTGTAACTGCCCCGAACCCTGTTGGTGAACACGATATTGTCGTAACGGCTGGTGAGTGAGGTATCAATCACCGAGTAACTGTTCGTGATTTCATCGAAGCGAAGAACATCCTGTACCGATTCATTGCTGTTGAGAGACGGCTGATAACTGATGAGAAGCTGGGTTCTCTCTGTCAGCGGTTCGGTGTATGAGAAGTTGCCGTTCAGTGAATAACCGCCGTTAAAAATCTCGGTCTGCTGGTCGTTCACAATGCGGTTTTCACCATCCTCAAAAAACCGGCTGTCATCAAACTGGAAACGCTGGCCTGTGCGGTCACTGAAGCCGGTTCTGAAATTGGCCGAGAATGTTCGGCCGCGCGTCTCAAACCTGTGGCGGTACAGCAGATTACTGTTGATGTTGTACCCTGACTGATCTGAGCGGTTTTCGCGAAGCACGCTGTTTACCATGGCATTCTGCTGGTCGAGCGTAAATCCGTCAACGCTCCGGAGTGAGCTGTTGCTTTGCAGGCTTACGCGCGGCGTAAAGATCAATGACCTGCGGTCGTCGAAATTGTGCTCCAGACGCATGTCGAAACGGTGATTGAAATTGTCGCTGGAATTAAACGCATCTTCATCGTATCGCTGGTTCGCAGAAAATCCGGTCAGGTAGAATCTTTCCCGGTTTAGGTCGTGAACGTTGTCGGTAAGATTGAAAAAGTAGCTGGCGTTGATCCGCCAGTTGTCGTTCCACCGGTCGTTATAATTGATGCCGGTTGAATGAACCGAGCTAATGCCGTTCTGGCCCCCGGTCTGGAAATTTCTTACGGCATTGCCACCCCTGCCTCTGCCCCTGCCGCCGCCAGATCCCGCGGCTTCGGAAATACCAAGCAGGTCCTCACTCGAAAAATTCTGCTGATTTACATTGTTCGACATCCCGATCACCGAGATCCTTTGATTGCCCCTGAAATAATTGTAATTGCCGCCGGCCATATAGCGCTCCTGCGATCCGTAGCCTGAACTCATACGGCCGAATTGACCGCGGTTCATACCATCACGGGTAACAATGTTGATGGTTCGGTCGGTATTGCCGTCCCTGAAACCGGTAAACCTGGCCTGCTCACTGTCACGGTCAAAAACTTCGATCTGTGCAACGATTTCGGAGGGGAGATTTTGCAGCACCAGCAAGGCATCATCGCCGAAAAACTCTTCGCCGTCGAGCAGAACGCTGGCCACTTCTTCACCCTGTGCCATTATGCGCCCGTCTTCCATCATAAAGCCCGGCATGCGGGTCACGAGGTCCTGAACGCTTGAGTTTGGCGGAGTGCGGTATCCATCGGCGTGATAGGCGGTTGTATCACCCCTTACATCCACACGCGGCCTGCGGGCGGTTACACGGAATTCTTCGAGGGAAATGCTTTCGGCCCGGAGCACAATTTCAAGACCGCTCACAGAGGTGTCGGTAAGATGCAGCGTGTCTGTATGAGTGCGGAAGCCAAGAAAAGAGGTTCTCAACAGGTAGGTACCTGGTTCCGTGTTTCGAATCGAAAAGCGCCCGCTTGCTGCAGTTGCCGTACCGGTTACAAGCGTACTGTCGGCCGCCAGTAAAAGCTGAATGTTGGCCCCGCCCAGGGGCTGGGTTTCACCGTCTTCTTCTGCATACACGATTCCTTCAACCGAAAGTGATTGCGCTGAACTCTTCTGCGTTTCTATGCCAGTAAAACAGACAAGGCAGAAGATCAGTATAAGATGGTAGCGGTTCATGAAAGCAGGTTAGCAGTTTCGTGTTCCAGTCCAGTATGAGCTGGCGAAGTATGAACGCTAAAAATACCGGTTCCGACTCATCCTGATTTGTAAAAAGTTATTCATAGCGAAGTGACTCAACAGGATCTACCAATGTCGCCACCACCGGCGACGATGAGAATTAAAATTAAATCCGGATTCACGTTCAAGTCTGTTTTACTATGGTACTTGAAAAAATCGAGAGGATACTTAGTTTGCTCTTGGAAGCTAAACCGATTGAAGTTTCTTTTCGGAAAAACTTTTTGTGAATGAGTGATGCCTAACATTCTATCGCCCAATAAAATAGCCTGTCACGAAAAAGGGCGGGTTCAGGCAGTTCCCTCGATTCGGCTTCGGTTCTCGCTGTTCATCTGCGCCTCACTCGTGATGACAATGGCACCTTATATCATTTGGCGGCGTATCAGGTTCGGTGGTTTGCAAGATTTTGATTAACGCCGCCAAATAGTGAATTATTCAAATAAGGCGGGCGGGTAAGACCTGGTTCTGAGGAAAGGTCTGATGCCCGCCACTCTCTCCTTAGTCTGAACCTGTCACCCCGAGAGAGTAACGAAGTGGAGCCGAGGTGTCTCCTAGTGCAGGGCAGGTGTTCGAAAAGGGAGTTTCCTCGATTCAGCACCGATTAAAATTGCTCACTTTCGCCTCACTGGGGAAGAAAATGGAGCCTTCCTCACTCATTACGCCCTGAAAAGAGACCAGATCATGGTAAAACAGAGAACCAGGAGAAGGAGCGCGAACAGTTTTTTCAGGGTTTGAACCGGCAGTTTGTGCGCGAGCCGAGCACCCATGGGTGCAAGCAATACACTTGCAATGGTGATTGAGAGAAATGCAGGGATATAGATAAAACCGATGGTGTAGGGGATATCTGCGGTGATGTTGATGCCGCCTGCGATGTAGCCAAGCGAGCCGGCCACGGAGATGGGAAAACCGACGGCTGCGGATGTGCCTATGGCCTGCCTGATGTTTACATTACACCAGTTCAGAAAAGGAACGGTGAGTGAACCACCCCCGATCGCAACCAGTGCAGAGATGCCACCTATTCCCGCTCCCGCCGCCGACAGACCCAGAGTGCCGGGGAGCGTTCTGGACGGATTGGGCCGGATATCCAGAAACATCCTGGATGAGACGTAGAGCATGAACAGTGCAAAAAATCCGGCCAGCCAGACCGACGGTATCCAGGCTGCGATATATGCCACGCTGAATGTACCAATCAGAATACCCGGAGTTATACGCAAAACCACAGGCCAAAGCACGCCCTGCCGGCGGTGATGCGCTCTCAGGCTGGATGCGGATGTTAGAACGATTGCGGCCATGGATGTGGCAAGTGCCATGTGAACGGTATGCTCCGGCGCTAACCTTTGGAATACAAAAAAAGTGGTTAGTACAGGCACCATGATTCCGCCGCCACCGATACCAAAGAGTCCGGCGCTGAAACCAACAACTATTCCGAGAAAAATATACGCGAGCAGCCAGACGGGTTCAATCAAGGGGCAAAGGGTTTGTGATTGCCATAAATATGAGTATTCGGTAACGCGTTTAGTGGTTAAAAGACCTTAAAGCGTCCGTAGGTCCTTTAAGCGTCTATTTGCCAACGAACTCGTAACGATTGAAGGACTTTCGCTTCGCTAC
>SL_3KL_010_SEDDRAFT_10004950_pt1 | contig 11985 bp, 15 predicted proteins | sample SodLakKL_010_SED_2_FD_10381 | JGI IMG/M metagenome (IMG submission 10381)
TTGACGGGATAAGCTTTCAGTAGCTGCTCCCGTCATCTTTACTGCAGACTCAAGTTGACGAGTCCGGACAATGGCTTCCCCTTTTTCTTTGTTGTATTCAACAAGGGGTCTGCCAGCCATCTCATTCAACACCCTTCCTTCTTTTTCAAGCTCCGCAACCAAACGTTGTTTAACCTCTAACAATTTTTGATTGTTTTCTTGAGCTCTACCTGTTTGCTCATTGATCTGGGCCATTCGCTCTTCAACCTGAGCAACTTCCCCCTGGATTTTAGCATAATTCTCTTGAGCCTGGGTTAATTGCTCTGCCCGTTTGATGGTTTCCTCAATGATCTTAGCCCTTTCCATCAAAGCTGTTTTCTCTTGCTCTATTTTTTCAAGATTAACAGCCCCAGGCTGATCGAGTTGTTCCCCAGGTTGATCGGGTCTGGCCGATGCCCTCTCAGCCGCCTTAGCCATATCCTGATAGGACTTTTTAATATGCTCTAAGGCAGTTCTCAATTGTTCTACCTCAACCTGGGCATTATTCGCTTCATCTCCGAGAGGTTTGAAAGTTTGACCTGCTGCCTGCCCCGCTTTAGCATACATAGTTTCAAGCTCTTTAAAAACAGTTTTGAGCTGATTAGCAGCTTGTGTCTCTGCTTTACCCGCACCAGCTGTAATCTTAGCTTTCTCTCGTGCTAATTTAGTTAATTCAGCTTGTTGGGTTTGAAGTTCTTTATGTATCTTTTTGAGTGCTTGTTGAGCTTGCCCTTCTTGGTGGATTTTTTGAAGCAGGGTGTCTTTTTTCTGAGTAAGCCTTTCAACTGCTTCTTCGGACTCCTGGATCAATCGATTGCTATCGCTTTGTTTTTTATCAAGTTCTGTTACTTCTTTTTTAGCTCTGCCATACTCTTTTTGAGCATCAGTCAATTGCTGGGCCCTTTGAATGGTTTCACGGAGAAGATTAGACCTTTCCATCAAAGCGGCCTTTTCCTGCTCTATTTTTCCAGTATCCCCAGGTTGTTTAGAGGCTTCATCCAACTCATAATAAGCCTTCCCAACTTTAGCTAAAGCATCCTTTAATTGTTTAAGGTTTACTTGAGCATTTTTAGCTCCACCTTCCAAAGGTTTAAAGGTTGTGCCTGCAGCTTCCCCGGCCTCGGTATAAACTGCCTTAAGACTTTCAAAAGCAGCTTTCAATTGATTAGTTGCTTGTACACTTTTTTGCTCTGCTTTAGCCATGGTTTGAGCTCTATGCTCAGTCATCTCAGCTAATTCGCTTTGTTCGGCCTTGAGCCGTTTTTGAACATCTTTATATTGTTTAAGAGTTGTAGATGACTCCTTAGTTTTTTCAATGAGAGCTTGTTTTTTCTGGGTAAGCCTTTCTATAGCTTTTTCAACTTCATGGGTCAGGGTAGCATTCTCTTTTAGCTTACCATCAACATCTACCGTCCCTTTTTGAGCCTCAGCATAGTTCTGTTGGGCTTTAGTCAATTGGTCAACTTTTTTAATAGTCTCTTCAATGATTTTAGCCCTTTCCATCAAAGCATCTTTCTCTGCATTTATTTTACTAAGGTCAGGTTTTTCTGCTTGAACAGGTTCTTTAGAAAATCTGCCTGAAAGATCTCGGGGTTGTTCAGCAACTTGAGATAGTTTACGATAAGAATCTTTTATACTAGCTAAAGACTCCTTCAATTGCCTCATGCTTACCTGAGCATTGGTTGCTTCATCTTCAAGGGGTTTGAAGGTTTTTCTAGCAGCATTCTCTGCTTCGCTATAAATCGAGGTTAATCTACGGAAGCTTTCTTCTAAATCCCTGTTTGCTTTCATTGAAGAAGCTGCAGCAGCTTCTTCAGCATGACGCCTAGTCTCGGCTAAACTTGATAAATGCTGTTGTTGTTCAGCTATCCCTTGTTGCACCCCTTCCAATCTTTTATTCAAAGCTTCAACTTTACTAGCAGAGGAGGCAAATTTTTCATAATTCTTTGCAGCATTTTCAGCCCCACCCTCAACATCCAATAAGCCTGATGTCACTTGTTTAAGACTTGTCGCATTCTTTTTAAGATGGCTAGATAACTTATCCACATCTTGAAGGCCTGCAACGCTAATGTTCAATAGCATCTCCAGCCTTCTTCCCATTGAGTTTCCTTGTGGCATCTTTTATCTCCTATTTAAAGTCTTATCCGAACATCTGAGCAAGATCTTGTGTATGATCTAAAGGCAAACGATTTACAAATTCATTTACCTTTTTAAAGATAAACTGTTCATCCTCGGGCCATAATTGAAAGAAATCACGGCCAGGTACATCCTCTATATACATATCGGGCTCCATCATCCAATTGATATAGCTCAAAGTCTTTCGAGTATACATTTCATCATTAGTAACCTTAGAGTCTTTAATTGCATCATAATTCAATAAAAACCACTCCTCTTGGTGTGGGTCCCCTAAGTGCCGAAATATGGGGACATGCATAGTACTTCCATTCAATACATCTCGGGCGTAGGGGACCCCNCTAGAACCAATACGAAGGACATAGACTTCTCTTTGACCGCCATCCTGACCCTTAGTAGGACCGGGACGCCTTTTGATACTGTCGCGTAAAGCCCCGGTTGATACTAAAGCAGGATTATCTTGAGTTGAAGTATCTCCTGCTCTAGCATGTCTCAGTTTGTAAGCCATATCCCCAATTGGAGGAAAAGGGGGGTCACCGAAGGTCCCATTATTGAACCGGCCTTTTATACGGTTAATTATCACAGGGGCTATTTCGTCATAAACTGTTGTTAGTTCCCCTATTTTCTTTTTCAGATTTCTCGCAGGTTGTTGAAACTGCGAAAGGGCTTCAACAGGATTATTTGTTGTACTACTACCAACTGTAAATTTTATGCCGGCTTTCCTAGACATCTTGTTGGAATGAGTCACCCCCCCTTGTTTGGGGAAGCTGAGGTGTTCTTGGTTTTGAGGAACTCGAGGGTTTCTTTTTGCTTGAGAACTCTTTTTTCATCTTAGACATCCTTGCCCTTTCATAAGCGGCCTTTTCACTTTGTATGGTGTGAAAGATCCCCATCAACAAAAGGGGTTGGTCCAGGTAGCCCCCGTCATAGGGTAAACATTTATACTCCCTACAAGAAAACTCCATCTCAAGCAGAAAATTATGGTGAGGGTCTACAAGAGATGTTGGACAAACTTCCTTCGGCTGATTAAAATAAGCAAGCAAGAGCTCAAAGGGAGAGAGATGAGGGAATACGGCTTCTAGTGTCTCGAGTTCCTCAAAAATCCCTTCTTTATTCAATAATCTGACTTCTTCCCCGATTACGTTGGGATTGAAGTCTTCCGAGTCAAAGAGGGGAATCCTGATTGAGTTCTCCTCCTGACCCGGAAATTCTTCAAGAAAACAATGACGCCCTTCATACAGTTTATTAGCTATGCAGAAGTCGCAGTCATATAAATTCATCCTTTCTCTGGTTTCTTGCTTCCAGAGACTGAAGTATGTGAGGATTTGAAGTTTTTTTTAGCGCCAGCTTTCAATTGACTCAGGTTGCTGGCCACATCAAAGACTTCGATAAGGATGTCAGCCGGAAGGTCTTGACATACCCGGATAAGGGTAGCCTCATCCGAAATCTTTGAGATAACTCCTTTTCCTTCAAGATCAGGGAAATTATCAGAAAATTCAAAATTCTCCACTTCAGTTACAATACCCAGGAACTCTTCAATATCCGCGTTATTCAATTTACGGACATCCAAGTCACGGTAGCCTTTGCGTCCTTCTTTTGAGGCACCAGCATATCGCCTCATGGACTCATTAGCATCCCGACCGGTTTTAGCTTTGATCCAAAATACGGTCGGGTTTTCTGTGTTGTCCCTTTCTACTTCGGGTACGTAGGGAATCGGTTTTGTTGATACACCTTTTAGTGCCATGTTATTTCTCCTTTTTTAGTTGTCCTTTGGTAAGGTACCTTTTATGTATTAAGAGGTTAGTTAAGGTTATACAGGTATTCTTTGAAGCAGGGTTTTATCGTAGCCGAACCGAAGTTCAACTGCATTGATGTAACCCTCGGTTTCAGACTCTTCAGGGATATAGCCTTGAGCTTCATTAGCCCATTGACGTACCCCTTCAAAGTTTGCTTCAATCATGTGCTCATTATCACCTGCCATGTCATAGTCACTTACTCGAGCGTTAACCATTATGCTCATAAAGTTCTTGGGATTCGTAGTTCCCGTTTTGAACTTATTAACAGTAAGAGGGTCTAACTCAGTGCCATGGTCAAGCAGATAGTCTTTACCATTAAAAGTAGCACCAGACTGGCCCCAGTAAAATACAATTTTACGAGGTTCGCCTTCCAGGAAGCGATTGATAAAGTAATTCTTACCAGCCCCACCCCCCTGACTCCAGGGAACGGTTATACTTCCTGAAGCTGTAATTTTAGCCAAGATAGCCGATACAGCAGTAGGGTCGTTAAAGTAACTGAACTCAACGTTGTTTTCTAGATCAACATTGAATGAAGGGGTGAATATCTCTATCCATTCTTCACCTACCGGGTCCCACATAGCAGCTGCCATGTCTTGATACTTAAAAGGTAGGGTTCCTCTTACAAAACCCAGGTCTCCTTCAAGAGCAGACATATTGTCTTGTGTCCAAGTACCAAATCGGGTAGTAGCTTCAAGAGAGAAGATCTGCCCTACTTCACCTGAGAAATTCAGGTTACTGCAAACCCCACCCTTCATGATCTGGTCAACTTCATCTTGTGCATCCCCGCCCAAAAAGCGGATAGCTTGAAGGAACGATACCGGATCAGCCGAGGTATAGGGCCGACAGGTTAGAATGTTGAGTTCTGTATCCGTAGACTCAGCCTCTTCAGCCCCTTGTTGGAAAAATGAATATCCAAACAAGCTACCATGATAAGCATCTGCTAGCATGGGAAGGGTCACTTCAGGGGGATCAGCTGTTTGAGCAGTGTTCCTTTCTGGAAGGTCAGTTTGAGAGATACCCCTTGCCTGATCATCCTCTACCGTAGAGGCAGGAGCAGGAATATTAGGGTGATCTGTTAAGGGAACACCGAATAATCCATTGGCAGTGCCATCACCTTGAACCCCAATATCACCAGCGCCGAAAGTAGGGTTCAGGGCCACATGGGTACGGAGGGTATCGTTTGCCCCTAGATTAAACTGTTGAATCCCGTAAAGATCTTGCCAACGAGTTCTTGTGTTAAGTGCCATTTTGTTTCTCCTTTGTGGTTAAGACTTTCAGCGCCTTTAATAGTGCTCCTTTCTCAAGTCGGTTATTTTTTGGTGGATTCGAAATTATACTTAGGTTTTTCTTCTTTAACTTCTTTAGCCTCTTTTGGCGCTTCCTCTTTTTTTGGGACACTCGGTCGTTCCTTAACAACCTGATAGATCCCCGGTTTAAGGGAAGCAACCTCCTCTACCGAAGCTTCAATAGTTTTACGCTGCTTTAGGGCTTGAACCTTTTCTTTGGAAAGGGGCTTAGTTCCAGGGAGCCGAGCATATCCTCTTCCAGCTTTGAGTTTGATTGTTGCCATGGTATTTTTTGGTTTGTTAAAGTTATAGTTAATTGTATTGCTATTAGTGATAAAGTTCAATAGCCAACCTTACATTATTAACAGAGAGATTAAAGATAAAACCCCTCCTTGAACTATAGTAGTAATGCCCCCATAGCTATTAAAATAGATATCAGGGACATGAAATTCGCCTTTAGTGCGCCAATCTATCACTTCTTTCAAAAACATAACAGCCCAAGCTATTAAAGCCCCAATGGCATAATGGATAAAGCTTGCGCCTATCAACAAGGCAATAAAAGTACCTATGATATGAGTCATTGACCAATGGCCATAATAAAACCATTTGCCACGGAAGAAAGTATTTAAAAACCAATTGGTCATATTGTCTGTTCCTCAACAATTACGTTATCTGAGTAGGTCTGTGCTACAAACTTCAAAGAGCTTCCATATAACAGGCCAGCTGGACTTGTCAATTGTCCGTAATCAATGCCCTGGTAGGAGTAATCAATTGCCTTGCCTTCAAAATCACAATTAACAAACAAGATCTCTTTGCACCTTTCAATGATAGAGATGTTCTGGTCCAATGCTACTGAAGAATTCTCTGCCCTGCTCAAAACATTGATAAAAAACAAAAGGTTCATGGTATCTATACCAGCAAAGCGCCGGGTATAAGCTGCATCCTCTAAAGTCAAAAAGACTACTGGAAATTTGGTTTGAGGAGATAAACTCAAATCTTTAAAGGAGGCTACCTCCGGTAGAAAATTAACGGAGTATGCTTTATAGGTATTGTAAATAGCATCGGAGATAGTTTTAGAATCAGAGTTATGTCTCTCTACCCCCCTTTCATTCATCAATTGATAAGTCAAGGGTTCTCGAGAGATAAAATCAATATCTAAGAAAGAGGATTGCAAAAACCCATTTCTCCAGGGAAAAGGCCTTTCTGAATATGAAACATTAGGGAAGAATAATTCAAAGGTAGTTTTTCCCCCTTGCTTATCTATAACAAAGGATTGATCTCTATAAGGGCGGAACAGCTCCTTAATGTTATCAATGATCCCCATGGATTGACGGATTGCTGGCCGAGATTGAGTTTGATGGGCATAAGCAAATATGCGAACCCGGCGGACGGTATCAATCAATCCGTTCATGATACCACCATTAGTCTCCTGGATGGGAATGATAGCAGTATAGGGGAAACGGGTGGGATTTCGAGGGGCGCCCCTGTAGTTCCCATGCAGGGATCTAAAGTTAGGATTAGATGAGTACTCCCTGCTAAAGAATGCCTGGAGATTATCTAACAACTCCTTAAATGAAGTCGGGGCATTTGCTGACATAAAGATAGTGCTTTAAATAGCACCGGTTAGTATTCTGATCTATCGGTTATATCTGTTCCTGTTGCATCAATTTCATAAGGCATTGAGACCGGGGTTGTATCTAATCTCCGTGCGGCACCTCTTAAATGAGCCCTGCCAAAACGGATTTGAGTCAACACCTGGTTTACTTCTTCATTATAATCAGAGGCAGTACCTGGGGCCTCCGGCATGTCTTGGGTAAAGACCTTGTCAAGGAATACCGCTGCAGCTTTTGAACTGAAAAGAGATACAATATCGGGGCTATAGCGATATATGGAAAAGGCGAAAACTACTTGATCGACAAATGCTCCTTGAAAAGCATCTGTATTAATTTTAAATCCTGCAACATTTAATAAGTCAATCTCAGCTCCATTGGGGAATGACCCCAATCTCCCAAGGATATCTGAAGCCACAAAAACTTTGAGACCGTCATCTTCCCTAAATTCAAGACTAATAAATTGAGTGGGGGCTGATGGGGAAAGCTCAATATGCGCTTTTAAAATATCCCCAGTGCTTTGATAGTCTTCTGTAAGGGGTTCTGGGTATGAACCCCAAGCTGGAATCTTTGAGGCGTCCAGATCATAATATAATTCAAGAAAGGGAATTAACTGCCCCTCCCCTTCTTGGATGATATTATTAAGACGAGACAACGGGTACGTTAGGTAACCCGTTGTCATATCGCCTCTTTGCCTCTTAATCTGAGGGACTTTATTGATTAGATTCGATATGGTTGATATCCGATCCATTCATTAGCCCTTTTTAGATTTGCCCTTTTTACTTTGTTTAGGCTCTTCTTCAAGCTCTTCTTCAGGTCCATCATCTACTACTTCAAACTCATCCAATTTAGCTTGGAGGTTTTCAACAGTTTCAAAAAGGACTTTGACTTGAGCTTGAAGCTCTTTAATATCATTCTGGGTTTTTTTATCAACCCCTGCTCCCGAAGAACCTTTGGAGTCAGTTGATTTTTTTGTGTGTGCGAAATCAGCCATTTTCTCTTTATTTTGAGTTAATATAAACTCAGGGGAACCCCGATATGGAGCTCCCCTGAGGGGCTATGATGAGTGATGTTTAGGCGGTGTTACGAACAATGTGACGGTAGTCAGAATGTCCAACCCCTCCGTGATAGGAGAAGCGGAATCGGGCTACAATCTGATTCGTAAATGCCAGTTCCGAGCTAGCTCCTTGAGAAGCAGTAGCAGGAGCATAAACGGTCAGCCACTTCATTTGATCAGCGGGGTTACCCAGATACCAGCCGGTGTTGCTAGCTAGATAGGTAGTATCCACAACATTGAAGTTACCCAGTGCCCGGATCGGGTTCAGGGTCGGCTGAATGCCATCATGTGTATCACCACCCCCTACCATGTAGGTAGTAGTGTTCATGATGTTGTAAGCAGGGATCACAAGAGCCCGCGGAACAACCAAGAACCGAGGAGTAATATTGATTTTATTGCCACCCTCATCCACCATTGCTGCAAACAATTGCATTGCATTATCGATGTTCTGATAAGTCTCAAGCGGGTTGGTAGTGGCAAGGTTATCATTTACTACCCCATCAATTGCTGTGTGATCTGCAGAGAACATCTGAGCTTGAGTCAGAGCGGTGCCCTTATAGATAGCAGCATTTGAAGCGGTTTCGTTGAAAGCTACCCGGGGGAGAACTTCCAGAGTTTGAATGATCATCCGAGCTTTATGTTGACCGGCAGCTCTACCAATGTTACGAGCCCGGTTCATCACTTCGTTGGTGTGATCCTCATAGATAGTTTCCCGAGTAATGGAAATCATACGACCAAAGTCGGCCATTACAACTTCCCAGAACTTTTCTCCGAAATCAGTTTCTTCGTAAGCCATGGCTTCCGGCCTCAGTTGAGGTTCGTTGTCCATTGCCTCGAATCCGCCGATTTTCTCACGGGTAGTAAGTCTTGCTTTTGACTCTGTGACAAGCATCTCAAAGGGCTTGACTTCCGCCTCATACTCCTTAATAATATCCCGGTGAAGGATAGTAGAAGCAAAGGTTGGGAAAGCCGAGGTATTGAGCGCTTCCGCAACTGTGGCTGCATCCTCAGAGAGAGGGACATCCACAAGTTCTTCATAGAGTTGTCGAAGGGTAAAATCTCGGGATGAGAGTTTACCTTCATCCATCAGTTGACCGACTTTATTGGCTGCAAGACGATGTGCTTCGCGAACATTACTTCCAGCCTGATCGGTGAACTGGGTTACCAGTTGTTTAAGGATTCCTTTCTTCACAATAAAATCTCCTTTTGTTTAATTAGTAGTTATTAGTTAATCAGGCTAGATTAGGTAGCTACCGTAGTATGGGGGAATAAACCACCAAGCTTGGTAACATCTACCATAATTTTGACTTCGGTAGCACCAGCCCCGGTATCAGCTTCCCATACCCATCCAATTGCTTGTTCGTTGCCATTGGCGGCGGCTTTGACACGGTCATTACCATGTTCAAAATCTACTGCTTGACCGAAAGAGTATCGGGCCGATGCAGCAGGTACAATAACAACACATTGGGTATAGACCAGAAGATTCTGGGGGCCCTTTGCGTCCTTTGACAACATAGCAGATACGCCTGCAAAGACGTTCCACTCAGTGCCAGCGGTCATTTTAGTAACTGCATGATCATCTTTGATCAGGAAGTGACCCTTCTCAATGTTCTCTGCAGCAGTCTTTTTCGGAAGAGTAAGCCGACCGTAGACGGCATCTCCCATCTGTCGGATTGATTTTGCTTTGAGTTCAGGCATGTTTTTATCCTATTAGAAATTAGAATTATGGGTTAAGAGTGTTGGTTAAGACTTAATGCCTTCAACAATGCTGTCATCAGTCAGCTTGTCAGACTCTTTGCCATCCCCTTCACTTTCTTGGGTATTGCGAGAGCCATTTCCTTGGACTTCACCAGTGGATGCTTCAACCAATTTCTTACGGTCTTTGATCCTTTCGATGATATCCTCTTCCTTATCGAATTTTTCCAGGTCTTCCCTGAATGTTTTCGTTACAGCAGCTTCCGGAAGATCATTCTCCGTAATAAGCTCATCAATGCGCTGACGACGCTTGGAGATCGTTTCTTTAACTTCAAAATCATCTACCTTTTTCTGAAGATCAGATTTCTCCGATTCCAGGGTAGTGACTTGAGTCTCAAGGTTTTGAAGCTTTTCCTTCAACTCTTTCGTCTCTTTTTCAGCATTGAAACTGGCCTGAACATCCTTTTTAATCTCTTCGCGAAGATTATTAAGGATTTCCGGGTGTTCCACTTTCAGAGATTCCAGAGTCAGAGTGGTTTGACCTTTATCCATTTTGGACTCCTCTTTTTTGGTTTGTGTTTTTTTGGTTTTATCGTTCTCCTCATCTTCTTGAGTTTTTTGAGTTCCTTGAGTAGAAACACCCTTAGACAGATTGGTGATGAGGTCTTGGTTTTGCTTTACGTAGGATTCCATTATCTGAAGAGCTTCTTGAGCTAAAGCTGTTACAACTTCGCCTCCTGCTGAAGCATAGGAAACAAAATCAACAGAGTTCAGGAAAGTCAACTCTTGCACAAGCCACTTTTCCTTAGATCTCTTCTCATCATCCTCGGGCTCTTCAACTTCTTTTACTTTAGCCCTAGCATCAATAGAAGCACCCACTTCTTTTGGGTGACGTTCAGCAAAATCAAATATCCAATCAGTCATTGGATTGCCGGTAGATTCAACAATAGCATAGCTTGCTCCATCTTTAGCGTATGCTTCTACAATAACAGCGGCAAATTCTTTGAGCTTCCGACTGGGGGTGGAAAAGAACATATCTTGGTGATCGATATACATTTTCCGGCGGCCCTGGCTATTGATAAGATGGGCAACGGATTCAGCCACTTCCTTAGAATAGTAATACCCATTTTTTGACCAGCCCTCGGCAATAAGCTTTACTTCCATTCGCTTAATGCCTTTTTTCTTTTTATCCTTATCTTCATCCTTCTTGTCATCATATTGAAGGAGCTTGATAGCATCAGGACCAGAGAGATCACTAAGGTCCATTTCAATAATCTCTTTACTGGACTCTTCTGAAGGCTCGACCCCTACAGACTCCAAAAGGTTCATGAGACCTTGCAAAGCCTTTTTAGCATCTTCGGGTTTTATCGTTTTCATATATCCTGTTCCTGTTTATGGGTTATTATGAAATTAAGTAACTTCAAAGTCTCTTTCAAGGCACTTGCCTAGAAACTTTGATGATCGTACCAAATTTATTTAACATCGGGGTAAAGTTCCCTCATTTTATGGGTCCTTTCTTTTTCTCTGATATCATTAACTGAAGTCCCCAAAATTTTGAACTCAATTGTCCCGTAGTATTTGCCAGTGTTGAATTGATCCAAAATAAACATCAAATTCATCCACATAGGGCAACCTTGTCCAAACTTGTTGACTTCAAAAGATTTGTCCAGTGCCTTATTGACCCTTTCCTTGATCTCTTTCTTTTGAGCTTCAGTATACTCTAAGGGGTTATGGTTTCTCATTTTTTTCCTTTAGATTTACGGCCTTTTTCCGGATGGAGTTTGTTATGTTGGGCAGGGGTTACTTTTTGGAAGTTAGAAGGGTTATTATTATTCTTGTTTTTATCTTTATGGTGAACGATTTCACCAGGCTTTGCCTTTGTCACCCTTCTACGAAAAGACTTTGAACGCCCTTTTTTCCAACGGCCATTGTCATTTCCAAAACGTTGTTTAGATTTATCAAGCTCGTCAATTCTTACTTCACCATCAAAGGTGCCATCATCGGGATTCCCAAAACTCATGATACATCCTCCTCTAGTTGTTCTTCATTTCGAAATAAGGCTTCTACAATCCAAGCTCTCATCTCTTTTGATTCAACTCTGATACAGACCGGAGCTTCTTCACCTTCCATCTCGATAATAACCATTACTCTATCGATATAATCAGCAGGNTTGAGCTCCTCCTGTTCATCAATTATCCCATTGATAGGGGTTAGNTTTTGTTTCTCTTTATCTGCCATGNNAAGTCTTATTTATCTTTCGGTTTTTTGTCTTCTCCTTTATCATCNTTTTTATCATCCTTCTTATCATCAGGTTCTTCTGAGTCCCCACTGGGCTCGGATTCATCGTCATCCTTATCATCCGGCTTTTGATTATCTGGGTCTTGATCTTT
>SL_3KL_010_SEDDRAFT_10004952_pt1 | contig 11980 bp, 9 predicted proteins | sample SodLakKL_010_SED_2_FD_10381 | JGI IMG/M metagenome (IMG submission 10381)
CGATTTTCGCCTGAATTCAGGGTTGATCGATTCGGTCGGGCCTGATCCTTTATGAATAGAAAGTTCTTTGTTTTGGTGATTTGAATCTGTCATAACACAAGATAATCAGAAAATTGGGTATTTAAATTAACAAGGGACAGATCAATTTGTTATAATTGAAGATCCGGTTAAATTACTGCAATGATAAGAATTTGTGATACAAGGTTATGTGGTGAAATAATCGGGGAAGCAGTAAACGGCTGCTTATATTTGGAAAGAGGTGTATGTAATACTTTGATGTAATTCAATATCGCTATCTAATAAAACTAAGAAAATGGTTTTACCCATTAAACAAGATGACATTTACATGGGTTTGGCTGAGATCAATGGATTGATCAGGGCGGGAGGGGAAACTCTTGAGATCGAATATAAGGTGAAAGATGATGTATTTGGAATGTTCGACTCCAAAATAAAGAGCTGTCATATTCCACTTCATATGATCGATTCGATTGAAGTTGAACGGAAATGGCTGTCAGGTAGATTCCATATATTTTTGAATCGATTGCCTGATCTGGATACTGCATTCAGGTTAAACGAAAACTGTCTGACATTTAAGTTTAAGAAAGAGGAACTTGAAAAAGCTAAGTCAATCAGGTCAGTTTTAATGCTTGAAATCTCGGAGCAGAAGTTGAAAGATCTGGATGATGAGATGAAAGATTTGAGTAAAAATGAAGAACCGGAGTCAGGGATCGATTCAGGGCAGAGGAAGCAAAGTGAGAGAGCGGGGTTTGACAAGCGTGCAAATGATTACAGTGGAGGTTTGAAAAATATGCTTCGGGATAAATAAGCCGAAGCTTTAAAATTTACTCTATTCTTCTTCCATCAAAAGCTGCAGAATATTGCCGGCTGCTTCGGGTATAGAAGTGCCAGGGCCAAAGATGGCAGCGACTCCCTGGTCATACAAAAACTGGTAATCCTGGTTAGGAATTACACCACCAATGATCACCATGATGTCTTCCCTTCCCAATTTCTTTAAGTGCTTGATTACTTCAGGAATGTGGCTTTTATGGCCCGCAGCCAGGCTGGAGATACCGAGTATGTGGACATCGTTTTCGACAGCTTGTTTTGCAGCCTCTTTTGGTGTTTGAAATAATGGTCCAACATCAACATCAAATCCAAGATCGGCAAAACTTGTTGAAATCACTTTGGCTCCCCGGTCGTGTCCGTCCTGCCCCAATTTTGCAATAAGGATTCGCGGCCGCCTTCCTTCGAGTTCTGCAAATTGGTCAGCCAGTGAAAGTGTTTTTGTAAACTCTTTATCCTGTTTCATTACAGATGAATATATACCGGATATGATATTCGTTTTTGCATGGTAGCGCCCGAAAACATCTTCCATAGCAGATGATATTTCACCCAGCGTGGCAAGTGATCGGGCAGCTGTAACTGCAAGCTCCAGCAGGTTCCCTTCATTGGTTTCTGCACATTTTGTAATTGCATCGAGAGCCTGTTTGACTTCAACCTCATTTCGTTCTGATTTTAACTTTTTTAATCGTTTTAACTGGGAGCGCCTGACTTCGTCATGATCGACCTCAAGAATATCAATTGCATCTTCTTTTTCCAATCTGAACTTATTCAAACCGATTATGATATCCTTGCCGCTGTCGATTCTTGCCTGTTTGCCGGCTGCGGCTTCTTCAATCTTCATTTTAGGGATCCCACGTTTAATCGCATTCACCATACCTCCCAGATTTTGAATTTCCTGAATATGCTGCCAGGCTTTCTTTGCAAGCTGATCGGTGAGGTATTCAAGGTAAAAGGAGCCGGCCCAGGGGTCAATCGCTTTTGTGATACCGGTTTCTTCCTTAAGAAAGAGTTGGGTATTTCGGGCTATTCGAGCTGAAAAATCTGTAGGGAGTGCTATTGCTTCGTCCAGAGCATTTGTGTGTAAAGATTGTGTATGGCCAAGAACTGCAGCCATCGCTTCTATACAGGTGCGGGCAATATTATTAAAAGGATCCTGCTCCGTAAGGCTCCAGCCTGATGTCTGGCTGTGTGCTCTGAGAGATAATGATTTTGGATTTTCAGGGTTAAACTGATTCATGAGTTTTGCCCAAAGCATCCGTGCAGCCCGAAGTTTGGCAATTTCCATAAAATGATTCATCCCGATTCCCCAAAAAAATGAAATCCGGGGAGCAAACTGATCGATGTCAAGGCCGGCTTGCAGGCCTGTCCGTACATATTCAAGGCCATTTGCCAGTGTATAGGCAAGTTCGATATCAGCTGTAGCACCTGCCTCGTGCATGTGATAACCGCTGACACTGATCGAATTGAACTTCGGCATATATTCAGATGTATATTTGAATATATCCCCTACAATTCTCATTGATGGTTCAGGAGGATAAATGTACGTGTTCCTGACCATGAATTCCTTCAGAATGTCATTTTGAATCGTTCCATTCAGCTTACCGGGCGAAATACCCTGCTGTTCAGCGGCAACGATGTAAAATGCCATGATCGGAATGACTGCACCGTTCATTGTCATGGAGACAGACATCTCATCGAGCGGAATGCCATTAAACAGAATATTCATGTCGCGGATGGAGTCGATAGCAACACCTGCTTTTCCGACATCACCGGTCACACGCGGATGATCTGAATCATAACCCCGGTGAGTTGCCAGGTCGAAGGCAATGGAGAGTCCTTTTTGTCCGGCAGCCAGGTTGCGACGATAAAAAGAATTTGATTCTTCGGCAGTTGAGAAACCGGAATACTGCCTGATCGTCCATGGCCGAACCGTGTACATCGTGGAATATGGCCCCCTGAGATATGGTGGAATTCCCGCTGCAAAGTCGAGGTGATGAAGATTTTCAGAATCCTTTTTGGAGTAAAAAGACTTTACGGCGATATCTTCAGCAGTAATCCAGGATGGAGAATTCTTAGGTTGATTCCATTTGATTGAAGTTGATTGGGTATTGTACGGTATTTTGGAAAAATCGGGTCTTTCAGGTGAATTCACTGTAAGCGTTCCTCCAGTTTTTGCTGAATATTGTTTAAAGTTTCAATCATATCAGATTTATGGTGAATGAATCCATCTATACCCAGCTCACGATATTTTTCAAATTCTTCAGGTTGTCCTGCCAGTAATAGCAATGGGCGTGTTTTCATCTTATCGAATAATTCTGTACAAAATATACCAACCAGTTGTTTGTATTCTTTATCGGAACTGCTTAATACAACGATTTCAGGTTTCGTTAAGCTGATTTCATCAGTTGCCTGATCTAATGTGTCCANCCCTGTGAGTTCCGACATATGATACCCGGCAGCTCCGAGATAATTTCGGGTAAAACTTGCCCGGCTGTTTCGAATCCGGGATGTACCAAATGGCAGGATTACTACATTTATAGACCGGTCAGTATTTTTCATGAATTTTTGGATGCGGGATCTCAACTGTTCAAGTTCTTGAGTAGCATACCAGGGTTCCAGCGGGTTAATCCTTTGTTTTTGTGGTGAGTAAACCAGTTTGATGATTTCCCCGATTGCGGCACCGTCTTGAAGTGCAGATTTGATTGCCACTATGGACAGTTTGTCAGGGATGGATTCAGATGATTTAATTTGTGCGCTGGCTGCCGGGCCTGCGTGTCGTAAATCCGGCAAGTTCTCATCCGGGTTCGTATAATGATTGCTGCCAATAAATATCCGGTCTCTTTTCCGAATCTTTACAAGTTTCTCTTTCCTGGACTTTTCAACAGCAAGTTGAATAAACCCGCCTTCAAGTGCTTTGAAAAAACCTCCCTGTTTTTCAATGAATTGGAAAAAGTCCCAGCTTTTATTTGCAATCTCATCTGTCAGGTATTCTATGTAGTACGACCCTGCTCCCGGATCTGAGACCCGGTTAAAATTGGATTCATACTGTAATATATGATGTATATTGCGGGATAAACGCCTTGAGAAGCCGTTTGGTTTCCTGAATCGTATATCGAATGGAAGAATACGTATCAAATCGGCGCCACCGGCAATTGCTGCCATGGATTCGGTAACAGCTCTCAGGATATTGTTATGAGGTTCAGCAACAGTTTTAGTCCAGGGGGAAGTTTCAGCAAGGATTTTCAGATTAAAATGATTGCCTGCTTCATCAGCATATGCCGAAAAAATTTTATCCATAAGAATACGAGCAGCCCTGAATTTTGCAATCTCCGGAAAATAGTATGAGCCGGATGACAAGCGTACAAAAAATGACCGGCTTAATTTTCTCAAATCAGCACCAGCCTGCCTTGCAACTGCAAGGAATTCACTGAAAATAGAGAGAGTTATACCAACTTCCTGGGTCATGGTCGCCCCGCAATGGTGATAGAAGGTGCCGTCAATACCAAGTGAACGGAAAGGGCTGCCTGCAGCTTCATTAATGGATGTTTGCAGGTTTTCTGTTGGCTGCGGCCACCTGCCGGATCGTGCGGCACTTGTAAAAGGATCGAAACTAAAATAAGCAGAGATATTTTCCGGGTTCAGGTTTTGACGTTCTATTTCATTCCAAAGCATCCCCATCAGAGGTATTGAAGCCATCCCCGTATCAAAAAACAGAGAGTTTCCGCGAAGGTCAATTCCTTTTAACAGTTCCTGAATATCAACCTGAGTTTGAATTGGAATTCCATAAAGCCCCCCTCCGGGTAATCCTTCTATTGATGTAACTTTTGTTGTAAACAACAGGATATTGACACCGTTTTGTATCGCTTCACACGCAAGTTTATTTGATTTTATAATATCAGAAGTCGTGATATCTTCAGCGAATAAAGGCGAACCAGCTAATGTATGGGGTTCGCCTGAATGCGAGAATCCAGCCTGTACTCCCAAAAAGTTTCGTAAGTCCTCTCTTGTGTAAAAAGGTAGAGCGGAGAACCCCTCATCAGATTCCCATAGCAGAAGTTCTTTGTAATTTTCACCGTTTAGGTCCTGGGAGATAACTTTTTCCCATTCTTTTCTGGATACGGTTTTAAACTCCTTGAACAAGTTATATGAATCCAGGTGATCTTCTTCAGGCATTGATATCAATTTAATGGTTAGAACTGTTCATGAAGTTTGAATACAAATTGTTTAACTGGTACTATAAATAAATGTAAACTAACCCGGTTCCGTTTAGGAACAAAGTGTTTCAAAATAAACAGGCTAAAAGCGCTTCCATTTTTTATATTGGATAATATAATGAAGGCCAAAAATTAAATAAAAACTCATCATTTCAGGCAGGAGTAAGGATATGTCATCAGTTGATTTAACAGTACCCCCATTAACGCAACTTACCGAAGATGAGCAGATGTTGAAAGAGGCAGCATCTGATTTTGCAGAAACNGTCATTAAACCTAAAGTTCAGGAGATGGACGAAGCCGGAAGACTGGATCCGGACCTGATNACCCAATTTTTTGAAATGGGGTTGATGGGCATCGAAGTGCCGGANAAATATCAGGGTGGTGGAGGAAGTTTTTTTATGGGTATTGTCGCGATTGAACAAATATCAAGAGTGGATGCCTCGGCCGGAGTATTTATGGATGTTCAGAATACACTTGTGAATAATGCTTTTCTGCGTTGGGGATCTGAAGAACAGAAACAACAATGGCTTCCTTTGCTTGCAAATGAGAAAGTCGGTGCATACTGCCTGTCAGAAGCCGGTTCCGGGAGTGATGCATTTGCATTAAAAACAACTGCACGAAAAGAGGGTGACAGTTTTATACTGAACGGTTCAAAATTATGGATTACCAATGCCAAAGAAGCGGAAATTTTTCTTGTTTTTGCAAATGTCAACCCGGAAGCCGGCTATAAGGGAATTACTGCATTTATCGTAGAAAAGAATTTTGATGGATTTTCAGTCTCCAAAAAGGAAAATAAACTTGGGATCAGGGCGAGTTCAACCTGTGAAGTAATACTGGAAGACGTTAGCGTACCGATGGAGAATGTACTGGGAGAGGTTGGTAAAGGTTACAAGGTGGCCATGGAAACTTTGAATGAAGGGCGGATTGGTATCGGTGCACAAATGATTGGAATCGCCCAGGGGGCATTTGATGCTTCAATCGCTTATACAAAAGAACGAAAACAGTTTGGGAAATCAATTTCAGAGTTCCAGGGTGTTCAGTTTCAGCTCGCCAGGATGGCTACTGATATAGAAACGGCCCGGTTACTGGTTTACAATGCAGCAAGGATGAAAGCTGCAGGTCAACCGTTTCTTAAAGAAGCTGCCATGGCTAAATATTATAGCTCAGAAGTTGCTGAGAGTGTTTCCTCGCTGGCTGTAGATCTTTTCGGTGGATACGGATATGTGAAAGAGTACCCTGTTGAAAAATATTATCGTGACTCAAAGATTGGCAAGATTTATGAAGGAACCTCAAATATGCAATTACAGACAATTGCAAAAGAACTGTTGAAAGGTTGACCTGGTTACACACTGCAGTTAAAGTTGTTAAAATTAAATTTTGTGATCAAATCGATTTAGGGGCAATGAAAATAACTGATCAGCCGGGCATTCTTTGACTACAATAAATTTTATGCAATTGGAACGTCTTTAAAATTAATTGGGTTCGGTTTCTTTGATTGTGGAACTTTTTATGGAAGTACTACTGTTTCACGGATAAAATACGCGATAAAGAAAGCACAGGGCTCAAAAGGATATGGATGAACAATTACAACAGCTATTAAAAGAATGCAGTAAGGATGAAGATTCATTTAAAAAACTAAAAGATAAGGTTGGCTCCCTGAATGATGAGCTGGCGCAATACAAATCCTTTCTGCAACTTCTGGAGAGGTCTATCCGCAACGATTATGACTCAATTCTTGTGACTGAGCTCGAACTCGAGGAGCCGGGCCCGAAAATTGTATATGTAAACGACGGTTTTACCCGGATGACCGGATACAGCCGGGAAGAAGTAATCGGTAAAACCCCCAGGATTTTGCAGGGTGAAAAAACAGACCGAAAGGTTCTGGATAAGCTTAAACAGAAATTATCGGAAGGACAGCCATTTTTTGGCCATACTGTAAACTACAGAAAAGATGGGTCTGAGTTTGTTAATCAGTGGGATATCCATCCTTTAACAGACAAGGATGGTAACTTGACTCACTGGGTATCATATCAGCACGATATCACAGAACGTAAACGCTCTGAGAAGAAATTGATGGACGCCCAGGTAGAGTTTGATAGTTTGCACGAAGAAGCTAAAAGTACCATGATCGACCTGGACGAACAGGGGAATATCATTTCAGCAAATAAGTCATTCAGAAACCTGGTTAATTATGATTCAGATGAATTAAAGAAATTAAAAATATGGGATCTTGTTACGGATGAGCATGTCGAGAGTTTCCATCAAAAATTTGAAGAGTTCAAGCCGGGTGATTTTGAAGATCGTCAATATGATTTGGTTTTGAAATCACAGTGCGGTAATGAAATAGAAGTAGTTGCTTTTACTAAATTATTATCGAGTAATGGCCAGAGGGTTGTTCGTGTTAAATTTCAGAACAGGTCACTTGAAAAAAGAATTGTACAGATGCTGAAAATGCGTAGTAATTCGCACAGTCGAATTTTCGATAAGAAAACTGATTTTATTTATAAAGTTAGCCGAAATGATCAAGGGGATTACAGATACACTTATATTACAGAGAGTTACAATTTTATCACAGGAGTAACTGAAGAGAAACTTACCGGTTCATCACCATTTGAATCCATACACGAAGATGACAGGGAAAAAGTAAAAAGTCATTTTGATAAAGTGATGAGTGGAAAATCGAGTGCAGAACAATACCGTATTCGAACAATAAGCGGCAAATATTTAAAGGTGATTGATTCAGCAAATCCTGTAGTCAATGATGATGGTGAAGTTATGTCAATCAAGGGTAATGTATCCATTGAAATATCCTCTGCAAGAAAAGCTGACAGTAAGAATTGAATCGAACTGTATCTGGTTTCAGTAATTCCTATCTTTAATGGTATGGATATACAGCAAAAACAAGAAAAGATTATCAGGGAATTTCAAATCCTTGGCGACTGGCAGGAAAGGTATAAATATATTATTAAGCTCGGGCAGAAACTCGAGCCGCTTGATGAAAAACATAAAGTGGATGAAAACCTGGTCAGAGGATGTCAGTCACAGGTTTGGTTAATCGCCGGGCTGGAGGATGGGAAGGTAGTATTCAGGGCAGATAGCGATGCTGCAATAACCAAGGGGCTTGTTGCATTACTGGTACGTTTTTATTCGAATGAAGATCCCGATACCATCATTTTAACCAAACCGGAGTTTATTCAGAAAATTGGTATGCAGGAGCATTTATCGCCTACCCGCTCCAATGGGTTGTTATCGATGGTCAAACAGATGAAAATCTATGCCATGGCGTATAAATCAAAATTACAACAGCAAAATTGATTTAAGTTATTGAGGTTCAAACCGGTTAGATTGGGATTGTTAAAGTGAAAACAGTTCAGAAGAAAACGAATCTCTGATCAGGAAAAGTAATACTATAATCTGCAATACGTTTTCAGGAGATGAGTATTAAAGTTTACAGGTACAAACATGTTGCATCTGTTAGGCTTATTGAAGTCCGGTTGATGAAAGGAGAAAAAATTATTGAATTCATTCTAAATTAATGAACGTTCCAGGCAGGCAGCTTCAAATAACAGTATTGAAATACCTTGTACCTCTTCTGCTATGTATGCTGATTCCGATACATGTATCGGGACAACAGCAGGGTTTTGTTTCAGGGCCGGGGATGTCGAGTGCCGACAAAGCAAATATCGAGATAAAACAGTCTCAAAATGTGATTCCGGCCGGTTCAACCACACAGATTGCTGTATTGTTAAACCTGGAGGAAAACTGGCATGTCAATTCAAACCAGCCACTACAAGACTACCTGATAGGTACGGAATTGAGGATTGAAGATGTCAGTGGCCTGCTGGTGACCGGTATCCAATATCCCCCTTCAAAAGAGTACAACTTCGATTTTTCCGATGAACCTGTCGATGTGTTTGAAGGTGAAGCACCGATTTTCGTATCCATATCAGTTTCTGAAGATCTGGAACCCGGAAGTTATCAAATACCTGCTTCTCTGCGGATTCAGGCCTGTGACAATGAAGTTTGCCTGGCTCCAACTACTGTTGAACTGAATATACCGGTAGAAATTTCTGCAGTTGGTACCGGGTATCAGGTATTGAATGAAGCACTTTTTGCAGGGTATGAACAACAGCGAGGTTCATTTGTGGATGCTCTTTCAGCTCGCGGAGGTGGTGAAATTGCTGCCTTATTTGATACCCTTGGATTATTTTGGGCTCTTGTTGGTATCTTTTTAATCGGGCTTGCATTAAATCTGACACCCTGTGTCTATCCGATGCTTTCGGTGACCGTTTCTCTGTTCGGCAGTAAAAAAGGAGAGGCCAGCAGATTGGGATACTCATTTTTTATGGCGCTGATCTATGTACTTGGAATCGTATTTATGTACAGCGTACTTGGAGTGGCAGCAGCATATACCGGAGCTCTCTTTGGCAGCTGGATGCAAAGCCCCTGGGTGTTGGCTGGCATCGGGTTACTGATTTTTGCATTAGCATTGAGTATGTTCGGCTTGTACGAATTACAGGCGCCTTCTTCCTGGATGCAGTCCCTGAGCGGAACGCAGCGTAAAACGGGGGGGATTTTCGGCCACTTTTTCTCAGGGCTGGTGGTTGGAATATTCGCTGCACCGTGTATTGGCCCTCCGATTATTGCTTTACTGGCGTTCGTTGGTGCTCAGGGTGACCCATTCTTTGGGTTTCTAATCTTCTTCGTAATGGCATTCGGGCTTGGATTTCCGTATCTCATTCTGGGAACTTTCAGCGGCCTTTTGTCAAAACTTCCAAAATCAGGTACCTGGATGGTTTGGGTTAAGAAAATCTTCGGAGTAGTACTCGTAGGCGTAGCATTGTTTTATATTGCACTCGCAATTTTACCCGGATATTCAATGCATGTGATTATTGCTACATTAATAATCGGTGGTATATATCTTGGGTTTCTTGAAAAGTCCGGACGCGGGCTTACACTATTTACAAGGGTGAAATGGGCAACCGGTATTGTCACATTGGTAATTGCTGGACTGCTGATACAAAATCTTCAGAAAGAGGGAATTGAGTGGGAAGAGTATTCAGACGAAAAGTTTGAACAGGCTATGGAACGGGGATCACCCGTAATGATGGATTTTTATGCTGATTGGTGTATCCCGTGCCTGGAGCTGGAAAGGGCTACTTTTACCGATGAAAGTGTGATTGAAGCGACTCAGGGTTTTGCAAGGTTTAAGGTGGATATGACTCAGTATGAGTCTGAAACTTCACAAAGATTGCGGGAGCGGTTCAATATCGCAGGGGTGCCTACAGTTCTGTTTATCGGTGAAAATGGCAATGAAGTAGAAGAAGCACGGGTTGTTGGTTTTTTGCGGGCCGACCGTTTTTTGGAAAGAGTTGAGATGGCCAGGACTCAGGCGACAGCCGGTACGTTTATTGGAATTCCGGAAGATTAAAACCGACAGGTGTAAGGCTGGCCTGAGCATAATAAACTGATCGGTATAAATTAACACACTTCCCCTGAGTCCGGATCGATGTAGCAGCCATCACCAGACAAAGATCTTTGCCACAAGAGTTCTTTTTCCAGGTCAACAAAATAGTTTTTGATCTGATCTTCCCCTGTAATCACTTTGCCACTTTCCCGAATGTGAGGTAATGGGTAAACAGAATCATTCCCAGGAGGATAGACTTTAGTCCGATATGCAACAACAAGATCACGGAATTTCTCCTCCAGCTCATCTGCATAAAGGTCATCAGTATTTCGATGTAGTTCGATCATAGTATGGGATTAATGTGTTTCGGATGTTTAATAATATGAACAATTCATAGTTTAAGCCAGTGGAGAGTGAAAAGTGAAAAGTGAAAAGTGAAAAGTCGTATACTGATTGGTATATTTTGGAAGTATGTTGCTGGGTTGTTATATTGCAAATTTAGAAAAGAACCTAACGGTATATATTATGAAGAAAGCAGAGAAAACCAGGCAGCGTATAATCCGGCAATCAGCTCCTGTATTTAATAAGAAGGGTTTTGCGGGAACTACACTTTCGGATATTCTTGATGTAACCGGGTTAACAAAGGGAGGAATCTATGGGAACTTTTCAGGAAAGGATGAGATAGCAATCGAAGCATTTGAGTTTAACAAGGATCAGATGTTCAATTTTCTGCATGAAAAGATATCGGCTAAAGATTCTGCAATTGAACAATTACACACATTTTTTAAGGTACATGGACTTGCTGTTCAGCGGATTGAAGGTGGATGTCCGGTATTAAATACTGCAATTGATTCGGATGATACCCATCCGGAACTCCATAAAAAAGCAAAAGCTGCAATACTCATCTGGATTAATTATTTAAAGAGAATTATCATAAATGGCATCAAGTCGGGAGAGATCAGGGAGCAAATCGACCCGGAAAGGTATGCCAGGATGTTCATATCAATGGTTGAAGGTGCTGTATTTATGGGGCGGTTGACATCAAAACCTGAAGCTTACCTTGACGTCACTGACCATATTCACCGGATTATTGATATGGAATTGAAGTTATAGTAGCTTTTTGTGTCGTATCTGTCCGGCAGATCTTAAAAATCAAGAAAAATCGTTGTTCTTAAATGAATCAAAGTATTTAAAAAGCGAACTCAAACTTTTTTACAGCCTGTACGTCTAATATGAACATAAAAGTTTTAAAATAAGTTAAAGCAATTGGATAAATGGTATCTATTCAATTATTTGCCGGAATAGTGTGAGTAAATATTTTAAAGACTTATCAATCGGGTGTTAAAAGGCATTTTTATACTCTGAGAGATTCTATAATAGATAACACTCTTTTTTACATTCTTTAACCGTAAAATCGATAACAATTAAAGTAATGTTATCGTATAGATTCCGGTAAAGAGCAGCAAGTGGAATATCAACTTTGAACAAACCATACTTTGAAATCTATATCATTTAA
>SL_3KL_010_SEDDRAFT_10004953_pt1 | contig 11980 bp, 1 predicted proteins | sample SodLakKL_010_SED_2_FD_10381 | JGI IMG/M metagenome (IMG submission 10381)
ACTTTTACCGATAACGGTGATGGAACCGGCCTTCTTGAGGGTACACCATCGGAGGGTGATGTTGGAGATCATGAAGTAGAGCTGGCCGCGGATGATGGCGTTCTGACAGCTTCGCAGGCGTTTACAATTGAAGTGCGCGAAGAACCAAACCAGCCACCGTTTTTTACGGAAACGTTTGATGAGGCCACAGTGGCGGAAGACGGCGAGTTCTCTTTTCAGTTCGAGGCAGATGATCCCGATGGCGATGATCTGACTTTCTCTCTTACCCAGGGTAATGATGTAGAAAATGCATCCATCACATCAGATGGCTTGTTCACCTTTAACCCCGATTTTGGCCAGGCCGGTGAGTATGAGTTTACGGTTCGGGTGAGTGACGGTGAGCTGTTCGATGAGCACGATTTCTCTGTAACGGTAACAGACATCAACCGTCCGCCTGAAGTGATCAGCCCCTTCCCGGACACCGTATTGGTGGTTGGAGGCGCTGCTTATCAGGCAGACCCTGATACAGTTTTTTCCGACCCTGATGGAGATATACTTACTTACACGGCAGAAAGCAGTGATGAAAGTGTGGCAGCGGCTGCGGTTGATGAGCTTTTGACAGTAGAACCGGTAAGCCCGGGCACAGCTGTAATAACGGTTACTGCAGATGATGGGCGGGGCGGGTCTGTATCTGATCAGTTCGAGGTTACGGTTGAACCGGATGAAGATTTTGACCCTCCGGTGGCTGAAAATCTCGAACAGGTAACCTGGATGAATTTGTCTTTGGCCATTGATCTGAGCAGTGTGGTATCTCATCCTCAAAACAGGCCGGTATCGGTTATAGATGCCGAAACTCCCACTGAAGCCGGTGGTGCTGCAAATATCGTGGATGAATTGCTGATAAATTACACACCGCCTGAAGATTTCACCGGGGCCGACAGTTTTACTTACACGGTTCGCGACGACCTGAACCGGGAGGCATCTGCAGAAATTACAATTCAGATAAATGCCATCCTGTTTGAACTTACCGATCTTGGTAGCCTGGGTGGAGGTGCAAGTATAGCCACGTCCTTGAACGATATTGGTGAAGTGGCCGGAATTTCGCTCAACAGTACTGATCAGGTTAGGCCATTTATCTGGAACGGGGAAGAACTTGAAGAGCCTCAAATTGAGGGTACAGGCGACATACAGGCGTACGCAATAAACGATAGCGGCATGCTGGCAGGGTTTGCGGTTGTCAGCCCAACGGAAGGAAGCGCATACCGATATCATAACACCGAAACAAGTTTTGCTCCGTCGGTTACAGGCAGCTACAGCACGGCATACGCAATCAACAGCAGCGGGGTAATTGCCGGTGTTATGGAAAGCGGAAACCAGTTCAGTGGGTTTGCCTGGGATGAAGAGCTGATTTCCATCCTGGTACCGGAGGGGGTTTTAAGTATCATATACTCGCTTTCTGACGATAATAGCATTGCCGGATTGGTGCAGGATGCGAATGGTGTAACACGCGGTTTCAGAAATGATGAGACAGGGCCTGAAGGGTCGAGAATTTATGATATGAACAGTGCCGGGCTTGCTGTGGGAAGCAGCAATAACAGCCCGATGATTTGGCCTCAAAACAGCGAGCCCCAGGTGCTTGCTGAAACCGGAGAATTTTACAGTGTAAACGAATCGGGCTGGATGGCCGGAATTGTAGCTGTGGATCAGCCGGCGAAAGCAGGCACTGGTTTCGGGCTCCGCTTTTATGAAGAAAACAGCCATTACAACCTAAGAAATCAGACAGCACACAAATCTGACGGTAACGGTGTATCAGCTTCCCTTCGCGTTGGCAGCAGCCTCTTTATTCTGGCTGATCTTGTACAGAACATAGGTGAGTGGCAGCTCATAGAAGCTGCCTCCGTAAACCGGTTGGGGCAGATTGCCGGAACAGCAAGAGTAAACGGACAACCTCGCGCATTTCTTCTGACACCGATAGAAAATGACGGACAGCAGCAACAGGTTTCGGAACATTTTGAAGTGCCGGGCGATGAGGCCATCTATCTGTACCAGAACTACCCGAACCCGTTCAACCCTTCTACAACCATCCGCTTTTACCTTGCTGAACCGGGTATGGTTTCGCTTACTGTCTACGACCTGCTGGGCCGCAGGGTTACTACACTTTTGGACGACAGGCTGGAAAACGGATCGCAAACGATTGAGTTCGACGCCTCCGCACTCTCGAGCGGGGTTTATATCTACCGGCTCCAAACCCAGGCAGGAGTCAGGGTGCGAAAACTTACACTCATTAAATAAACCTGAACCATGATGCTGAAAACCACATTCAAGAAGGTTATAGCCGCTGTGGCTGCAGCAGGCCTGGCCACGCTGTTAATTGTTATGGCGCCGGAAGTTTCTGTCGCACAGCAATCGGGCCCGCTCGACCTTAACGGAAGCGTTGGTTTTACGGTACGTGGTTACGGTGTAAGCGGGATAGAAGCCCGGCAGGAAACACTTTCCGCGCAGGCATTTGCCAATGCATCTTTCAACCTGCTTGGGCTCAGGTCGGGAATAAACCTTACCTATACCACACAGCAATCGCGGATAAACCAGAATATAAACCGGTTATCGTTTAATACAAGCTGGAGCTGGGGTACATTTGCCGCAGGCGATGTGAATCCCGGTTACTCGCGATATGGCCTCAGGGGTATCAATGTAAGGGGAGGTGAGCTGTCTCTGAATCACGGTGATTTTGTATTTTCGATGGCAAGCGGCCAGAACAAAAGGCCCAATGAATTCAGGCCCGGCGAGACATTTAATGAGCCGTCATTTCGGCGCATGGTATATGCGGGTAAACTGGGATATGGCCGGGAGAATTCAAGCTATTTCAGGCTCAGTGGTGCATATATCCGCGACCAGCAGAGTTCAATTGGGTTCACGGATATGGTATCGCCGGCCGAGAATGTTCACATTACCACCGAAGGCGGCATCGATTTGCTTGAAGGGCGCCTTAACCTTCAGGGAGAGCTCACGGCATCGGCACTTACTCCCGATATGAGAAACCCGGAAATAGGCTCGGGCGGGAGTTCTCTGTTTCCCTCATTTCTGATTAGTGAACGGGAAGGAAGTTTTGTGGATTTCGCCGGTGAATTGCAGATGCGCCTCACCCTCGAAGCCTTCCGCTTGCAGGCACAGTATGAGAGGATACAACCGGGCTTTGAATCACTCGGGCTCTCAAGAATCTTGAACGATACAGAGCGCTTTGCTTTGCAGCCTACTTTTATACTGATGGATAACCGCTTAAGGGTTAGCGTAAACACCAGCCTGTCCCGAAATAACCTGCTTGGCCAGCTCTTCTCAACCTATTACAGGTACCAGGCCGGTACAAACCTGCAATACACGGTAAGTGAACGCCTTACACTCGCAGGTGCATATTCTTTTATGGGAAATGAAAACAGGCCGGGTGACGAAGTATCAGACCCGGTACGGCTGCAGCAAAAGCATATTACTCAAATGGTTATGTTCAGCCCCACCTTCAATTTTGAAAGAGGTGAACTGTCTCATATGGTCAGTTACTCCGGTAACCTTCAGTTTATGAGCGACCGCAGCGATGCTGTCCGGGAGGGAATCAGGCCGGACCGTGATCAAACGGTTTCAACAAATACTCTTAGTTACCGGCTTCAGTTTCCATCGGGTTTCAGCATCAACAGCAGCAGTATCTTTTTACTCTCTGATGGAGCCGGCACCTCAATCCGTTCATACGGTGCAAATCTTGGAACAGGATTCCGTTTTTTTGACGAAAGGCTGAACACCAATGTGTCGGCCGGATGGTCGCAAAACCGCTTATCAGTTAGCACCGGCGCACCCACGCCCGACAGAATTACAGACCAGGTAAATACCACAATGAGTGCGAATTACCGCCTGGGTGATGCCTCAACAATCCGGTTTCAGCTCCGGGGACTTTTAAACAACAACCGGGCCGAGGGTCTGTCTAATTACCAGGAACTGCAGGGTTCACTGCAATTCAATTACAGGTTTTAATTATGATGAAAGCAAATCAATTTAAACTCCTTGTTATACTCTCAATTTTGTTTACGGCGCTGTTTACAGCCGCAACGCAAGATCTTCGTGCGCAGGGTTCGGTGCAGGTACAGATACTCGGTGTGCCCGGCGTTCTGGATTCGCCCTCGCTGGCGGAACAGATAAACCGGTTCGATAACGGCCAATACCCGATACAGTTCGTATACACGGCGCCAACCAATCAGGAAGAGACATTCCGGTTTCTTTTCACCCTCGAAAAAGACGGGCGCAGGCTTGCAGAAGTTGAATCGGATCCTGTAACCTTCAGGCCGGGCTTTTATCTTTACAACAATTTTCAGGATGAACCGCAAATCACATTCAGTGAAACGCTGAACCAGGTTATCAGCAGCCTTCCCAGAGCCGACCGCAGCATCTTTAACTCAGGTCTTTTCCCGGAAGGAAATTATATGCTCACCATCGAGGCAGTTCCGGAAGACCGTTTCTCTATGATATCAACCCTGCCGGGTATGGCTCAGTTTACGGTTTCTTACGGGCAGCCGCCGCTTCTTATATCGCCGGCCGAAGGCAGCGAAGTAATTCAGCCTTTTCCGATATTTACATGGGCCCCGGTAACAGCTCCGGCAGATGTGAATATTGAATATGAGATCCGGATTGTGGAGCTTCTGCGCGGACAGCAGCCCGAACAGGCTATAGATGGAGCCAGGTTTCCAATAGTGGAAGAGGTAGTACAAAACCTCACTTCATTTGTGATGACTCAGGAACAGCTGCAATTTGAGCCGGGAACAGTATATGCATGGCAGGTTACTGCTCGCGATGCCTTTGGCGAGTATCCGTTTCGCGACGGCGGGCGCAGTGAAATCGGAATTTTTACTTACAGCGGGCTGCCGGGTGAAGGAGAGTCGCTTGCTGACCTCCAGGAAGTGGTGCTTATACCAGGGTTTGCCAGGCTTACGAACTTTGTAATTAGCCAAACTGAGGCAGACGATTTCAGCTACACGCTCGATGGGTTCGCCACGCTTCATATCGGGAACCCGACAACGGTGCCTATTGAGTTCAGCCAGCTCAGAATACAGAAAACGGGGCTCGATAACCCCGTGGTTCTGGGTGGCAACGTGAACGGCAGTGTTCAGGAGGCAGTGCTGCCCTTTGGCCAGGCATCTTCGATTGTTGAATTCTTGGATATCAGCTGGACGTTCGGTGAAGCTTTTCATCTGAGCGGTGATATACTTTTGCCCGGAGAGGATGCTGTGGCCTCATCGGGTTCTATATCATGGACTCCCCAGGGGCTGCAGGGCGAACTTACGGCAGATGCCCCGGATGGGCTGAAAATCGGTAAAAACCCGGTTGAGGCAGATCTTGCCTCCGTAACCGCCAGTTTTCCGGAAACAACTATTTCTGCTTCGGGAAGCCTTGCTCTGTTCGGGGAAAGTGCCGATTGCCAGATCGGAACAATCTCCATCGGCCATGATGGGGCTACAATGGCAATCGATTGTGATCTCGACAAAGAGATACCCCTGAATGAGGGGCACGATCTTGTTGAGTTAAAGGGCAAACGGGTGGTGGGTAACCTTAGCTCAGATACGGATGGAGAAACAGCCTTTAACCTGAGTTTGTCGGCCGATCTGAACCTGAACCTTTTTACCGGCCCCGATTGCAGCAGCTCTATGCAGCTTGGCATCAACAATGAAGATGGTGTGAGTGTACAGTCGTTTAATTCAAGCTGCCTCACCAATCCGTCGTTAAACCTCGGTATCGGTACCCTGCAGATACGCAATCTGGAAACGCCCGAAATCAGCTATTCGGAAGCGGAAGGCTGGGGATACCGGATTCCCTGGAACCAGGATTTGGCATTTCAGTTCGAACGCCGCCAGAGTGAAATGAGCGATCCATCACAACCCGGCCAGGAACAGGAAGATGATCCTGTGTCACCCGGAGATGATCCCACTCAGCCGGGTGAAGGCGATCCATCCGATACTGCCCAGCCAGGTGATGATTCCGCCCAGCCCGGAGACGATCCGACAGATCCCGGCGATGGCCCTGCCCAGCCTGGTGGTGAACCCGGCCAGCAGCCTGACGATACCTTTGAAGATGACGATGTAGACGAAACAACACCGCCGGAGCCGGGGCGTGAACCAATTCGAATGCCAACGGATGATCCATCCGATCAACCCGCTGACGATGACGAAACCGATGCGGTAAGCGATGAGGGGCTTGAGTTCAAAGAAAGAGAGTATGATGAAAATCAGCTTAGAAATTCAGAAGGGTGTATCAGCGGCTTTTTTGTTCAGCCGAAACGTTTCCATCTGCCGGATTTTGTTTTGCCCTGGGCCGATTACCTGCCCGCTTCCACCACCGTTGAGTTTCCGCTTGAGTTCTTTTTTGATGCGGAACTGCGCTTGGGATGCACCACCGTGAAACCGCGTGTTGAAATTCCGGAATGCCTGGAAAACCTGGGTATTGAAGTTACCGACGCATCGTACAGCAATGGGGCATTAAATGCCGAAATTACAACCACTGAACTACCGGATGAGGGATGCTTTACAAGTTTCGGCCCCGGCTTTGTGGGTGGCGAAGAATACGGCCTGAAATTAAAGCAGATTGGCGGCTCCATCAGCGGCTCAGCAGGTATTAATGGATTTGAGCAGCAAGGAAAAGTTTGGGTTGAAACAGCCCTGATGGCCGGATCGCCGTTTAATTGCAACGAAAACAGAGGAAGCACAGAACTTCTTACCGGTGAGCTGAATGTACGAAGCGATGGAGTTTTTGAAGGCGAATTGAGTGGGAATGTTGAATGCCCCCTGGAGTTTGGCGGTTTTTCACTGTCGCTGACTGATGCAACCGTAAACTTCCGGGCAGGCGAAAAGGGGCAGCGCGCAAAACTCACCGGTACCGCTGAACTGGAGTATGAAGATAAAAACGGGCAGACTCTCATAAGCAGAGGCAATGTGGAGATCAACCTGGTAACGGGCGAAATCGAAAAGCTTGAGCTGCTGATCGAAGGGCCCTTTGTATGGGGCTTCCCGCAGGAAAATCCATTTATGGAATTTGAACTGGAGCAGGCAATTTTGAACAGACAGGGTTTGCAGGTGGATGGCACCCATTCTCTGATGATCAAAGAAGAATCGGTAGATGTGGTGTTCGATGAGCTTCTGGTTGGCTTTGACGGCCGGATAAAAAGCGGAAAAATATCAACAGTGCCATCGGTGGCTCTTGCGGGAGGCCTTGGCTCATCAGAAATGGCCGGCTCTCCGGTTAGTATCGATTTTGGCCTCAGGCTGCCCGATGAGGCCGTACCCGAAGATTTGGCCGCCGGATTCCTGATCAATCTCGAAAGCCCGATTGTAGTGGATTCGGCCGGTATTTCACTGGATGGGTCAGCCGAAGCGCTGCTCAGGTTTGGCGCCTACACCCCGCCGCCTCTCACAGCTTCGATGGAGCAGTTCACACTCGCATTTAATTCCCCTGTGATTGCAGGCGGACAAATCGAGCTCTTCCTGAACGCCAGCCGGGTAGCATGGATCGATGCCGAGGGCTTTCACCCTGCATGGGGCTGGATCGAGGAACTGATTCCGGACAGATTGATGCTGCCCACTGAAGAGATAGCCTGGCTCGATCTGAAAAATGAAGAGGGTGAATTTATAGTGGATTATGAAACGAATGAAGAGGGGCTTATTGAGCTAACCACCAAAGAGAATATGAGCCTTGTATTCGGTGCACCGGTTTTAGAGGGCCTGAATGTGGAAACGCCGCAATGGGAAGTTACACTCGAAAATGTCGCTATTGAACAGGGAACCTACCTGCTGAAGAATGGAGTGATAAGGGCGGGGATACCGCAAGGCTCAGTCCCGATTGACCTGACTCCTATGGGGATCCCTCTTGCGGTCAATGAGTTCCGTTTTGAGCGTGTTATGGCGGGCGACAGCCCCGTGACACGCCTGTATGCTTCGGGCGAGATTTCGCTTTTTGGCCAGCACTTTGGTGAGACAGCTTTGGCGGAAGTTTGGTTTGATGGAGCAGGAACTGCATCAGGAGCTATCAATATTGAAGATGTGGATATACGCATACCATTAATACCCGATATGGGTCTGGTTCATATACGATTAGAAAATCTATCCATCGGGGTGAATGTGGCACCCGGCACTACAGACTTTTCGGGCATTAATATTGGGATAAACGGAGCTATGGAAGTAAACCTCGGAGATGAGACAGCTTATTCTGTTCCAATGGATGCAACATGGAATAATGGCGGAAACTTTATCCTGAACCTGGATTACGAGGAGGCATTAAGCAACCTTGAGACACGGCTCGATTTTAACTTCGGCTACCTGAGGGCGGAAGAACTGAACTCGGTTTGGCTGGAATATTCACCGGATACAGGCTTCGACTTTGAAATGGAGCTCGATCTTCGGCTCGGATTTAGCAGCGAAGAGACAGGCATTGATTTTGATCTGCCGTTTCGCTCAATTTTTATTTCTCCCGAAGAAATTATGATTCCCCACATTGATATTAGCTCGCTAAATATTCCTGCCCTTCAGATTGCAAATGCTTCAGTAAGGCCGGTTGCTTTTCGAACGGAATCGCCTGTGTCGATTCAGCTGGCCCAAAACTGGTATAACAGCCTGTTCGAGGCGCTCGACCCGCAGATCGATCTTGAAATCAAACTTCCGCAGTTTTCCCAGAACACCGGCAGCGGATACCAGGCGCTTTCGCAGGCAGGTTTATCGGTTTACGGCGCCGGTTGGAACAACGGCATTCTTACAGGCGAGATTGAGCAGTACACTTTTGGGGCTAATGCACAGGGCCTTCAGATACCGGTGGGCCAAACCGGAACGTCTCTGATGCTAAGAACCGCCTCAGGCTATCTCGATGAAGTGGATGGTGCTCAGGTTTTTTCAGTGATGCTGGATACTGATGTAGTCGGCCTGCCCGGTTTCGAAACGGATGATGAGGATTGTATCCCCTCGGCACTGCTTGAGGTGGCCTCCGGGCGTTATCTGAGCGGAGAGATCACCAACTTTACTCCTTGCGGCACTATGGAACTGGGCCCTCTTGGCCTTCAAATCGCCAACAGTTCATTAAGCTTTGATGTTTCAGAAAACGGTGAGCAGGAGCTTATACTCTCCGGCAGCCCGACACTTCTGCTGCCGCCATTGCAGGAAGATGCTTCACCCGTTTCTGTAACCGGTGAATCTCTGTCTGTTGATTTGATCAACATGGCCATCCTATCAGGTGAGGTTGTTGTGGAAAGTGATTTCAGATGGGCCTTGCCACGTTTCGAAAATCCCTTCATTGATATGCGGGTTACCGATGCAACGCTCGACAGCGAAGGGTTTACCATCAGCGGAAATGCCGAACTGAACATTTCCGAACAGATTAACTCTCCGCAAATACTTCTCAATGAGATGCGGTTCGGTTTTGAAGAGTTTGCCATAGAAAGCGGAAGCCTGACTCTGCTAAGTGAAGCTGCTCTTGAAGTTGGCCTTTTCGGTGAAGGCATCTGGCGCCTGGTTCCCCCGCCCAATGAAACTACCGAGGTGCCGGGTGTTCCGCATTTCAGTATGACATTGCCGGAACAGGTAACCCTGGATGCAAATGGCCTTACGGTGAGTGGTGTCAGCTCCGGCCGCCTGAATATTGGAGAATTTGCCGGCGAGGGAGAGGACTCGCTCTTTCCGGAGATTGACCTTCACCTTGTTGACGACAGCGAAGGAAATTCCTTTAGGGTAGAACTCAATCCTCCGGGTTACAGCATGCCGGCAAGGTTAGCAGGAGGCCAGATCGATTTTATCCTCGATAATCAGCGGCTTGCCTACTACAGCGCAACGGAAGGATTCAGGTTGGATAATCTGGTCGCAGCGTTTGACGTCCCGAAAAAGCTTAGCCTGCCTGATATCGACATCGCATACCTTATATTAAAAGATGAGGAAGAGAATAAGCTTGTACAGACTGAGGAAGCCGATGGTGGCGGGTGGGTCGTGTCGGGCACCGATGTAGATCTGGTGCTTGCGGCACTCGGCGATGAAAATTCTGATGCGCCCGTATTTTCAATCGATTTTTCACTCACGGTAGACGACAGCTACTCGACCATTACAAGCGGCGAAATTGAGGTGATCTTGGAAGATGGATTTGACCTGGAACCATACTCGAACCTCCCGATCGAACTAACAGGAATACAGTTCAGCCAGGGCAGCGGCTACCAGCTCGGAGGTTCGGCAAAAATCAGGCTTCCCGAAGCATTAACCGATGAGCTTGGGCTTGAAGAGATTGTGATAGATGAACTTCTGTTTACCGAAAACGGCTTTCAGCAGGCAACCATCTCCACCGGCAACTATCAGGACTCCTACGATGCTGATGAAGAATTTACTGAATACGAAATTTCACCGGTCGACAATTTCGGTTTTTACGGGGCCGAAGTTCAGTTTGGTGAAACAAACAGTGCCCGATTCTCCGGTTTCTTTGACATGGAGGTGATGGCTAATGGTGGCCAGAGAAATCCTGTTTTATTTAAAACGGAATGGTCAGCCGGTGAGGGCGAGTGGGATGTGCTGATTGGAATAGAACAAGATACGGATATCGATCTGGGGCTTGCCAGACTGAATGTTACCGAATTGGGTGGTGCAATAACATATCAAACTAATGAACATGAAGCAGGCTCCTTTTCAGTGTTTATTTCCGGCGCACTGGCTTTTGAAGAGATGCTCGGGAATGATTTTAAACTGGCTGTAGAAAAACTGACGTTTGGGATCGGTACCGATAAACCCGTGGATGTGGAAAGCGTAACACTGAGCGGCAGTCATGATGCCTGTAAAGATGCCAGTGAAGATCCGCATATTCTCCTGTTTGAGGGAGCCCTTAAGGGTTGTCTTGATTGGGCAAGCGCTGAAATCACAGAAAATAATGCGATGCGGATAAGTATTGGGGGTGACCTTATTCTATTCGATCATCCAATGAGATTTGATACACTTACAGTAGGTACTGACCTTTACTTCGCAATCGACGCTGACCTTTTACCAGAAGAAGAGAAAATCGAACTGTTTGAGGATCTTGCCTATATAGAACAATTAAGTATCGGGTGGGAGTCAGGCTCAAAAAGCCTGAATCTTGAGGGTGGCATGGCTCTCAACCTTCCGCAACCGGTTTCAGGCCATATCGAATCGGAGCTGCAGCTGGTTCAGGTAGACGGTAATGTGGAAAATGCGTTAGTGGACATCAGCTACTTTTTTGATGATGAGAGCGAGATCAACGAAATTGACGTAGGGGATCTGTTCCAGTTCCGGGTTGACGGCATAGGTGCAAAAATCGACTTTCTTAATTTCGGTAAAGGTACGGGTGATCAATCTATTTTCTTTGGGTATGCCGAACTGTTTCTTGAAAAAGAAAGCGATGGAACCTTTAACCCGGACAGTAGGGTGCGATTTGGCGATCCGGCGAATAATCAGTACGGCTTCTCGTATGCCAGTTTATCAGAGAACCTGGAGTTTAACGTCATCGTGGATAGCCTTTCTGCTGATATAGGATTTTTCAGTTTCACTTTTGGCAACATCTCGACCATTGATATCGAGGATTCGCCTTTTGCACTGGATTTGTCAGGGAGTCTTTCGCTGATGCTTGATGGCGTTGAAGGCAAAGTGCATTATTCGGCCTTCCAGATTAAAGTACCGCCTGCCGGAGAGCTGAACCCGGTTCATCAGTGGCCGGTATTTGAGGCAGCATCACTCACAATCATGGACCTTCTGAGCCTCTCGCTCGGAACCTACGACTACCAGGTGGGGGGCACCGTTGAACTTGCCCATGGCGACGACCCGGATGAGATTGAGTATGAAACCATACCGGTAAACCGCTACCTGAGGTTCTATAACGCAATTGAAGGGGAATCGGCACTGGAGCTAACTGTCGACGGACTCTTTTCAGGCGGCGTTGAGGAAGTGCTGTTCTACCAGCGCAGCGACAATAACGCCATGCGCATGCTCATACAAAATGCCAA
>SL_3KL_010_SEDDRAFT_10004955_pt1 | contig 11978 bp, 9 predicted proteins | sample SodLakKL_010_SED_2_FD_10381 | JGI IMG/M metagenome (IMG submission 10381)
GACCGGGTTGACTACTGGGCCACCCACAACGAGCCCTTTGTCGTCGCGCTTTCTGGCTACGGCGAAGGCAGCTTTGCCCCGGGCATCGCCAGCTTCCCCCAGGCGTTGGCGACCGCACACCATTTGCACCTCGCCCATGGGCGCACCGTGCAGCTCTTTCGAGAGTTGGGCTGCCCGGGCCAGATCGGCATTGCCCTCAACCTGGCCACCTTCATTCCGGCCAGTGATCACCCCGAAGACGTTGCTGCGGCGAAGCGCCTCGAAATGCTGATCAACGGCCTGTTCCTCGACCCGATCTTCAAAGCTCGCTACCCGCAGGGTCTGGTGGACTGGCTAGCGCCCATGTGGCCGGATTTTCCCGAAGACGACATGGCCGTCATCAGCCAACCGATTGACTTCCTCGGCATCAACTACTACTTCAGCCAGGTCGTTAGCCACAACGCCTTTGGACTGCTCAAAGCCAGGTCGAAGCCCAATGTTGACCCCGGTTGGGCCATCACCGAGAAGAACTGGGGCATCTGCCCCTCGCAGCTCACTGCGCTCCTCTGCCACCTCAGGGACGATTACGGCAACCCACCCATGTTCATCACTGAAAACGGCATCACCTTCACTGAAGATCCAGATGCCGATGGGGTTGTGGATGACCAGGGCCGGATCAACTTCCTGCGGGCGCACTTCCAGGCTGCACACCAGGCCCTTTCGCAAGGTTGCGACCTGCGCGGCTATTACGTGTGGAGCCTGCTGGACAACTTCGAATGGACCGATGGCTACTCTGAGCGCTTTGGCCTGGTCCGGGTTGACTTTGACGACCCCCAGCGTAAGCGCACACCCAAAGCCAGCTTCAACTGGTACCGGGATGTGATTGAAAACAATGCAGTCGGAGCATAAATCACCACAACACCACTAACCCTTAATTCAAAAAAGGCTGCCGGGTTGGCAGCCTTTTGTTTTGCTTATGATCTAATTAAGTTTCAGTCCGCCTGGCCCTGACCGTCAAGCCGGCAGGCACCATTGCAGGAACCATCGCGCAATTCTTGGCGCACCTGTTGCAGCTGGTTCATCTGCCGCTTCATGTTTTGGTCAGCATTCAGCTGTTTTCGTAATTGCTGGTGAATCGGCTCACCGTCACACTCGCCATCCTGCAGTTCACGGGTTTGGGTCCGCACCTGGGATTGGGTCTCGGTGGATACACGATCACCCTGCACATGGCCATAGGCATACTGATACTCAAAAGCTGCCTGTTCCTGCGTCATTACCGCTGCAGTTGGGGCTTCTTCTGCCTCAGCCTGCTGGGCATAGGTCGTATTGACCGTTCCAAAGACACCGATAGCCAGCACAAGGGCTAAAGCAGAAATCAATGTTATCTTTTTAATCATAGGTTACTCCTTTTCAAATAGAGAATTTGTCTCAGATCAAAACAATAGGATTTTGATCTTACGTGGTTTATTCTAGCAACCAGGTGTAAGGGGATCATGTAGGAATTGTAAAGATTTCGTATTGTTTTTCTCAGACCCCCTCACCTAACCTTGAGCAAGCGAAACCCCTTTTAACTCCCGCAACGACAGTGAGACGGAGTGAAACGAAGTGGAAGCGGGCACCCCACCAGCGGGGAGAGGGATTCCCCCTTCTCCTTTGGAGGGAGAAGGGCGGGGATGAGGGTGTTATTAATCAAGGCCTGGGATGAGGTGCACTTTTCTCCGGTCTTCGGTCCCCGGTTCTCTAGCCCCTCTTCGACGGGTGATTGGATTGTAAGAGTATATTTCAATATCCTGACAAATTGACTTTATTATTTATCTATCGATATATTTATTGACAAATCTATTATCAATTGATAAAATAGATTTATTGAAAGGTAGCTTCAATACTCATGCCAAATAAAGGTTTACCCAACCTTCATCGTCAAGTGGAGCACTTTTTATCTGAGTTTCAATCGATTCTCAGCCATAATCCTTGCATATTTAAAAACCATCCATCAAACGTTGCAACGATGAAAAAGTTAGGGTTTACCTATTCTCAAAGGGATCAAGTATTACAAGAATTAACACCTGATAATTATTATGGAGGCCCCAAAGAGGATCAAATTCACGGAGGTGTTTATTGGGAATTTGGTGTCAAGATTGATAACATTATGATTTACATAAAAATAAAGATTCACACGAGAAAAGATGGAAGTGATCGGCTTTATTGCTATTCCTTCCACGAAGCAGAATTCCCAATGATAACATTTCCTCTTTCTTGATGATGAAACTGCTCAATGGTCTGTGAGTAATAGAATAGATTAATAGGATAGATAATGAATATTTCCTGCCCGTTTTGTGAGCAAGACACCCAAATTGAAAAGGTTAAACAGCAAGAGCAATTCGATATTCGAGATGAAACAATTCTCGTTGATCGATTATTTTACCGTTGCGAAAAATGTGACGAAGAATTTGAGATCGCTACAGATGATTATGATCCCTATGACAGAGCATATCGAGCTTATCGCCAGCGAAAAGGTTGGGTCCAGCCTGAAGATATCAAAGCCTTTCGAGAAAGGTTGGGATTATCCCAAAAAGTGTTTAGTGATATCCTTGGGATCGGAATTGCCACGCTTAACCGGTATGAGAATGGCGCGTTGCAGACAGAAGCAAACAATCACTTAATCACCCTTTGTATGACCAATCCCCAGAATCTCATAAGCCTGTTAAAAGCTAAACCAGACGCGCTGTCCAAATCTGATCAAGAGAAATTAATTGCCAATTTAATGGAGGATATCGAGCTATTAAACAAGGAAGCGTTGATGCAAAAATCCCCCATCATAACAACCGGATCGGATAAAGCCTTGGTCCAGCTTCCTAAATCATTATGGGAAAAGCTATCTCAGAGAGCAGAATCAGACGGCGTCAATATCGACATATCTATCGTAAGTATTTTATCTGAGGCTGTAGGCGCATCACGATCTCCCAAATTAAGTGTGAAGGAAACTCAAGATTCTTCAACGTACAACACTCGTTAGAATCAATAGCCTTGTAAAAACCTACAGGTCATTGCCTTGTGACCCCCCATTGACGTAGGGTTGGGTAGGAATCAAAAAGGTGCGGTTAATTTCAGACCGCACCCTAGAAACTTTCAACTTCAAGCTGGGCGGACTCAATCTGCACCAGCGAAGTGCCAAGCGCCAGGAGGTGCTGGCTCAGTTTAAAGCTAACTCTCAAACCTCACAATCTTCAACTTCTCAAACAACAGCGGGCTGATCCACGCAATCCACAACCCGATCAGGGCGTAGCGCAGGAACCGCAGGCTGAAGCTCAACACATCCGCCTCCCGGGGGAAAACCTGTCCCAACCCAAAATACAGGATAAAGACGCCAACCACACCGACCAGGAAGCGTACCAGCCGCAGCCAGCCCCCTTCACCAGCCAGGAACGACCCCTTCTTCTCCAACAGGATCACATAACCCGCCAGGAAGCCGAACCAGGTGCCGCCCAGTGTAAAGGTGCCATCCATCCCATAAGGATTGATATCACCCGCCCGGGCCACCCACTCGGGGTCCATCGTCCACGGACCAACAATCCACCGGGCAATGAATGCCAGCAGCATCAAACCCACCGAGCTGAGGGCCACCAGCCCAAGCTTCCCGCCAAAGGATTGGGCATTGAAAAAGGTGCCAACCGGTTTCAGCAGCGCCGAGAGAGCCCACACCAATAAACCGCCAATTAACCAACCCAGCAGGACATCGCCCAATAAATGAACGCCCAACACCAGCCGTGAAAACCCGATCAAAAAGATCAACACCAGCATCACAATCGTAAACCAGCGCTTTTTCACTTCCACCGCCAGCCAACCCCACACCGCGGCTGCGTTCATTGCATGCCCTGAGGGCAAGCCAAACGAGGTCTCATGAACATACGGAGAAACGGTGTCGCTGATCCAGGCCGGTCGTGGGGTGCGGAACAGGAACTTAAAAAAGGTATTGAAACCATTGCTCAACAGCAGCATGATTCCAATCCGGATGCCCATCTTCTGACCAAAACACCAGTAGAAAATGGGCAGCATCAGCACATAGAATTCCTCGTCACCAATGAAGGTGATCACCCGCATCGGCAGGAACAACCACTGCCCCAGCGACTGCAGGACTTCATTGACGACAATTTGTAAAGCATTGATATCAGCCATAAAAAAGAACCTCCTCATAAATTGGGTCTAATAAAAATTTTTCCTGGATCGTCACATAAAACCAGCTTACGGGTCAAGACGATCCAGGTTGTTTAACACATCATTATAAAATAAGGCGCGTTCTGGTCGTGTTAATCTAAAGCTCATCATCAAACAAATCCTGGACGATGGCTTGCCCTTCATCCTGGATTTGATTGAGATGGGCTTCGCTCTTCAGGCTTTCCGCGTATACCTTATAGATATCCTCCGTACCGGATGGACGCACAGCCACCCAGCCATTTTCGATCACAATTTTCAACCCGCCGATATCGGCATCGTTGCCAGAGGCCTTGGTCAGCTTGGCCGTGATTTTTTCGCCAGCCAGCGTCTCTGCGCTAACCATCTGCGGCGTCAACTTGCTGAAGACCGCTCTTTGCTCCCGGGTAGCTTTGGCTTCATGACGCCGGTAATAAGACTTACCAAACCGATCTTCAAATTGGGCATAAATGTCGGCCAGGTCTTGCCCGGTCACGGCCAGGATTTCAGCCGCCAGCAGGTTCAGGATAATGCCATCTTTATCGGTCGTCCAGGTGCTGCCGTCTTTGCGCAAGAAGGATGCACCTGCACTTTCCTCACCACCAAAGCCCAGCTCACCATTCAACAGCCCGGGCACAAACCACTTAAAGCCCACCGGCACTTCGGTCACATCTCGGTTCAGTGATGATGCCACACGGTCCAGCATGGCGCTGGTGACCACAGTTTTACCAACGGTCACATCCGCTCCCCATTTGGGCCGGTTCTGGAACAGGTACCAGACTGCCACAGCCAGGTAGTGATTCGGGTTCATCAACCCGCGATTGGGCGTTACAATCCCATGCCGGTCAAAATCAGGGTCGTTGCCAAAGGCAATGTCGTACTTATCCTTCATCTGGATCAGGCTGGCCATTGCATAGGGTGAGGAGCAATCCATGCGGATCTTGCCGTCGTGATCCACCGTCATAAATCGGAAGGTCGGGTCAACAGCCGGGTTGACCACCTCGAGATCTAAGCCATAAGTCTCCGCAATCGGCTCCCAATAAGCGATCCCCGCCCCACCCAGGGGGTCAACACCAATCTTGACGCCCGCAGCAGCAATCGCTTCTAAATTGAGAACGTTCACCAGGTCATCCACATAGGGCTGCACAAAATCAACCAGCTGGGTGGATTCAGCCTTCAAAGCCTTCGCCCAGGACATACGCTTTATGTTCTTAAGACCACCTTGCAATATCTGGTTGGCGCGGTCCTGGATGGTGCGGGTGGTCTCCGAACCAGCCGGTCCCCCGTGTGGGGGGTTGTATTTCAAGCCGCCATCCGAGGGTGGGTTATGCGAAGGGGTGATCACCACCCCATCAGCCAATCCTTGTGCTCGACCCCGGTTATGAGCCAGGATGCGATGGGAAATCACCGGTGTGGGGGTATAACCCATCCCCTCTTGTAAGACCATGTCCACACCGTTAGCGGCAAACACCTCCACCGCGGTGCGCAAAGCTGGCTCAGAAAGCGCATGGGTATCCTTGCCTACGAATAAAGGCCCATCGGTACCCTGAGCCTGGCGATACTCAACAATCGCCTGGCTGATGGCCAATATATGTACCTCGTTAAATGAGCCATTAACCGACGTGCCCCTGTGACCGGAGGTGCCAAAGGACACCTGTTGGGACCGGTTATCAGGATCGGGCTGCTCAGTATAATAAGCTGAAATCAATTGGGGGATATCAACCAGCAAGTCACGCGGTGCTGGTTTTCCGGCGAGGGGGCTGGTGGTCATTTCTTCTTCCTTCAGATCAATAATTGCTCGATTTCCCAATTATACACCAGGTCATACTATCCATTTTAATGAAGTTGTTAACAATCAAGCACAATCGCAAAGATGGAAGTTGGCACAGTATTAGTATATTATCAGAAGTTAATACAAAAATTTGATGCACCGTAACCGTACAGTATAATCACAGAGTAAAATGATCAGGTTCAAAGAATAAATGGAGATAATAAATGACAGAAAAAGAAATAAACACCATCACAAAAGATGTTGTCGTCACAATGGACTACAGTTTAACAATCGAAGGCAAAGAAATCGATAAAGGCCCAATCCAATTCCTGCATGGGCATGGCAATATCATCCCCGGTTTGGAAAGTGAAGTTGAAGGTATGGCCATCGGAGATGAAAAAGAGGTCTTTGTTAAAGCCGAAGATGCCTATGGGATGTACAATCCGGATTTAGAAATTGATGTCCCCTTAGACAATTTTCCTGAAGATTTTGAGATCAAACTCGGCCACCCCATGCGCATTCAGGATGGTGAAGGAAATGTTTTTACCGGTGTCGCCATGGCTATCACTGACACGATGGTCAAGCTCAACCTCAACCATCCCCTGGCGGGTAAAGACCTGAACTTTACGACCAAGGTGATCGAATTACGCGCCGCCACCGACCTGGAGAAAGAACAGGGCAGGCTCTCCAGCGAATGCAGCAGTTGTGCTTCATCGGATTGCAGCGACTGCTAGTTAAATAACTGCTCAGCCTGCAAAGAAATCGGCGGGGTGGCTGAGTAGTAACCTAATTAATTTAGAAACTGCCCACATTTTTGATTGACCTTGTGGTCAGTCTGTGATAAAATTTTTTTCACTTGCCCCCATCGTCTAGTGGACTAGGACGTGGCCCTCTCAAGGCCAAAACCGGGATTCGAATTCCCGTGGGGGCATGTTTTCATTTAAGGGAAATGGGCTGGTGATTGACACCAGCCCAATGGGAATACCTTTAATTTACTAAGGTTCGCAAGACTGAATCGAACCCGTCACTGCCACGCAATCCCATCCAAATGATAAAATCCGCAGCAGGTAAGCCTTGCTAAACCAGCGATTTGGCTAATTTAACCGCCCGACTGGCATCGGATGCATACCCATCTGCACCAATCTTCTCGGCATAAGCATCGGTGATCGGCGCACCGCCAATTAACACCTTCACCGAATCCCTGACGCCCGCTGCTTTGAGCGCTTCAATTGTCGTCTGCATATTGGGCATGGTGGTTGTCAGCAAAGCGGACATCGCCACAAACTCCGGTTGATGTTCCTGCACAGCCGACACAAATGCCTCAGGAGACACGTCGGTTCCCAGGTCCACCACCTGGAATCCAGCGCCTTCCAGCATCATGCACACCAGGTTCTTGCCAATATCATGCAAATCGCCCTTGACTGTGCCCGCAATAATACTGCCAACAGGTTTAATGTCCGCATCCACCAGCTTGGGTTTAAGGATTTCCATCCCGGTCTTCATCGCTCGTGCAGCAATCAACATTTCCGGAACGAAGTATTCACCTTCCTCAAACAAACGACCTACCTCACCCATAGCGGTCACCATCGCATTCAGCACCTCCCCAGGTGGAACACCTTCACCCAAAGCGCTTTCAACCTTCGCCTGGGCTTCATCCCGTTGACCTTCCAATATTGCATTATAGAGCTCTAACAACACACCTTCCATTATTTTTTCCTTTCGCAAAAAGTTTGATTCAATATCATCTTTACAGATCAGGCGGTTTGTTTCCGCTTGACCCTCTCAAAACCAGCTGGCAGGGTAAAACAATCTGCCGGGTCTCTGGCTCTTCTCCAGATAAAATATCCAACAACATCCCAATGGCCTTCTCAACAATCATTTCCACAGGGTAGTTTACTGTGCTCAATCCCGGCCAGGTTTGGTGAGCGCCTGACAGGTTGCCAAAACCACACACTGTCACTTGTTTGGGTACACTGATACGCATTTCCTGTAAAGCATATAGTGCACCGAGTGCTGCCTCGTCACTACCGCCAAATATTGCAGTCGGTGGTTGCTCCAACGTCATGGCGATTTTTGCAGCAGTATAACCACCATCAAAATTGAAAAGCGATTCCAAAACCAGCGTCTCATCAAAGGGCACCTGGTACATTTCCAAAGCCGCCTTGTACCCAAAAAAGCGGTCAATGCTCGTACGGTGATTGCGTGGTCCCTTCAAAAAGGCAATCCGCCAATGCCCTAATAGGATCAAGCGCTCAGTCATCAGGTAGGCGCCCTGGTAATCATCCCCGGTGACATAAGGCACCGCCTCTGTTCGGTTTAGGGGGGTAATTTGAACGTAAGGCACCTGCGATTGGGTCAGTAATTCCGACAAGTAGGGGTCCACATCGCAAGGTGGTGTGATCACCAACCCATCCACACGCCGCTCACGAATCAGCCCATTGAGCTTATCCTTTGAGCGATCATGGGATGGAAAATACGATTGGATCAAAATATCGTAATCGACCTGGTATCCAATATCCATCACCTTCGAAATCACGGCGGATTGGTAAAAACCCGCTTCATGTAACAGGATGCAAATCACATAAGCCTTACGCTGCACCAATCGGCGGGCAGAGATATTGGGGGCATACCCCAGCGTTTCGATAGCATCCATCACCCGTGACCGAGTCGCCTCTGACACATGCGGCTCATCGTTCACCACGCGCGAAACGGTCTTGATTGAGCAATCCGCCAGTTTAGCAACATCTTTAATCGTTACAGACACAAACACCCTCGCCAGACAACGTTGTCCACTATTAAAGTACTTTCCCTCAATTATAACTTAGAATTCCTGAAATAATCAAGTCGTTTTTCCTTGAACCAGCATTTTCTTTATATTTCAAGCTGAAGGAGCACATTTTCCTGAACAAAAATTGCACCAATTATTGACAACGTTGTCTTATTTAAATATAATTTAGTAGATATGTAATCATCCAATGCCCGGTTGAAAGGAAACCATCATGAAATCAAGTTCTGGTAAACAATTACTTCTTAGTGTCCTCAAAGGTGAACCAAGCGATGCCATTCCATGGGTGCCCTTCGCTGGCGTGCATGCCGGTAAGCTCAAGGGACATACAGCCCGGGCAGTACTGACCGACGGCAAAAAACTGTTCGAATCCCTCCTCGAAGTCAATCATCTCTATGACCCTGATGGACAACCTGTGCTGTTTGATCTGCAGGTTGAAGCCGAGATCCTGGGCTGTGACCTGGCATGGGCCGAGGATGCACCCCCCTCAGTGATCGGTCACCCGCTGGCACAGTCCAAACACATCCCCGATCATCTTCCCACACCCGGTGATGGCCGCTTACCGATGATCCTCGAGGTCATGAAGCAGATGAAATCGGCTGTCGGCGAAGATACGGCCCTATACGGTCTGGTGACAGGCCCCTTCACCCTCGCTTCCCACCTGCGCGGCACCGATATTTTCTTGGATACAATCGACGACCCGGACTTCCTGAAAAGTTTAATGGCCTTTACCGCCCAATTCATCCAGGGCATGGCAGACCTCTATATTCAAGCTGGCATGGATGTGATTGCGGTTGTTGACCCAGTCACCTCCCAGGTCTCTCCCCGCACCTTTACCTCCTTCCTGGCAGAACCCTTCACCCAGGTCTTTGATTTCATTCGGGAACGTGGCGTATTTTCGTCCTTCTTCGTCTGTGGGGATGCCACCAAGAACATCGAGGTCATGTGTCAGACAAAACCAGACTGCATCGCCATCGATGAGAATATCGATATGGTTGTTGTCAAACCCATCACAGACCGGTACAACATCGTGTTGGAAGGCAACATCCCCCTCACCACCCGCATGCTGCTGGGCAATCAGCAGGATAACACCAAGTACATCATCGATTTACTGGACAACCTCCGCAACCACCAGCAGTTGATCATTTCACCTGGGTGTGACATGCCCTACGACACACCGGTCGAAAATGTGATTGCTGCAATGCAGGCCATTCGAGACCCCGAAAGCGCACGCCTGATCCTGGCAAACTACCAGGCTGAAGAAATGGACCTTGATAATGTTGACTTGCCAGACTATGCAAAGCTGGACATCCCCCTGATGGAAGTTTTCACCCTGGATTCAGCATCTTGTGCCGCTTGCACCTATATGCTCAATGCCGCTGAGCGGGCTGCCGAAACCCTGGCCGGGAAAATAGACATGATCGAGTATAAGATCACCCAACCTGAAAACATCGCCCGAATGCTCAAAATGGGAATCAAGAACCTGCCGTGTATCCTGATCAATGGCGAATTGCGCTTTTCTTCCCTGATTCCCAGCCAGCAGGAACTGTTGGCAGCGTTGAGTGAATACACCAATAAGGATAATGATTGAAAGCTGCTGGATGGAAAATTTTCGATCTGGCTTTTGACTCGTTACTGTTCGCACGTAAATCAAACACGCCTACCAAGCCTAGGTGGTCAGATTAAAGCTTGAGCCGGCTTAATAAACGGCCAATGGGGTGTGTTTTAATGCAGATCGCTTCATCCGGGCACATCTCCTGGCAGCAGTAACAACGAATACAATGGTCATAGTTATATTGCGGTGATTGCCTCCGTCCATCCTGGAAGCTCAAGGCTTTCGGAGTCACCGGGCAAATCTTCACACAACATCCACACCGGGTGCACTTTGTTTCATCAATCACTGGCTTAGGAGTCACCCAATGATTGAGCAGCGGCATGTAGAAGCGTTGGGTCCCGGTTGTACTCATTTTTGATCGGTTTACATCGAAATTCTCAATCACAAAACCCTCAAGCGGGTCGCCCAAAATGTCAATCCGTGCTGGATCAAACAATCCATTCTCACAAGCTGATTCCAGTGTTGGCACAAGGTTTGGATCGAGATTCATAATCCGAGCCACACAGTAATCCAGCGCGTGGGGATTGGTCGACAAGAGGATGACTCCCACTTTTTGCATGCTGCCATTGCGCGGGCCATTGCCCTCCATACCCAAAACACCATCCATAATATGTAGCCGCGGCTTGATCAATTCTGCCAGGTCAACCAGCATATCGGCTAAATGTCGTTCGTTGGCCAGGCGGGCATGGAATGCCGATTTTTGCACTCCAGGTAAACACCCAAACAAGTTCTTAACTGCGCCTGTCAAGCGGGTCAGGGCATGGGTTTTGAGTTTCGGCAAATTGATCACACCATCAACCTGAGTAAGCCCTTTTGCAACCTGGAATTGCTTCATCAACAACCCATCCGGGTTTGGCATCTCGATCATGACGTTGAAATCTGCCAGCCTGATATCAAAGAGTTTGGCAATTCTTTCCATACCAGAGGACCTCACCGCTAATTGGGGCGTGCCAAAACCGGGGGAATCCCCATAAAACAACCTGGCTCCGACATTAGAAAACACTTCTGCCGCAGCCTCAAAAACCGCCGGGTGTGTGGTTGAACCACGTTCAGGTGCATCACCCACCAGTAAATTCGGTTTTAATAATAAACCTTCACCTGGCAAACAAAAGTTGGCAGCACCCCCTAAAAGATCCACACCACGAGCCATCGCCTGGCTGGTATGGTCGTAGTCATCACATTTAACCAACACAACGCGATGATCATTAACTTCACCAGATGTCGAATGAACCATTAATAACCTTTCTTAATTCAAACATGCCCTCACAACTACAACCATTGAGATTAACACCATTGCAAGCAACTGGTTTTGTTTAACCATGCTACCAGGCCGCATTGCAACCTCACAGAGGTTATTCGATATAATAGAGATATGAAACAAACCCATGCTTTACGATCTGATAACAGAACACATGACCAACTCCGACCGATCACATTTCTCCCGGGCTATAGCCAATACCCGGAGGGCTCCGTAATGGTTAACTGGGGAGAAACCCGGGTGCTGTGCAACCTGACCATCCAGGATAGCGTGCCTGGCTGGATGTCAGGCCAGGGTAGAGGTTGGTTGACGGCTGAATACGCACTGCTGCCCCGCTCAACCCACACCCGTACACCGCGCGAAACCAAGGGGCTCAAAG
>SL_3KL_010_SEDDRAFT_10004956_pt1 | contig 11978 bp, 10 predicted proteins | sample SodLakKL_010_SED_2_FD_10381 | JGI IMG/M metagenome (IMG submission 10381)
CCCCGTACTGTTAATCCTGATTCCCAATCCTGCAAGTGTAACTGATCCGGGCCTTACGGGGATCCCGCTGTCGGCGAAGTGTTCCATATGAATTCCCACTTCAACGTCTCCGGGTCCGCGGCTTGTGCCAACTGTTAGCCCGATTTTGGCGTTTAATCGCAGACCGTCATTTGCGAGTATGGACATTCCATAACCCGATACACCAAAATAATTATCATCACTGAAATAGGATCGATAACTGCCATTCAGCAGGAAGGATGAATGCAGCTCATCCCACATGGGTTCCAGATCTGCAAACTCTTCCGGGATTCTTCGTTCCCAGGTAATCGTGTAGTAATCATACTGAAGTGAAAAAACCGCATCGTTTCTTTGGGAAAACTGCACTGGCACAATCACTCTTCCCATTGCACTTCCAAAAACGGACGCACGCTCTTCTCCCGATTCCAGATTATCAATATCATGCTTACAGCGGTGATAATATCCAAATTGAAGGTAAAATCCTCCCCGATAGCTTGTATACAAAAGCCCCTCTTCCCAAATAATTGCATGCGGGCTGAAGTTTATATCATTATCTCCGTTTGCAATAAACTCAATTTGTGAGGTTATAGCGAAGCTGGACTCATTCCCACGCCTGAAAATTTCGAAATAGGCTCCCAGCTCCTGGTACCAAAGATGGTCACTGTCTCTTGCAAATGAGTAGTTGCCAAATGCCCCCCATCCGCCAACATGCGAGAACCATTTCTCTTCACCCTTCTCAAGATCAACGGCCGGATTTTCAAGCGGATTCAGAATATGCGAACGTTCGATGATTCGCTGTCCCAATGCTTCATTCGGAAAAGAACTAAAAAATATTAAAACTGCCACAAACAAAATTTCAAAAGCACCTTTACGGAACTGATTTGTATAACTTTCCATCTTTCAGTGCAATTTGGTTGATAATTTAGTCCAAAGTAATCCGGTAATTCTCATCAAGTTCTTATTGAACGGCCTGATTATGAGAAATTGTTATGTTACATTACAATATGTAGTTAATTAGCACTACTAAATTGACTTATATAATAATAGTGCAACTGTACCATGCAATTCAAATAATGATAAAATGAGCTATGATGATTGGATAGGTAAAACAAAAAGCAGCAGTGATACTATGGCACCGGAGCAGTTACGGAAGCTTGAAGCGCTGATGAATCGCGACCCAAATTCGGTAACCGATGGCACGATATTGCCACATTGCGCACACTGGGTCTATTTTTCGGATGCTATTCCAAATTCGAGCCTGGGTATTGACGGACATGCTGTGAATGGTGATTTTTTACCCCCTATAGACCTGCCGAAAAGAATGTGGGCAGGAGGAAGTCTTGAATTTAGAAAACCGCTTAAAGCCGGCTCCCCTGCAGATAAGAAATCAACCATCATATCGGTTGATGAAAAAGAAGGAAAAACCGGTAAGCAATGTTTTGTTACGATCCGCCACCAGGTCAGCTCAAGCGGTGCAATTGCAGTAGATGAAACACAGAAACTGGTTTATCGTGAAGGATCAGAAGAGGGGGCTCACCCAATCAGGACCGAACCGCTGGATATCGATCCCGACTGGACCAAAACTACCAAACCGGGTAACGTCCAGTTGTTTCGCTTTTCAGCACTTACCTTTAACAGCCATCGTATTCACTACGATCTTGATTACGTGAGAAAACTGGAAGGTTATCCAAATCTTGTGGTGCAAGCCCCTTTTATTCTTTTGCTTCTTATCGATGCATTTAAAAATAAAAATGACGGCAAAGTAATCGAACACCTGGAGTATAAAGCAACCGGACCGATCTATCTTGATGAACAAATTACGATTTACGGAAAAAGTGTTGATAATCACAAAACAGAGCTCCGGGCTTGCGGGCCGGAGGGAAAAATTGCCATGAAAGCATCCATAAAGTGGATCTACTCCTGGAATACTTAGTTTTAATCTTAACAGCTTAAATTGTGAAAACTCAGGCTAAAAATTATATCAACGGTAAATGGGTACCCGGCACCCTTGGGAAAATTGATATGATCAATCCATCTTACAATACGAAAGCCGGAGAAATTGCAAGAAGCGGGGATCAAGATGTTGATAAAGCCGTGAAAGCCGCGCGCAATGCATTTAATGGTGTTTGGGGAAAAACGGATGCTGCAAATCGCGGAAGAATTCTGTACAAAATAGCCAACGTGCTTGAAGAACATCTGGATGAGCTGTCTGAGCTTGAATCGGCCGATACGGGCAAGCCGATTAAGCAAGCACGAACAGATGCCTCTCTCTGCGCACGTTATTTTGAATTTTATGCAGGCGCCGCTGATAAACTGCATGGTGATACCATCCCCTTTATGGATGGATACTCAGTGTATACCAAACGCGTGCCTTTAGGCGTAACCGGCCACATTATACCTTGGAACTATCCCCTTCAAATGACCGGCCGCACACTTGCACCTGCACTTGCTGCGGGTAATACGGCTGTTTTTAAACCTGCCGAGGATGCATGCCTTGCAGTGGTAAGAGTGTTTGAACTGATTCATGAAGCGGGCTTTCCTCCCGGAGTCGTAAATCTTGTTACCGGTCTTGGTGATGAAGCCGGAGCAGCTCTTGCAAACCATCCCGGAATAGATCATATGGCTTTTACGGGTTCTCCTGAGGTTGGTAAAATTGTGATGAAAAATTCTGCCGATCATATACGTCCGGTACTGCTGGAACTGGGTGGAAAATCACCCCAGGTTGTATTTAATGATGCTGATATTGAAGCAGCCATGCCTGTTATCGTAAATGCTATCATTCAGAATGCAGGACAAACTTGTTCTGCCGGTTCCCGGCTGGTGATCCAGGAAGATATACATGATGATGTGGTTCATGAACTTATAAAAAGGTTTAAGAAACTGAAGACCGGGCCTGCCGATAAAAATCCTGACGTTGGGCCCATCATCACCAAAAAGCAGCTGGAAAGAGTTGAAGGTTTTGTACAGCGGGCGATTGACGATGGTGCAGAAATTCTTGCCCAAGGTGATAAACCGGATGGTGAAGGTTTCTTTTTCCCTCCAATGCTAATGGGCAGGGTAAATAACGAAAGTTTTATCGCACAAAATGAAGTTTTCGGACCGGTGCTGACTGTGATTCCTTTCAAAGATGAAGCCGATGCAATCCGTATTGCGAATGACGTGGAGTATGGGCTGATAGCGGCAGTCTGGACAAAAGATGTTGGAAAAGCTCACAGGGTGGCAGAAGCTATTGATGCCGGCCAGGTTTACATAAATGGCTATGGAGCCGGCGGCGGAGTTGAATTACCATTCGGCGGAATGAAAAAGAGCGGCTTTGGCCGTGAAAAGGGATTTGAGGCGCTCTATGATGTAACCGCTGTGAAAACAGTGATTGTAAATCATGGATAATTATTTATAAACTTCTTAAAACTGTTTTAAAAAACTTATTTCAGCTGATTTAGTGTTAGTAAGTTTACCCAGGGGATGAAGGGGCAGGAGTTTTCAAGAAGCCTGAGAATGTAAAAAATCAAACACATCTAAAATGCGGTTAATTTATTCCGCCGGTTATTAGATAAGGAACTTGCTCGCATGAATTGAGAAACAATTTCACCTTATTCGGGGAACAAATTGACAAAAGTTGCCTAACCATAAAGGGATATCACTGAGAGTCGAATCTTTTTTAATCATCAGAATTATTTCTGATTCGGTTATTTCCAACGTCCGGGACTGTTTTACTCATAATTTATACAACGAAGCATTTTATACATGGATTCAACAAGCACACTCCAATCTGCAGACAAAAAGAATGGTTTACTCAGTTCCATGCGTGTAGATCTCGCTGTAGATCTTGGTACGGTCAACACACTAATATACCAAAAAGGCAAAGGTGTTGTATTAAATGAACCCTCCATTGTTGCTTTGAATCCCGCCGGAGATGTTATTTCTGTAGGGCATGAAGCCCATTTAATGCATGAAAAAACGCATAAAAATATTACAACCGTACGGCCTCTGCAGGGTGGTGTTATTGCCGATTTTGAGATTTCTGAAAAAATGATGCGGGAAATGATTAATAAAGTTATGAAAAACCGCTGGCTATCATCTGTAAGGCGAATGTTTATTACAGTTCCCAATGGCATTACTGCCGTTGAAAGGATGGCCGTTCGCGACAGTGCCGAAAATGCAGGAGCTAAAGATGTATACCTGATTGAAGAAACTGTAGCCGGAGCAGTAGGTTTAGGCCTCGACGTTAAAGAACCATATGGTAATATGATCGTAGACATTGGTGGGGGGACAACCGAAATTGCTGTAATTTCGTTGGGTGGCATCGTATTTGCACAATCTATACGTATTGGCGGTGTACAAATGAATAATGAGCTTGTTAATTACTTTCGCAGAAAATATAACCTGCTAATCGGTGAGCGAACGGCAGAAAAAATTAAGCACAAAATCGGGTCGGCTATTCCTTTAGAACAAGAACTAACCATGGCAATAAAAGGAAGGAATCTGGTAAGCGGTGTTCCAAAAACAATTGAAGTCACTTCTATGGATGTACGAGAAGCTATCTCTGAGCCGATTAACAGCTGTCTGGATGCAATCACAAAATCACTTGAAAATACTCCCCCTGAGCTTTCAGCAGATATACTCGACAGGGGAATTATGTTAACGGGAGGAGGAGCATTATTAAGAGGAATGGACCAGCTTATAAAAAGCTCCATTAACCTACCTGTTCATATTGCCGATAATCCATTAACCACCGCGGTTGAAGGCACAGGGAAAATCATGGAAAATTATGAAGATTATAGCAGCATTCTGTTGTAAAGTTTTTGATTGTTTATGATCAAAATATGTTACTGAAAAGCCATTCTGTTTAATTTTAAACCCTCTTATCTGATATAATCTCTATCGGTAGTTGATCACACGACCCGGTAAAACCGGGGCTTTTGCTGATAGAAGCAGTAGTATTGCAACTTAAGAAGATCTCTCCAAAAGAAAAGGAACACACCTTATTGGATGCACGTTTTCTTTAAGTGAAAGCAACTGGCTAAATGCTTTAGCATTTCATCAGATGCTTAAATTACTATTTATCATTCAATCGGGGTTTTGCCTATTTTTGAAACAAAGTGTAATTCATATAATAAAGTAAATCATAACAGAAGGAGCCTGCAATGAAAATCGAATTCAAACATGCCGCCGTAGCACTTGACCTCTCAGAAGCCAGTGATTTGATTATGGATTCAATTCCTCATCTCAAAAATTTTGGCACCGAAAAAATCACCCTTGTAACTGTAGTTCCCGTACCATACGCTGTGGAACGCACCGAGTTTAGTACCGACAAGCAACGGCAAAAACTCAAAGCTTACAAAAAGCAACTGGAAGAAGCCGGATTTGAGACCCGGTTTGAGATCAGAAGCGGAGTCCATTTTTACCCGCCGTCTGAAATTATTACTCAAGCTGAAGAGTGCGGAGCCGATTACATTGTTATTGCCAACAGAGGGCACAGCAAAGTGCAGGAGATGCTTATGGGGAGCACAGCAACCGAGGTGTTGCAGCGATCACCTTTGCCTGTGTTTTTGATTAATGTTGAGGTAGACTGGCACGATGATGACACAGATAAGCGCAAACTGGTACTTTCACAATCCGCTGAAAAGTCCCTTAACCACATAATGTTTGCAACAGATTTTTCAGAAACAGCAAGCCGCGCGTTCGAAGTAGTTAAACAATTTGAATCAGCTGGATTGGTTCAGAAAGTTTCACTAATTCACATTCAGGGGCATCACTATCTCGCACTCAGCGACCCAGCTAGTTTCGAAGATCTGACTGACAAAAACCGTGAACAGTTGAATGAATTACGCAATGAACTCTCAGATAACACGAGAGAGGAGGCAGAAATTATTATAACTTTTGGGACCCCTGCGAAAGAAATTATTGCCGCATCCGAAGAGAATAATGCAACCATGCTTATAATGGGAGCTCAGGGTAAAGGATTTATCGAAAAATTCTTCATAGGCGGTGTAAGCAGCCAGGTGACAAGAATCAGTAAAATTCCTGTACTTCTGATTCCAGCTGAAAGAGAACAATCCGAATAGTTAGCTGATAAAATGCAAGCTAAACTAAGTTGTTCATGGGGGTAATATGTTAAAATAGGAAACCCTGGTTGGCTGAAAACTTCTCAAACGAACATCAAATTCGTCAGATACTCTCTCTATTTCGGGGGTAATAAGACCGGTTGTATCATCTTCAATCCGGGAATAGTCAACATAAGCTACAAAAGGCCGGGTATCCTGAACAGCACTAAACTGTTCAATCGGAACATCATAACGAACAGTTATTGAGGATGGGTTATATGTAACTGCTTTGCCTGATGGCAGATTGCGTGTACGAATTGGAATTCTTACCTCTGCTTCGGTAAACTCGGCAACCTCAACCCGAAACAAAGTGGATGCCGGATCAATCTGAACCGCACCTTCTGGTTGCACAAGATCAATGCTCACTTCCAAATTACTGCTGATATCTCTGAATTCAGTCTCACGGGTATCCCAGCTGTCAATTTCTGCCATCCTTGATGCAGCTCCAGTAACTGTTACACTATCAGGTTCTAAGCGGGGGGAGCCGATAATACCGTATTGTTCTTTTAACTCAATATCAACGTTTGTAACAATAGGAACTCTTTTAGAAACCCTTTGCTCAGTTTCAATCGATACTACAATAGGTTCAACCTGTAATACATTTAGTTCAGATAATGCACCAACCTGCTGTCGAACCTGTTCAAATAAATTGATCTGCTGAGTTTCTGCATTTAACTGAATAGTGGGAGGGTTTGTATAAAGGTTGATAAGTTTCCAGCCCTCTCCGCTTAAACTAACAGAAGCTTTTTCAGGAATTTCATTGCTTAATGCAATATCTGACGGCATATTTACCACCCGTAAAGGTATATCTATGGTAACGCTGTAATCCCGGCCCATATTTACGATAAACCACATGCTGAGTGAAAATACAACGGCCAAAAGAAAAGCGATCACTTTATGGCCTTTTAAAAGACCACCCTGCTCATCTCCACTTGTTCCCTCGAATGATAACAGGGATTTCAGCTGTTTTGATATTTTTGAAATTATATCCATAATTTGAATATGCAAATTTTACTCATGCCCTCACAACTAATTCTTTAACCACTTTGCCGTCCACTTTATCATTCAGTTTTTTCACAATTGAATACCTGTTAGAATGAACCTCATGCCTCCAGGCAGAGTTCTCGATTTCAATAACAAGGCGATCTCCTTCAAAGTGAATATTTTTTGATACTTCTGCTATCGCCGGTCCAACCACATCGGGCCACACATGCAAAACCATTCCTCTTTTCAGCTCTGACCTGTGAGGAATTCGCTTCATAAAATCTTTCAGCAGCGAATTAAGTGATTTTGGTTTTTTACCGAACCCCATTACTAAAACCTTTTTTTGATGTTTCCATTCTCTAATTGCATCCACATATTCTGATCGCTATTTCTGAACAGCTCCGGGTTAAACGATCTTACTGATGCTGATGTAATGAACGTTTGACCCGAATGTTTAGTGAGTGTTTCAGTAATTACATCTGTTTTTGATTGATCCAGATTGCCAAATACATCATCCAAAAGCATGATAGGCAGATCATCCAGTTCATCAGAATAATAAAACAGCTGCGCCATCTTTAACGCCATCGAAAATAACCGGTGCTGTCCCTGCGAGCCGTAATTGCGAAGCTCCATATCTCCCAGGTAAAATACAACTTCATCCCGGTGCGGACCAATCAGTGTTTGTTCGCGCTCTTTTTCTTTTTCCACATTACCCTGCAGCATATCTAAATAAACTTCACGCAGTTCATCTTCACCGTTTACGTTTTCAGTAATCGTTTGATACACAAGAGAAGGCTTCAGGTCTATTCCGGATATAGTTTTATACTGAAGTTCCAGATAATCTTTAAACCTCTCTAAAACCGAAGCCCGTTTTATAATCAGCCTGGCTCCTGTTTCTGTAAGTTGTTTATCCCATGGGGCAAGAAGATCACGAAGTACAACCAGTGGGCCATTAAATTCCTGAAGCAGTTTATTCCGCTGCCTTCGCACTTTTCTGTAATGTATCAGATCCTTCAGATATTGGGAAGATATCTGGCTGATCATGCTGTCCATAAATGTTCTGCGCTCAACAGGCCCGTCGCTTGTCAGCTTTTTATCTTCCGGGCTGAGCACAACAACAGGCACCATGCCAATCAGGTCGGATAACCGATCGAGCGGGCTGCCGTTCACGAATATTTTTTTACCATCACCGCGTGAATAACTGCACCCTACAGTAAATGAAGTTCTGATCTGTCCTTCGAAATCCCCTTCGATCATAAAAAACTTTTCATCATGGTTTACCACATACTGATCGCTGGATGATACAAAGCTCCTGCTCATGCACAGATAATGAATTGCATCAATGAGATTGGTTTTACCCACTCCATTCGGCCCGGTAATCAGGTTCAGGTGCGGAGCTGTCTCAATCTCGGCATCGCGATGATTACGAAAATTTTGCAATTTGAGACGGTTTATACGCATAGTTGCAGTTTCAATTATCTGCTTTTAATTCCGGTACATTTCTCAGCCAATCGTACGTACACTCAGCAATAATCCGAACACCTGTTTCGTCAGGGTGTGAGTCGCCGGGTATTCGAATCGAATCGAGATCGTAGTTTGATGCATTCATTACACACGGAGTATTATCGTGAAATTGGGATGAACCCTGAATGGCTCCTTCTTTCAGCGCCCGGTAAAATCTGTAGGTGTGAAGGTTTTCATCAGAACGCTCAAAAAATCCTGTGGTTGCAATCATAAATCTGCAACCCTGCTCGGCGCACCAATCGGTCATTTTACTTACTAACTTTTCTGCCAGCCTTAGCGAGTAATCAGAGCCAAGATCAAAATGTTCGTAATCCGGAATGGGAACAGGGGAAGTTCCGGGATCAAAATTGTTTGTAATATCTTTGAAATAAAAATTTTGCCACAAAAAAGTGACAAGGCCGTTCATAAGCTCTGAGTGCCGCTGTAACCACCTATACCAGCCCATTCGCCCAAGTGAAAAGAGGAATGATCTTGGCTCCCATCGTATAGATTCAATCAATTCATCTGTTTCATCATCTATTACAAAAAGGTTTTTAGATAAAGCCCGTTCAAGATCGGCGTAATTTAAAAATAGTAATACAATGTCTTTAAGCCAGGCAGGCCAGTCGGCCAATCCTGCGCCGCCAACTCCTCCATTCAGAATTTGAAAATTCCCTTGTGCCGAAATTTTGTCATTTAATAATTCTGTGTATGTATCCTGCTCGGTGATATGGAGTCCGAAAGTGAATGAATCGCCAAGCGCCAGTATCCTACCGGAACCGGTATCAATTTCTCCGCCGCGCAAACGCGTATCTGTAAACCGGTATTCTGTGCGGCGGTCACCAAACTCCTGAAATGATTCACCGCCGGATTGATTCATCATAAAACCCCGCGGATGCATTTCTATCCAGGTGATCATTTTATCCTGGGAATAAAAAACCCGGACCAAAAATTCTGCAAGCAGGATAGTGATTAGCACACTTGCCAATACCAGCAGAATATTTATGAGCCGGGCTTTCAAAAATTCAGATGCTGAATGCTATTATTTTAATCCAAATACATCACCACCAAGAAATACCGCTGCATCACCCAGCTCTTCTTCTATCCGGAGGAGCTGATTGTATTTTGCGATACGGTCTGTACGGCTCATGGAGCCTGTTTTTATTTGACCAGAATTTACAGCCACTACAAGATCTGCAATAGTTGTATCCTCCGTTTCACCTGATCGGTGTGAAATAACAGACGTATAGCCATTCTTATGAGCCATTTCGATGGCATCCAGGGTTTCGGTAAGTGTCCCGATTTGATTTACTTTGATCAAAATTGAGTTGGCTATACCGTTTTTGATTCCTTTCGCCAACCGTTCGGTGTTGGTCACGAAAAGATCATCACCCACAAGCTGAACTTTATCACCAATTGCATCGGTTAGTTTCTTCCAGCCATCCCAATCATCTTCGTACATACCATCTTCGATTGAAATGATAGGGTATTTTTCTGCCCATTCGGCCCAATATTCTACCATCGCATCTGCATCTCTTTCGGAACCGTCGCTCCACTTAAACTCGTAGATCTTCTTTTCTTTATTATAAAACTCCGAACTTGCCGGATCAAGCGCTAACAGAATTTCGTCACCGGGTGTGTAACCGGCTTTTTCTATCGCAGTCAGGATCACCTCAACAGCCTCTTCATTTGACTTGAGATTAGGTGCAAACCCGCCCTCATCGCCAACTGAAGTGTTGTAGTTTTTGGATGATAGAACCTTTTTCAGATTATGAAATATTTCGGCACCAATCTGAACTGCCTGGCTAAATGACTTAGCGCCTGCAGGCATAATCATGAACTCTTGCAAGTCCACATTGTTATCAGCGTGTGAACCGCCATTAATAATATTCATCATAGGCAGCGGCAACACTTTAGCGTTTAGTCCGCCCATATATCTCCACAATGGAAGAGCAGAAGACTGAGCTGCTGCCTTGGCTACTGCCATTGAAACACCCAGAATAGCATTAGCTCCCAAATTTGATTTATTGGAAGTGCCGTCAAGCTCAAGCATCATCATATCAATTTCTGTCTGCATGTTAGCAGGCATCCCGATCAGCTCATCAGCAATTGGACCGTTTACATTTTCAACTGCCTTTTTTACACTTTTACCGAGATAGTAATCGCTGTCGCCGTCACGCAATTCTACAGCCTCAAACTCACCAGTTGATGCTCCCGATGGAACCGCTGCACGCCCTAAAATTCCATCCATTAAAATTACATCTACTTCAACAGTAGGATTACCCCTTGAATCTATAATTTGCCTTGCAATAATTTCTTCTATTAAACTCATAGCCGTTATTTTTGGTTAATTTTATGTATACACGTAAGGTACTGTATATTACACTTTAGTTAAAGAAAAACAGGATGAAAGCAATACTTCTTTTTGACATAGACGGAACATTATTAAAAGTGCATACAAAATTTTTGAAAGAGCTTGTTGCCGAACAATTGCAGAAACTGAATATTGATTACTCCCGGGTAAAGAATAATCGCTTTGCCGGCAGAACTGATCAGGCCATTTTTTCTGATCTAATCGGAGACAGGCCTGATGCGGAAGATTTGTTCAACACGCTGAAAAAAAAGTATATCGATGGAATGAATAATCACCTTTCTTCTGAAAACGTAACTGTATTTGATGAAGCTGCTGATGCAGTTCTGAACGTAGCAGAAGCCGGTTACAGGGTTGGTTTGTGTACCGGAAATTTCAGAGAGGTAGCTGAAATAAAATTAAGAGCTGCCGGACTTTTTGAATACTTTCATTTTGGTGGATATGGCTGCGATCACAAAAACCGGAATTATCTTCCGGGAGAAGCTTACAAAGAGTACAGTAGCAAATATGATGACTCTCCGGCCCCTCAGCAATTTGTAGTTATTGGCGATACACCCAACGATATAAAGTGTGCAAAATATTTTGGTGCAAGATCAGTAGCTGTATCAACAGGGCACTTTAACAATAGCGAGCTTCAAAAGTATAATCCTGATTTAGTGCTGAGCAATCTTTCAGAGCCCGGAAAGTGGCTGCAGCCATTTAACAAACCATGATTTTTACCAAAGCCTGCCAAAGGTTAAAGTAATTTGCGGAGTACCGAAAAATCGCTGTGGATCGAAGAAAGGTTCGAGTAATAGATTTCCTTCTTCATCAAACTGAAACGGACTTTGCTGGCCGGTTGCCGAGCGATCACGTAATACCGGTTGATTGGGCATCATAATCTGGATACCGTCAGGGAAGTAATTCATATAGTATCCAAATTCTAAACGTGTAACTCTTGTGAAATTTCTGCTGAAATCGACACCGAATTTAATTTCTGCGGCTGCCCCCCAATGCCA